>Ga0307507_10003441_pt1 | contig 30677 bp, 28 predicted proteins | sample 7_EM_MG_FD_207223 | JGI IMG/M metagenome (GOLD analysis project Ga0307507, IMG submission 207223) | Populus trichocarpa ectomycorrhiza microbial communities from riparian zone in the Pacific Northwest, United States - 7_EM | ecosystem: Host-associated > Plants > Roots > Unclassified | place... | reverse complement strand
CGGGGGGGGGGGGCTTTCTGAGTAGCATTTGTGTCAAAGTGGGAGATATTTGTATGAGAGAGTTGGGCGGGAATAGTCCCCCCCCCCGTTGATTATGGCGGACTCTGGGTCAAAAGGCAGGAGCAAGTATGATATATATGATTAGAGGATTGCAAGGATCAACGATTCTACGCTGGATAGGTTCTAGGATTAATGTCTCACAAATAGTTGCTTGTGTCAGGTATGATAAATACTATTGAAGCCTACCTGTGGCCATTTTTATGTACTCGTACAATTGCCGTACTCTAGGTTCACAGTCAATAACTTAATTAATGACCTATTGATTTTTCCTTGACAATTTCACTATCTTGAAAGAACACATACGGTACTGATGTGATTATGCCTGGCTGAGATTGAAGTTGGGCTGCGGGGCAAATTTCGTCTGGCAACTTATTACCGGCTGCCGGTGTGGCCTACTCGCGCTTAAAAAAAGTTATGGTATCATATCATATCATACATAAGTGTGCAATGTGACGACGAACCAAATCTAAAACTGTGACAACATTAGCTTGCGAACACGGACCCAAAATCAACAGCGACCTCGAAACTAAGAATTGTTGCCTTGGGAGGCAAAAGGTCTTGGGAAGGGTTAGTGCATCCCTGTCACGGTATAAGATCAGCCTTCAGATTATACTTAATCTGATTGACTGGAGAATCATCCACATACCAGGCTTTCCTATTCAGGTATATTTCCATCAAGGTTGAAATAGGTTAAAATAGAGGGCCAGCGCGAACCCGATTACCACTTCCATGTTTGATACTTGCGCTGAAAATAAGTTATGGTATATGCAATCTAGCAAGGTACCCATATGAAGTAAAGAGTATGATACGATCTCTACTATGAGTATCTTGACGCGGTAAATGCGAAAAAAAAAAAACTAGTTCTTCCTTCTCTTCTCCCTCTCCTTGCTACTGTGCCAGTGCATTCGATGATTACAGGAACACTAGAGACGGCGAATCGCAAGAGTAAATACGGCAGTTCGACCAGGTTTTTTTTGTATGCCCTTCGTGCAAGCCTATATAGCACACCGCACGGGGTTCTTGTTGGATATATTCCTCACTAAGTCGTAGTCTTGAACACTGAGCAGTGCCATAAGCCCTTTTTTTTTTGCTGCAAGTCCCACGAAGGTTCAAGTTGGGCGGTCCGCCCCACAAGCCTACGGTTGGGCATACGAAGGGATGGAAAAGAGAGGGAGAGTAAGATGAGCTAGAATTTCTGAATTTATATTGCAACAGACGATTAAATACTACCATCGACATTGTGAGGCACCAAGGGTGTTACAAATAACTAGATTCTCATCATCTCAGCTCCTTGCCTCTTTTGCTAAGCTGTATTTCAACCAGTTCAGCGTAAATACTAGCTAGCTAGAGATCCAAATATAAATCCAAATGTGCCGCTCTGCCTGACTTAAGCAAAACCGTAATTTCATCTTTAGCACATTGTAAAAATACCTTATATGCATCCGTCAAACTGCTCGCTTTCCCATCATCTAAATAGCTCGCATCGTAATTCGATTCTTTAAGGAGCCTGATAAACGCAGCAAATGCTTTGTCGAATTTCTCACAGCCAACTTTGTCTTGGGACGAAATGATGCTAGCATGAGTGTTCAGGGCTGTAATAGTTGGCCTGTGCTCTGAACAGGTTAGCAAAACTCGTTTTAAGGATGGGAAGAGTTGGTGCTCACCTAGTCCTGATACCTGTGAAGGCTCCAAGCCATAAAGCATCTTGAAGATCTTTATGTCGGATCTTTTGTTTAGCGATGTATAAAGTGTGGCGTCAATAATGGCATGGCCACCGTGCGCTGCCATATTTCCTTCCTTAATGATGTCGTGGTCTGTTGCGTCGGCAGTTTGGAGCTTGCGCTTAAAGGTGCTGATGAACCGATCCCGCACCAGCATATAGTTCCCTGGCAAACCCGTCAAACCGAGGACCTGGTTCCTGAGCTGAGTAATCTCATGCTCGTGCTGTGAGAGCTGGTCCTTTTGTGATGTGAGCTTCTCCAAGAACTCGTCTTTTTGCGTGGTGAGCTTCTCCAAGAACTCGTCCCTTCGCGAGGCAATCTCATCTTTGACTGCCCGAACCTCTGCTGACACCCTAGCTAGGTCGAGGCCACCGTGATTACCAATGAAAAGTTCGCCTCTCACATTCTCAATGTAAAGGTCCTCGTCTCGCAGTGCCTTTTCGAGTGCGTCTTTGGCCTCCTCCTTTGTTTCTTCATCGTCTCCAATTTTCGATTTGGTGAGCAGCACAGCATCGCATGTTGTGCTCTCATATTTGTTTTCCCATAGTGAAACTGATTTCTGGGTATCCGTGTTGACCTTTGCATTCTTGCCGGGATTCTTCATCTTTGCTGAGGTGCAAGGCATGGTTGTCTTGCTTGGGTTTCTTGTGCTGAATGGTTGAATTTATCTTGCCATCGGTCAAGCACGTGTAGGGGAATCTGCCCTACTTATAGTTACTTGGCTCGTGTTGCTTGGTTGCTTGTTTGTAGCCCTGCTTGGCAATATTCTGGAACATTCAAGTTTTAACACTTTCCTTTCCAGCGGGCCCGTAACCGGTTTCAGGGCAACTACCGATAACTTTATCCACTAGCTTTTTTCTGATTCTTTTCTCCCCTGTGAAGAAAGTCACATCTCAATAGTAATAGTAATAATTGGTTCGCATCTTTACCCGATGTGAGAATTAGTGTACAGGACTAGTAACCAAACTCTGGGCTGGTAATAGTAGGCCGAATTCCAGGATCAAAACCGCAAAAGCTCTTCACTAACTGTATTTGGACCTCATCTGCGACTAGGAACTACTTTGTCAGTTTTTTAGTATCTTCACAGCCACACACCTGTGCTGTTGAGTTAGTCATTTGCAGTTGCTGCTTGTGATCACTTAATCTCACTCACTGCCATATTTCACTTTCAGTAAGGCTGATAGGGAATTTATTTGCCATGACTGTACTCTGAGTCCCGCTTAAAAGAAGTTAAACACATAAGTGCACAATGTGACAATGATCCAAAACTAAAACTATAACAACACTAACTTGCGAACACCAACCCTAATGTCAACCGCGACCTCAAAAACAAGAACTGTTGCCTGCACTGGTACAGCAGCAAGGAGGGGGGGTAAGAGAAGGAAGAACAAGTTTTTTTCGCATTTACTGTGTCAAGACATTCATATCATAGTAGAGATCATACTATATCCTATGGGTGCCTTGCTCGTCTGCATGTACCATAACTTATTTTAAGTGCAAGTAGGGCGATATGGATCCCACATTAGTGGGTGGCTTGGCGTCCAGAATTTCTCCATAAAAGGCGCCTCTCATGTTTTCCAACTTATGCAAGCAACAGCACATTGGGTCAACGACCACTTTTCTTTCTCTTCCAATTGCGTTCATCCCCACAAGTCAGGTTAGATAGCTCCTCTGCCAACACGACGATGAGGATAATTTTATTCTCCTTATCACCCGAGAGCGAGTGGGTGTTCAAAGGCTATTTCCGATTTCAGTGGTACCCTTTTGGCCATTGTGGAAGTATTGAAGGCTCTAAACTAGTCATGAACAGTCATGGCTTTACTCGTACATTGCTAGTTAGAGCAACTTGCATGAAGAGTGTCAACAAGGGCTGCTAAGCGTGGAAAAAGCTGTGTGCAAAGAAAAGAAAAAAAATGAAAGAATAACACCTGTACAGGGGTTTTTTTTTTTTTGGCTAGCAAAATTCACGGGTGATCACTCGCAAAATGAGCCACATGAGAATACGGTAGGATCTCGTGCAAGGCGGCCCAAATGTGGTTTACCCATAACTCATTGCCTGCCTGTACGAGTACTCGAGTCCCGGTGTGGGAGTGCGCGATTGCTTTCCCTTTGTTGGATGGTGTTTTGACCGGGCCGACTTGGGAAGGGAAAATACGTTCTTGAATCATTCAAAGAAGCGGGGGAAAACCAATCACGACCTATACAAGCCCCTAAAGAAGGGAATGCATGACTTTAATCTCCTCAAAGTGCTAAACAGGGTACTATAATACCTATTGATTGCCAACTGTTGGGCATGAATCCACAAGAAGGTTGGCTAGAGATATTCCTATAGCAATGCATCCTTGCATCACTCATATGTATTCGCCCTTCCGCCCACCGCCCAACAGAATTCAGAGAGCAACGAAGATGGTCATGCTGTTAAGTTCACAGAGGTTATCTTCATGAACTCATTGATTCGAAGGCACTTCGAAGCGGAGAAGACAACCACCTACAAATGGGAAGCAATCACTATACTAAGAGAACAAATCCTGCTATTAAATTATTAACTGTGGTAGGAACGATAGGATTACACCCAAGCTCAGATAACTGTGCGTACAGACAGCAGCCTTCCAAGCCTTCAGCGAAATTATAGCGATCTCAAACAGATCCGTGGATTCTACCAAAGTCGCTCCGATATTAGTAGCCAAGAACTTGACTTTATCTGGAGAGGGTTTCTCAATACAATATTCACAAGCTACAACAGCTGGTTCAGAATGGACCAGGCATGTGGCCGGGCACTAATTAAATCATCAAAAAGGTAGTGACTTCAAGGCGTGGCTAAAATATGGAGAGACGACATGGTGCTGATGGGTTAGCTGAAAGAGATATCGCCGAGAGGCATCTGGAGGACGACGTGGAGGTTGTCCTATTTAATCAACACCCTTCCCTGCATAAATTGAGCATTCTCAGTCATTATGTACGCTACTTCCAACGGCCTAAATCATTTCTTCTGACTGACTTATTGCAGATTAACATTCAGCCCTGGAGGACTCTCCAATACAAGGAATGTGTCTGTAATACGTACAATGCAGATTTCAACGGAGACGAGATCAATCTCCACCTACTCTAGACCCAAGAAGCGCGAACCGAAGCGATCGAATCAATGGACGTCAAGTACAATCTCTGTGCGCCTAGAACTGGTGAACCTATCATTTGCGAACTCATGGAGAAATCAACTGTCGGTTCAGGGGCAAAAAAAAAAAGGCTCTGTTCTAGGTATTATTAAGAGAGCGCGAACTAGATGAGAGTCATGAGACTGTCCAAACCATGAACCGACTTGCAAAATTACGCATAAGATGGCTGGCGAATCAAGGTTTCTCAATCGGTATAAACAACCTTCTTCCCAGAGCTAATCTGAGGAGAGAGAAGGACAAGCTGGTACAACAAGCTTAAACTGAGAGCCGCGCATCCATCTTTGAAATCAAGGAAGGGAAATCGGTGAAGCAAGCGGTCTACGACGAGGAAGTTACGCCAGAAGGTAAAGTACGGGGCATTCTGAGCAGTATCTGTGACGAGGTGGGGGATATTTGTATGGGAGAGTTGGGCGGGAATAACTCCCCGTTAATTATGGTGGGATCTGGGTTAAAAGGTAGGAGCAAATATATAATTAGAGAATTGCAATGATTAACGATTCTACGCTGAATAGGTTCTAGGATTAATGTCTCGCGAATGGCTGCCTGTGTGGGGTAACAAGTTATCGGTGGAAAAGCATGTCTTGGATGGGTTGCAAGACGGTTTACTTCCTCATTTCCCTAAAAGTTGTAAGAATTTCTGGATTTATTAACTCTGCAAGTACACTCGTGCTAATGTTCCTTGATTATTATAGAAAAACCCCTATCAGGAGGTCCCGCCAGAAAATGTGGTTAAGTTGTCAATCAGTATAAAGAAATACTATACTTAAATTATGATTACTACTTAATACGTACTATTAAAAACTGCCTTTACTTGTGGCCATTTTTTGTGTACAATTACTTCAGGTTGACAGTCAACAATTAATGAGCTATCGCTTCTCCTTAACAATTCTATAATACCACCTATCTTGAAAAAACACATTGATGCGATTACGACAATTATTCAGTCAAACCAAACTCCTCTATTACCAAAAAAATATTGTGATGGAAAATAATAGAACTGGACTAAAGCTCCTAGATTAGTGATACAACTTTAACTAATAGAGAAACTTGTGAAATGCATAATGCTCAACAGTGATGCTACTTGTATCGTACAGTACTAGACCATGCAACAGCGATTTGTGGTGATGGATGACGGGTTCAAAATCGTGCACTCCGCACGGCACGTTGTCTGTGCTTGACGAGCCGCTCGGCACTTCCGCTACCTTTTTCTGGAATTTAAGATACGCCACTGATGCCACCGATTTCTATGAATACCTCGTGACTGTCCAGAAGATACATTATTGGCTGGAATTCTTGGAGAACCTTCCAATCCTGGTGCCGGTTATTCCACGGCGCTGTGCGAGGTGATGGGTGTTCCGTCCCGTTCGGCAGACATGGCTGACTCCTCAAAGTTGGATACCGGGAAGCGATTTTCGAGGCCTCCGGGCGTAGCTAATTACTTCGGGCAAGCGAAACCATCACAGACCGTTCCCTTTGCATCTAATCAATTTCATGTATTTCGCGGGGACAGGAGCCTCATCGGCGAAGAAAAGTAGTCGCCCTAGCGCTTTGGGGGGCTGGTATCGTACGTACCGTGCCCAACAAATCAGATGACCTTGGGAGCTTATGGTACATATCGGTACCCCCCACTCGCGAAAGGATCCTACAGTAGCCCGTGGGGGGGAGAGATAGACGCAGTTATAAGTTATGCCTGTCCCAGGTCAGTTTACTTAGAGCTGACGCCAGGCTTGGCACGATTGGTACTCGAGAGTGCTTTAGGGGTCGTTTTCGTTTATTTGCTCGGTAGAGTCCCATCGCGGCAATGTAGGCCAAACTAAAACTAAACCAACATGAGATCTGGGTTTAGAAGCCATCCCGTAGAGAGCGATCTGTTTTGCAGAAGGAAAAGGAAACCAAGTTTCGAAACGCACCGACGCGATAGAGATACCGGTATCTCACAGTCGCATTGTATACTGCGAAACTCTGCAGACTTGTGTTTTAAAATACAGGTGAACGAGGGTGCAGGGTGTAGGGTTGAGGCGTCGTGAATGCCAAGCCCCACCATCGATTAGTTAGCGGGGTCTTTCGATCCTCGGGCTTTATCGTCATCCTCCGCCACCTTCGACTCCAATTCTCTTCATCCACTCCTATCTTTTTTTTTTTTTTTTTTTTTTTTCATTTCAAAATCACCACAATGTCTACCAGCTCGACTCCCAGTGAACTTCCACTGGAAGTTATCGCTTGTCTGAAGAACGCCAGATATGTGAGTTTCTTTCTAACCGTTTGCTTGCTTACTGCAGGCCTATCTAACCACATATTTCCAACAGCTCCATTTGGCGACCTCCGATGGTCTCTGGCCTCATGTAAGGATAATAGCTCCTGTTTTTATTACCCTACAGCAATTGATTATTTGAACAGGTTTCTCTCATGAATTACACCTATCTGCCAGTTAGCCCGTATCCGCTTCCCGCCACTTCCATATCGTCATCTTCTTCAACACCCGGACCCATCATTATCATGACCACCCAGCCATCGACCAAAAAGACACTCAATCTAACTTCCAACCCGCGCGTCTCGTTATTGGTGCATGACTGGGTGTCCCACCGCCCATCCCTCTCGTCTGCAAACCCCTTTGCTCCCTCCACTTCCACCTTGCATCAAGCACAATCTGCGTCACCGCTCTCTACATTCCTCACCAATCTCAATTCTGCAGCCTTGAGCAGTATCTCTGCAACCTTGAACGGGTATGCACATTTGATCCCACATGGTACCGAGGAGGAGGGGTATTACAAACGTGTGCACCTGGAAAACAACCCCCAAAGCGAAAATAAATGCTATTTGGAGGGTGAGGAGGTCAGAGTTGTGGTGGTCCGGATTGGCTGGGCTAGAGTTGCGGATTTCAGAGGTGGCGTGACCGATTGGACGGCGGAAGGAGAAGAGGGTAACGATGGTGGGATGGGGTGGGGGCCCGGACCAGGCAATGGGTTGGATAATGGCCTGATCAATGGCCACTGAAGAGACCGGATCGCGCGGGCTTAGGATGTGCATAAATTGCCAAATGGCGTTGCTGGGTATGGGTTGGTGGGGCTCGGATGTTTCATGTCACTCGCCGTGCGCCTGCTTAAGGAGCTTCTCGCGGGCTCTTGGCCGGCATGCTTACTTTTCTTTTGCAAAATGGTTGAGGTGGATCTGTTTTATTCGTGTCCATCAGCGAGGTTGAGCAGGATTTTCGCGCGAGTGATGGGCTATGACCTTATCAATTACTGTATTCTGCTCCCCGATGGTGCCAGCAAATGTTTAGCACTTATTACAAGCCCAAAAGCTTTGCACGTGAAGCCAGGATGGTTATAATTTTACAGATGTGCCATTCACCGGAATTTGCCGCAGGAGAAAAAATGAAATAGAGGTTCAATGTCGGCCGGGAATTGACTGGGCGAACGAAAAAAATGATAGATAAAGCAAAGTGAGGAATGAAAGTTGTGATGGGTCATTATCCATATATTATTTGCTTCCTTCTAATAAGTCTACTCTCAAGACTCCTGCTAGGCGCTCCATACCGGGATGCTGAATGTAAAATTTTAATGGGAGCGGGTAGATTGGCTGCACATAACTGCGGACCGGTCCAGGTTCCCTTGGAAGCTTGTTTTCCCACATTCATATTTTATTATAATATAACTATAACATTATTATTGTTGATATTTTGCTTCCTATTTCCCTTTCGAGACTTACGCATATGGCCGGCCATCCTTTCCATTCCCTCTTGTTCCCTTCGCACCTCCTCCCCACCTTCCTACTTCTAACCCTGTCCTTCCAAACACACTCCCTCCCTCCATCCATCCCTCCATCCCTCCCTCCCCCGCAACCTTCGTCTCCCCCCACTGCTGGCTGCATTGCAATGCGATTGAGATAATTCCGCGTAACAGCATTGGCCATCGCTCCCCCCTCTCCTCCAACTCGTCACAAGCTAGGAGAAGTTTTCGATGATATGGAGCGGGGGCATTGCTGGAGTGTTTCCCGGACAGTAGTAGAGTGTGTGTGCTGATAGAATTTTGTGGATTACGGGCTGCAAGGATACGGTACAGCAAAATGGGGCGGTACGGTATCGGTTTTTATGTTTTTTGGGGGTTTTCTTGGTTAGTATTGTTTCTTTCCTTTTTCTCCTCATTTCCCACTCGCACTTGCAGTCGGTCCTTCACTCCCCGTCCCCCTACTACCGCAGGCGCTACATCGGCGGATGCTCGCATGCGTGCATAGCACAACCTCTCACTTGGTTAACTCTACTCGAGACGCTCTATCCTACTGAAGTGTGGATACGTATCTGCTCTTTTATGGCTGTTTTTCTTAATTCCCCCCCTTCTGTTTTTACCCCCCGAGGGGAAGAGAGGCACGGTTGGTGTATGCGGAGGTTGTGGTACTCGAGTATGCAGAGCGGCGGCATTAACGGGCAAGCAAACAGGAAGGAATGTATGGATCGATAGATGGATGGGTGGTCGGATTGGTGAAGCTGTCGTAGCTCAGCCCCTAGGTACTACCGTACGGTACAACACTTCACAATTCTGGGTAAGGAATGTCCGGCTCTCGATGGGAAGAAGTGAGAGAAAAGAAAAGAAGAGAAAAAAAAGGAAGGTCACTTATCGGTACAAGGGTCAGGGATAAAATAATGGTACGGTGCATAGCTAAAATGTTATCATAGTAGCAATGGTGCACCTGAAAAACATGGCCCTGATGGGGTCTCTATTTCCTCTTGTCTTGGTCAGTTTCGAGGAGATATCATTGATGGATGAGGTGCCAGGCCTTCAGTTCAATACACCAACCAAAAAAACAATTCTTTCCAAGCTCTTGTTAAGAAAAATGGAAAGTTTGCGCTTCCAGGCAAACTGGTCGCGGCATGCCACTGATTTCGACCAAAACCATCAACACCCCTGCTCCGTACCACCTTTTTATGCTTGACCCTTGTATGGTAAGTTGTCTATCATTCCTTTTTTTCCTGAAGGATTGTTTGCTTTCGATCCCTTGCTTCCCGCTTTGCCGCCGCATGTGGGTTGGTAAGTGGGTAAGGTTGGTAGGCCGGGGAGAGCCTGATGTGATGGTGCTGTGGTGGAGGGAAGGTTAGAGATGGTAATTATTGCTATTTTCCCAACTCTAGTCCCTGTAGTCGAGTGTATAAAAACCCCCTCGAATGCTCTCGAGGTCTTCTCTTTTCCTTCTCCTCCTCGCCCGCCTACCCACGAATCCATCTTATGCATCGCACTCCTTAGCTGGGACCGCGAGTCCTCGACTTTCCTGGAATTCTCGTTTCCTTTTTGACCTCCCTTTCCTCAATTTTTCATCTCTTCTCTTCCTCCACTTTTCCAACCCTTTCAAACTTCTGCAAGCTATAGGGTCTATCTTAGTGCGGGCGCAACCTACGATAGATGTCCTCTTGCGGATTGGGAAGTTAGGCTCAAGTTTGTGCTATGGGCTACCCGTTTCGGTTTTTTTGGCGATAAATCTAAATTCCTCGCCAATTGAGAGCCAATTCGGTCCAGGTAGGACACCGTGTGTCTCTTGCTTTTCATCAGTTTTGAAGAAAAAATAAATTAATGCCAGGGATAGCCCTAGCACGCAAGATCCTCACCCGGGGGCAAACCCTGCGAAACGTCACCTCGACTACGGGAAGGCTATCGTACCCGTACGCTTTTCCGCTGAGTTTCGATTCGCACGCCAACGTCTTGGGATAAACCCTGGTTTGGAGGAGGAGAAAGAAGGGGGGAAAAAGAAAGTCTTGTGATTCGTCATCTAGTTTTTTGCTTTTACGCAGCATTAAATAGTTAAGAAATGAGTGTTTTGCCAGCCTTCCTTTATGAAAATTATTCTTTTCTTTTTCCCAGTAGCCTGTGAGAAAGAAAGTGCAAGAGAGAAAAGGAAATGTTTTTTGTCTTACATACAGGTGGGATGAAATGTCCCTTTTCTGTAAACAGCCGGATCGTGCACGTACCGGTACAGTACTCGTATGTGATTATCAATTTCTGGAATAGTTGGCCGAAGCGAGGTGCTGCTGCCAGCGGGACTCGTCCGGTGCTCTGGTTCAAACATTCATGGAATGCATGTGGATACAAGGACGTGCCATGCAAGCTTATGCAAGTTTCAGGTGGAGTGTGCCTCTCCCGCGTCAGGTGCTAGGTTCCAGTATGCGACTTCCCAATCCAACCAATCGAACAGGCCAAGGGGTAACCGAGACTGCAATCGATAGGCCACCGGTATTGCGGTGTTTTTTTTTTTTACCTTATGCCCGGTCCGTCGGTATTGCAGATATAATACCTTACGAGAATTCTGAATGGTCAAGCGCTGTTATTAATTTGCACGTAGCCAAAGCACGGATGTGATTTCTCTTCCATTCACCCCTGTTTCCTTCCCACGATCGTTGCTCGCCTTCCAGTCAGGCCCCCCCAACACTCAGTCAGCTGTTGTTGACTCGGCTCACGTCCCCGAATACAATACCCAATCTGAGCAAGTATTACGACAGCATATCACACACCGCAAGGAGTCCACAAGGAAGACAGTGTTGAAAGGACCAATTCTTAGGGGCCCAGAGACCATGGACCCTGTAGAGCGCAGAGTCCTTGGGAAGTGTCAGCAAGCAAATCAATCGGTTTGTTCCATCACACCCTTCCCATCAACGAGGCACCAAGCAATCCCTACCGACCTGCTTCACTTTTGCCATAATCGTGCATTCCATAGTTTATCACTCATAGTCAAGGGCCAAACCCCCAAAAGCTCATCAAAAAAACTAATCCGAGGCCACATGCAGGTCTCAAAATCTACTTCTCGTTAACCCAGACCATTCCGAGCGTTCACAGAGGGAGGAAGGTAAAGGAGGGCAACTCGAAACAAAATGCTGGCATCTAAACCTCAGAATGTTTGACGTGGGAAAGACCCAGGGATGCGTATTGCGGTCGCAGTTGCTGACAGGCTTGGTTCTAGCATTTTTTCATTAGCGAGGTGAGCTATCAAACAGTATAATGACAGAGAGAGACACGATACTGGAGCCATCAGTGGAAATAGAGCAGTAAAGATATGGAAGTCTTGCTCGAGCTTCTGCCCTGCCCTTAAGTAGTGATTGGTAGCTGCATAGCGTTTAGAAAGGAGATTGTTGACCTAAATGATTAGGTCTGTATAAAGGAGAAAAGGAAAAACAGGAGACAAAGAGAGTGATAGACACTTTGGGGAGAAACAGTTGCAATGAAAATTACTCTCATACAACGTACAAAGCTAGAGAAAGGTACGATACGCACTCAAGTCGTGGGGTCGGGGTTGCGTTTTTCCCAGCACGTAATCGTATTCGCAACAGTTTACAGTACACGTGATCGTGGAAACTGCAATTCCTCAGTATTCAGGCTATAAACGAGTGAGGGTTTTCCTTTGGGCTGATGGAGGCAATCAGACAGAATATGGTCGGGATTTGCCCATTGCAACATAGCCCCCCTCTTCTAACTTATACCAATTCATTGGTCTCTTTAGCATCCAAAGCTAGACATATAACTGTCTAAAAGCGATGAATTGCTCGTTCCCGCTCACGGTAAACCGCTCAAACAATTGGGCACCGGTTTTGTTTCTGAGTCCTTAGCGCATGGTAGGAATTCCTCGCGTCCTATCGTATGGCATACTTATACTACGTTCTATACGCAACATTCCCTCCTTTTACTTTCCACGACAAGTGCATTCTCCCCTATCAGCCGTTTGATATATTTAGGTATCCAATTCAATCCAAATCTGAGCCCATTACAAGCTACAAAGATGGTGGTTTTCTTGGCCTCTTGTTTTATGTGATTGCAGACGCCTTCAGAACTTCCAATAATGCAATTTCCGTCATTTCATATCACTCGCTGAAGGGTCACTAGAGTACAGCGCTGATGTTTACGGAAGAAATAATGCTCTTATGCCAGACTTGTAATTAAATCAGACAATCATTGACTCAAGAATGATAGACTATGAGATCAATCCAGCCCCCAATTCTCCACATCCCCCCAACTTTACCCTCCCACTGGCAATCATTGGCGACTTCCGTCAACAACCAGAACGCCTCTTGACACCTTAAACATGCTCCCTTCGTCCCACAAATCCCCAAAGAAGCTGTCTGGTGATCCTTCATCCGGGTGCAATGCGAACCAAACCAGTTGCTCTGACAGCAGAGACGGTTGATATCCCCCCTAAAGACCTCGAACAGGTCTTGTAGTGCCTGGTAAACATGGGTGGTGAGAGGGCTAGCATTACTAGTTTCGCAGATCCTCCCATTGAAGGAGATTGCGACGACTTCTTTGAGGGCTGTAGAGGTGTGGTCGAGAATCGGCTCATTGTTGGAATCGAAGGTAACATTATAGGTGATGGTTATCTGACTGCCGACGATAGAGGAATAGTTCCGATAGGATTCTTCGAGGAAAGCAAGTTGTTCGGCGGTGAAACCTTGGAGGAGTTCTGCCGGATAATGTGTATTCCCGGAGGCCGCTGCAAGGAGGCAAACACCGAGAAGGGTGAGGAGGTTGAAGGTACGCATTATTTGTTCGGATGACGACGCGGAATATCTGATGTAAAGGTTGATTCTAGGGTAGAAAGTATATAAGAATGTGAAGCACAGGGTGGGATCAGAGATCGAGTGGCAATACGGTAGAAAGTTAAGATCGGATGTGGAGGTAGGAATGGAGGAATATTTTCCGCAGTCGACTTTGAAACGTTTTGAGCGGCCTTCGTACTCGGAAGAAACTAAAGCTAACAGGGATAAGTGGCATAGAATACGTCAGAAAGGCGCCCATCAGCAATCCAAAACCCCTATCATAAAAATACTCACCCCCTATTATTAAAACACCCACAACCCTACACGACAGCTCGGCCGTTCTAGGAGGGAATCCCGCGAAGGAAATGGCGAACTGCTAGCCAGACCTGAGGAGCCTGCCACGTCCCGTTCTCTTGTTCTATCGATCTTGAGGAGTATAACCCGTCCAGGTAGTTTTGCCAGATCGCTACGTTCCCCATATCATTTCTCTGTCTGCAAGTTTTACGTCATCCACAATCACTCGATATCACGAATCATCCTCGGTGTTGGAAATCGCAGCGTTATGGCCGCACTTGATGCGGGATGTGCCCGCACTATAAGGCCGCACTGGGACGCGCACACACTAGTCAAGGACGCGCAAGCTATGAAAATGTTTTCACACCCCTGTCTGTTTCTCTTTCTTTCCTTCCTGTTCTTTCTCTCATCTTCTTTCTCTCATTACTTCACTTCTTTCTCAAGTTCTTCCTTTCTTCAACTCAACACAATCAATTATAATCTCCATCTCCGTATAATACAAACATTGTGTCTCCACTTAAGCCGTTCCACTCCACTGCGTGAAACCCTCACCGTTTATCATTACCTCCGGATCGAATATTTTCAACACTCGGGTCCAAAGGGGGAAACTTTTACCTGATGAGGTACCATAGCGATACCGATACCATAGACAACATTTCCACCACCTCCCCAATATGGATAATCCACGACCGACCCAGCATCCATCCCTGCAAAACCCAATTCCCGTGAACAGGATCCGTCACAAGCAGCAACACTACATGCGCCCTCAAAAGCGGTGCACCCCCCCCAGCACAGAGACCTCCTCGCTCTTGTTAGATATCATGAGTTTTTCGCCGAAGCATGATTGCTTTGGTCATAAAGCTCTCTTGGCTTTCATTGGTTGCGGGGCTCGCTTAGTTCCAGCATCGCAATAGTTGATGTGTGAAAGACTTTCTCCATAACAGCCTTGTGTGCAAGAGGCGATCAGGAATGGTGGGGACAGATTTCGCGTCTCATGGTTATTCTCAGGGTCTACAGTATTTCCGATACATTTTCGACTTTTGCCACTCATGACATATTGGGAGGGACACTATCGATATAAGGGCCCATTCCCTCCAATGGTTAGAATAGAATAACGCACTTCAGCTATTACCGCTTTTACACATCTCTCTAGTGTACTTCTACTTGATGTATGAAATTATTGAATGGCACAAAATCCTTTACTCAGTAGTGCACCGCGGTCTCCCATAGTCTCCATAGTCTCCATCGTCCCCCATAGACCCCCATAGACCGCCATAGTCCCCCACGCCAATTTATCTTACATCGTAGGGATCGCTATCCTTAGTGGTGACCACTGTCCTAAGTTTTCTAGGACGCGAAGAGACCGTTGGTAATACTAATAGTCTACCGAATCGTATATTCAAAGAGATGCAGGAACATTGGAAAATTCAGACTTCGGAAGGCCCACGCTACTGGGGTTCGACCTTTCTTGTCCGCAATATAGGGATCGATGCCGTCATGAGCCAAGAGGGCATGCTGTGCTCTACAACTCCCTGTTCCAGCGGCCCACGAGAGCGGCGTTCGGCCATCCTTATCAGCCAAGTTGAGATCGATGTCATTTCGTTTCAAGAGGAGCTGAACAACTCCCCGACTCCGCCGGTCTGCAGCCATCCAAAGTGTTATGCTGTTGCTGACGGCCAAATCCGGATCGGCATCATGTTCCAATAAAAACCCTACTATTGGTGTTGGATCCTTTCGCCGTGTATCGAACGGGAGGCTGTGTGGTTGGAAAATTGTCCCAACAAGACGAGCAGCTCTCTTGGGAAAACTAGATGATTGTAGCCACCCCCCGTTTCTCTGTCTCTGTAGCCACGAGGGTGGCGTTTGTCCAACCTTGTCGGCCAAACCGGAATCAACGTCATTTGGTTTCAAGAGAAGTTGGGCCGCTCCCCGACTCCGCAGTTCGGTGGCCAACCAGCGTGGTGTTCGGCTATCGTTGGCAGCCAAATCGGGATTAATACCATGTGACATCAATAAAAGTTCCATTGCGTCTGGAATCCCCAGTCGTGCATAGAACATAAGCGCTGGTTGCAAAAATCCCCAACACAGAACAGTAGCTTTCTTGGTCGAACCGGAAGGCAATAATACACTACTCCATTTTTCTGCAGCCCACGAGAGCGGCGTTCGGCCATCCTTGTCGGCCAAATCGGGTTCAATATCGTGTCGTTTCAAGAGGAGATCAACAGCTCCCTGATTACGCAGGGCTGCGGCCCATGAGAGCGGTGTCCGGCCATTTTTGTCCGCCAAATTGGGATCAACATTGGCTCGTTCCAAGAGGAGTTGCACAATTCCCTGTCTGCCCTCTGCTACCGCCCATAAAAGTGGTGTTCCGCCATCTTTATCAGCCAGATTGGGATCAACATTGGCTCGTTCCAAGAGGAGTTGCACTACTCCCTGCTTACCCCCCACTACGGCCCAGGAAAGCGGTGTTCGGTCATGTATATCGGCCAAATCAGGATTAACATTGGATCGCGCCAAGAGAAGCTGCACTGCTTCCAAAGTCCCACATGCTGCGGCCCACAATAACGGTGTTTGGCCATCATTGTCGGCAAAATTGGGGTCGACATCGGATCGTTCCAATAGAAGCTGCACTACCTCCCGAATCCCCCTTGATCTAGTTCCATAGAGCCGTGTTTGGCCGTCTGTATGGATCAAATTGGGATCAAGGTCAGCTCGCTCCCTGGGGGGCTGCAGATTTTCATGAGTCAATTCGTATATGGCCCACCAGAGCGGTGTTCGGCCATCTTTGTCGGCCAAATTAGGATTAACATTGGCTCGCTCCAAGAGGAGCCTCACCGTTCCTTGGCTCCGCGATCCTATGGCCCCCGAGAGCGGCGTTCGGCCATCTTTGTCAGCCAAATTAGGATTAACATTGGCTCGCTCTAAGAGGAGCTGTACTGCCTGCTGATTCCCTTTTTCTGCTGCCCACCAGAGCGGTGTTTGGCCGTCTTTGTCGACTAAGTTGGGATTGACGTCTCTGCGGTTCAGTAGATATTGTACAAAGTCAACATTCCCACCGCCCGCAGCCCAAGAGAGGAGTGTTCGGCCATTAAGATCAGGTAAATCGGGACCGGACCCATTTTCTTCCAATTGCGATACGCATGTCGCCCCATGCCAGTGCTCAGTGGCCCAGGAAATTGGCGTTCGGGGACCGATGTCTCTAGTCTCGGGGTTGGTCTCTGTTCGCCCAGCTAGCACCTTTATCACCTCTTCATGTCCATACTGGGCCGCCCACGAGAGTGGTGTCAATCCTTCGTTGTCTGCCAGCTCCGGATCGATATCGTTATGCTCGAGGAGCAATTGTGTTACTACCTCATATCCATTGCCGGCTGCCCAGGATAGTGGTGTCCTGCCATATTGAATGTCGGTTGTATTGGGATTGACCTCCTTCCGCTGGAGGAGCAACGTTACAACGCCCTCAAACCCACCTAAGGCCGCCCCCGCGAGTGGTGTCATTCCAGCCGTGTCTGCAGTGTCGGTGCTGATATTTTTCTGCCTTAGCAACACCCCCACAACACCTTGATGCCCATTCGCTGCAGCAAGTGAGAGAGCTGTCCGGCCAAAGTGGTCAACCTGGTTAACCCACACTCCTTTTTTCAACAGAAGATTTACCATATCCTCCCTACCGCTTTCGGCCGCGAAGTGAATTGGTGCTAGGCCCTGGTAATCTGGCGTGTAGAGAGTGCCCCTATATTCTAGTTTTCTCCGCAGCACTCGCACTACTTCCTGGTGACCGTTTCCGGCAGCCCATGAGAGAGCTGTTCTGCCGCTATTGTCTCTCTTCCACCCTAGAATGCCTCTTAGACCCAATAGGATTTTCGTCACTTCTAGATGTCCCCTCGCAGCTGCCCATATTAGTGGTGTACGGCCCATGAAATCCCTTCTGTTTACGTCCGAGGATCTGATCCCCTGTAGCGAGGTTAGGATCTTGGTATTTCCAAAGAACGCTATGACATGCAGTCCAGTAAATCCTGCATGTTCAAATGCATCTCCATCCCAGAGCTGCCCCTCATCGCAGTATATCTTTGAAAGAAGCAACCTAGCCGATATGTGGGTATCGTATTGATCGAGAAGTTTGACGGCAAGTGATTTTCCGACAGCAGTGGTCTCCACCCCGGCATGAATTCCCCAGTAATAAGATGCATACTCAAGCAACGGGGTTTCTGTCGTGTCCTCAGATGCTGGAGGCAGCCGGTCCTTAATGCACTGGAGATTGAGATAGGTCAAACACACCTCTGCCATAGTTCCATCAGGGCTCGAGAAAAGGGTCAAATGTTCGCACAAATACACGTGCAAAGTAAAGTGTATCAGCCGCATAGTTGAAGTTTCTTCGTCGGCAGTGATAAGTCCCAGACAGCAGCTGGATATGGTCTGAAGGGATGAGACATTATCGGGGTCAAGATGGGTGGATCCTATTTTTACTGCTAAGGCATACCGGAGCTCATCGACTCGCAGTGGCCGCTGGGCTCGAGAAATCCACATCAATGCTTCCATGGCAAGCTTTGATCGATTCTCACTCTGTTCCTGTATCCGTCTCATCGCATCTCCATAGGCACCCTCGAGGCCCAAGCCGCTGGCCATCTCCCGGAGCTTCCATTTCCTCTTGAAGAGGGTCGTCTCTTGTAATATTGCTGCGATACTTAATGAAGCCACCAGGAATCTAGATGCAATTATTGGTTAACGACTTAGGCTGCTTGATACAGCTTCATCTACGTACATCTCTGATATCTTTTCTGGGATTTCTTCCATAATACCCGTCTTAAGCTCACTGTCCATCTCCTGATGAAACTCGTCATCCTCCAGCTTCTTCTCAAGGTATCTCCTAATATCCCCCTTCACCGGTTTGAATTTTATGATCTGTAGGGGTCTGCCGTAGTGTTCCTCAAGTCCCGCCAGAATATGTGGCCTTCCGGTCAGGAATAGTCGAACGTTTGCTGAACCCGTAACTATGGAGTGTAGTGAGCGAAGGAATTCCGGCAGCCCCCTCGTCTCACATTCGTCCAGCGCATCTATGCATATAAAGGTACGTTTATGGTGCTTGAGAGCTGTCTGCAGTAGCCTGAGGATATCGGGAACTGAAAGGCCTCGACCGTTGGAACCTTGTTTTGCCTTTTGATCAATCTCCTCTGGAATAACGTCCAACCCATCGACTGCTTGTCTGAGCAGGCTGCCAAGCATATGTGCCGCGACTTGCGATTTTTGGGTCTGGAAATTGAAATATAGATAGAGGACAGATACGCTATCTCCATCTATCCCGGCAGACAACCTGTGAATTACTAGAGAGCTGATATTCCTGTTAGCGATCCACATCCTTTCCAGGCACTTGTTTACCCCTACCTAAGATATGTCTTTCCAGCCCCTGGGTCTCCACGACAGAAGAGAGTACGATTCACAGATCCATCCTCGCAATCCCGCCACTTCAAAAACTGATCGCTTTCGAGAACCCAATCTCCAATGCCGTCGACCCTGTCATGGCAGACGTCCTGGTGTCTTTTCTCCGGTTGATTCCCCTGCCACTCTAGGGGAGATAACCACCTTAGAATCTCGCGTTTCCTATCTGATGCTGTTGCTATAAGGCAGTTATTCCAAGTGTTGTTATAACTATTGATAATATTTCCGCAGTTGGTATTTCCGGTCCCGCTCGAATTTCCATTCGTAGAATCGCCCGTGATGTTTGAAGTCATTTCGCGCGCAACATAAGGTCAGTATTATGTGTGAAGAGGATAACAGAAGGTTTTCAGAGGCTAGGTAGCCCGTTGTTCAGCTCAGCCGTAAGGAAAGGCGCCCGCCTTGTCATGCAGTAGAAACTCGCATACACAATGGAATTGAAAATTTGGAAAAGGGCGAATAACGCAAACAATGTTGACTCGCTCAGCCTCCCTGAAAAGCAACAGCAAAAAAAGCGCCAATGCTCGTTGCAGGAGGCGATCCCAACCGCATCCAGTGCTGTTCTCTTAAATAGGTTCCTTCTTCAAGGTGAACAAAACCAATGAAACCAATTTTAACACGACTCTTATTTGACCTTTAGTTTCTCTCTCGTTCTCACCTTCAGTAAAGCTCTTCCCGCACTTTCTGTATATACCCAACTAGAGGCTGTGCAAACACTTCATTTCCCCCCACCGCTTATCCGGTTGTGCTCGCCACCGATCATTTCTAACGACTCTTATATATGATACCTCGTCAATTCTCCTTCATCACTAGTTATCACTCTTATCCAGCTTGCCCTCCAGCAATAACCCCCCAGGCCAAATTGTTTCTCGCATCATACTGTCCCCGGCCAAGAAAGAAACAAACCGTTCATTCATCATTCCGGAGAATTTCTCTCAGCGGCCCCCAGAGAGCCCTTACGTTGTGCCGAAAACCACTCATAACCTCCGAGATAGCTCAAATCCCCCCCAGACCTCCGACCTGAGCGGGGGAAGGAAAAGGAATAACGGTAATCAAGTCCCCGGATTGATTGATTGATCGGCCAAGTGCACTTTGATTGCGGGTGATATTAAGTCTCATATGTGACGAATGAACGCTAGGACAGGGAATAATACCATGCGCCCCTCCCCAGCTCTGGGCACGTGTTTGATCCGCATATCTGCCTTGTCGACGGGATGATATGTGGGCTCCAGACGGTATCAGGTGTTACCAAAGCGATAGTACTAAATAGACAAAGCGTGGGAAATCTGGGCTGCCGCGTCCGTCACGCTTTATTTTACTGTCACTGCCGAGGCGGGGAACTGCGCTGGAGATACCCGCAGCCGGTACAGTCTCGAGTGATACTTTATGACTGGAGCATCCGAGATGCTCGCTTCCATGTATTCAAACTGATCATTTCATATTATGTTCACGTCTGGAGATCCACCCCTGAAGAGAAAAAGGGAGACTTTGTTATCTTTGGATCTCTTGCTTATAAATATCCAAAACTGCTAAACTATATGCGGTTCTCAAATATAAAAAAAACAAATAGATTTTAAGAAGCTGAAAGAAAAAAAGAGAACAATAAGAAAAAGAAAAGAAAAAAAAAAGAGAACACGACTGAAAAGGAAAAACTAAGGATCGTAATTCGCACTAACAGATCCGTATTCCTGCCCCTCAAATGTCAAAAAGAACTTCAAGTTTGCTCCATGTGCGATTATCTCAATCTTGAATTCCGCAATGTAGAACATCTCTCCGCCTAATCCCCTCCTTGCCTGGTGGAACTTGCTCTCAGGGACGGTGCTTATGTCGGCGTGGAGGGTGCAGACATTATATACACCTGTTATTGGACTGTCAGTACACATTTCGCATGACAGGAATTCCTAGAAGGGGAGGGGAAATTACTGTTCTCAAAATATCTGCGAGGAGCATAATCATCATTGCATGCCACTAGCTTTGCGGTAAAAACCCTTGAGTCTGTCGGGCGGAATGTTCTACAGCATTCTATGGAGACACGCTTAGGGGTTGTGGCAGAAAGGCTCTCGCCCTTTGTGAGGAGCCAGTGCATTTGGCCTGCTTTGTTAGCTTTACAATATCGCGGGGGGGAACGAAGGAAGGGCACCTTTTGCGAATTTCTCGCCAGTAAGATCGTCGACATACATGTCCGGTGCAATATGTTTTGTCTCGTCAAAGTGTTCTGACACTGGCGTTCCATAGTGTCGCCGACACATCCTTAGTTGAACAAGACCCGACCCCTCGCCTTCTAATCCACGGGCAACCGCTCCGCGGACAACTGCTGACCAGCTGTAGTAGCGAATGAGTCTATTGAACATACTTTAGGAACTGGGGTGCTTACGGGAATGGTGGCCTCCGAGTCTCAAGGCCTCGTGCAACGCAGTATTCTTGGACCTTCTTGAACATATACTCTGATTTTCCAAAACCACCAACCAAAAAGACGTACTGTTTGGTGGATGCTTAGTAGCTGCATCAAATATATGATGAGAGATAATACCTTTACCCGTGAGCCTTTGGATTGCACTGCAGCAATCTGACCATCAATCAACTCCAGAGTTCGGTTAATACACGGATCGAATATTTCTTGAAAATCCGCACTTCTCCTAATCAGCTCCTGGCTTACACTTCAGGGTGAATGATCAACTTACGCTGTGACCAAGATTTCTCCATCTTCAATACCGCGCGAAGCATCCTCGGTAATGCCCACTTCGCTAGGTACTGTGATCAAACCCTCTGGGCCATCTCCGGAGAAACTTGTCTTTGCATCTTCAAATTCTTTCATCAATTTGCTTCCAATCATGAGCTTTTCTTTCGGAATCTTTTTGTAGTTGGCCTCTCCAAGTTTTCCCTTTAGCCATTCTTTAAAGTTACGATCCACGAAGGTCGCTCCACACTTGTCCCCAGTCCCCACTGCTGCTTCTTCGACTTTGAAAGATGGAGAGATGCTTGATACGCGGTATGAAATAAGATCCTAATGTGAGTTAGTGTTAGCCTTAGGTTTTTTATCTCTGCTGAATTCACTTACAACGGTGCCCCCACCGGCATCGCATAGTACGAAATGATCCCCGACTTGAATATCGTCGCCGGAAGCCCCGCCCTTCAAAGACTTCAGCGTGTATATAGCGGCGGCCTCAGGCTCAGCAATCATAGAAGTGCTATATTTGAATTCTCCCAAACCAGCCTTGCCAACCGCCTGAAAGGTTAAATCTTTTGCGCGATCAGACCATACAGCCGGAACAGTGATGACAATCTCGATCTGTAGAGTACTAAGCAAACGGTGTGAAAACTGTTTTATCAATGTCTGGACGACATGCTCATTGACGCCAGTCAGGAAATCCGCAACAACATCCTGAGGTTGTTTCCCTGGATACAGAGGTGGATTATCATCGTCCTCACCACTACCACCGATGCTCATATTCTCTAGGTTCCCGGAGAGGAGAGCTAGGAGCATTTTGAGTTCCTCCCTCTTTTGGCCTTCGTCGAGTTGGAGTTTCGTCCATACTTGACGTTCTGCTCTGGGTGGAATGCGATTTCCCCATTCATACGTTCGGCCCTCTGCGAACGAGCCATAAGCTACCTGACTCGGGACCTTCTCGTTCGTAGCATTTTGACTCTTGCCGGGCCAGTTGTGGATCAACTGAATGCCCTCGATGCTTCCTCCAGCACTGCTGTCACAGAAGGCAACTCCTACTCGGTATTAGCAAGGCCCTTCTAGGCAAACCCTCAGATTCTATGAACTAGAACCCATACCTGTGTAGGTAGTGCCGTAGTCCAGTCCAATAATAAGTCGTTGCTTGGTAGATGACATTTGAAATCGGTTGCGTCGTTACTCGTACCGTGCGTTGGGGGGGGGGGAGGTAGGAGAGAAGTGAAGACAAAAAAAAAAGCCCGATGGTATGATATATTCAAACACTCTATTAACTATAAAGCACACGATGGAGAGTAGGGGACGCCTGAATTGCGGAGAAAGCGGCTGAGAATGAATTCGTCGAAAGTCTTTAGGGTTCTGCGCTCCCGAATTTGGTCTTACGTTATTCTTGTTAGCGATGCAGCAGAGAGGAAGAAATGGTAGGAACAATCTTTGGTGGGATGCTATGATTCAAATGGTCTGCATCTTCCCACCTCCCCCTTATCAAAGGCCCATGCTCGCAGCACTAATTTGCTTTTTACCAACATACTATAAGTGTGTTGAGGGGAAGTCGGGACTTGCCAGTAAAGGGGTTCAATTTTTAATGACGTCCGTGAACATAGCTACCATTGCATACAGCCAAAATTCAACTTGTTTTGTTCAGATCATTAGTGTCATGCAATATCGGCCGTGTTCACAAACGTCGTTCGATTACGAGTCGGAGTACAGTATTGTATTGATCCATTTGCGGGGGCGAAGAGAAGATTCATGGATGTAAAAGCGCTATTGAAAGACTTAGTATGCCCCGATTTATCGTTCAGCTCGCCAATTTGGTACCACATTGGTGTTACATGGTGCTTTGGTTGGTTGGTTATTTCTGCAGCCATGTCGCTTCCTCGCACCAATTCATCACGCGATGTGAGACAAAGCTTGAGTCCCATACGACCGGGAGGTGAAAGGCGCAAAGATCCAAGGGTTGAGTGCTCCTCAAGCTTGACCCTCCTTGCTGGCTTCCCTGATAGGAAAATAGAGTGCTGGTACAGATAAGGTTCCCGGTATCAATTGAAAGAGCTAAACTGGAGTTTCGGCAGCGCACAAATTATATAACGGACAACTCCTCATGCATCTATCAATCTGAGAAAACAATCCCGATATCGAACTATACGCATAATGTCCTCCACTATTCAAGCAGAAATTGCTCAAGAAGCGATTGACGTGGTTACTGCAGAACCAGATGTAGGAGAGGGTGGACTTTCCCAGGAGGTGAGTTGACGGCCTTAAAAGCCTTAACACTTTACTCACAACTACCAGAAAGAAAAGGAGACGTCCAAACACGACGGTCGTGGCTCCACTTCCAAAGAGGAGACGGAAAAGCCCCTACCAAAGGAACCAAAGAAAGAAAGCTCGAGACCCCAAGGGAAGGAAAGTGCAAATGCAAGCAATGGATCAGAGGAATCTCGCTCGCGGAAGAAATCGAGCTCAAAGCAAAAGGCCTACGCTGAGAGCAGGTTTAGAAGAGCGGTGAGTGAATTAACACCCATAGGTTCGAAAACCCGCTTATAAAACCCAAGGATATTGTGGAAAGGTGTCCGTGGACAGAATACGAAATGTCCATTGACGACCTTGATCACCATTTTGACAAGCTCCGAACCCTTCCTTCGCTCTTCGATAAAATTCACGAATTGAGTGAGGAGAACGAAAAGCTCAGAGCCTTGCAAGACGACATGCTCTCCGGAATCGATCGTTTCCATCCAACCCCTGATTCTGCTATTGTGGAAAAGGTGGCAGGATTACGGGGCCTGATTCGGATTTACTCAAAGACATTTTCACGGCAATTGAAAAGCATCAAAGAAGGAGCCTCGGTACAAGATAGGCTCAAGAGCCGTACCTTGACAATGCTCATTGATGACTCTTTATGGGAGGATTCGAGAAACATTGTCTTGTTGGCTGAGAGTGTTATCTGGAAGAAGATTCTCGATGATATATTCTGGAGCCCTTTCCAGGTATTCGGAGAACGGTTGGAAGCCACCTGGAAAACAATTTTTGATGAAGGTAAGTTTTTCAGTTGATATCTAGCTTCAGAAGCTAAGTTCCCCAGATGGCGTGGAATCGGCAGATGCCTATCCTGTTGCTAGCGAGCAATCCGAAAAGTGGAGGAACGCAACTGTCCTTCACTTAGCCAGCAAAGTCAGCAAGAACCCGGAGAAGGCATCGGCAATAGCAATAACCATCCTGGAACAGTTGGAAGATAGACTCTGCTCCATACTCGGAATCGACTCACTCAAGGCATCTGATCGGGATTCGTTAACAAAGATTGTCACCGACTCTTGCGAGTTTGCGGTCCTACTCGGCCAACAGCGCTGCCGATTGAGATTCTACGTACCCGAAGCTGGCTTACATTTTGATGCTACTGATAATAAGGAAAAGCTTGAGACAATTGGCAGTGAAGAAATACAGTTTGGGAAAGTGGGCTTTGTGTCCGCGCCTGGGCTAAGGAAATGGGGAAACGGGTATGGGCAGAATCTTGATGAATTGGATGTAATTGTTGGAGCACGCGCGAAGGTCATTGAGTTGACTTGATTGTCTTTTCGCTTTTTTTTTTTTTCAGTACTAGTACTTGATTGCAGTTACGATGTTCGCTTCTCGTGGCTATAATTATAGTATTAAGTTAGTTCCACAAATATTTGTTCTAGAGCAGCGCATTTCTTGCTGTCACTGTTTTTAAGGCCTACAACGCTTGTTATCGCACTGAAGACTCTACGAAAAGACTCCATAAGTAAGCGTAAGGCAATATGCGGGAGGACCAACCAGATACTTGCTATGAGAGGATCTGACCCCGGATGCGGAATCTCCTTTTTCTAATAAAAAAAGAAAAAAAGAAGAAAAAAAAAGGATCGAAAAAGAGCCCAATGTGCCGGTACCGGTATTAATTTAAACACAAGACCGGGGCTTAAGGGCCCAGGGTGCACGACAAACAAAACACCCGTATGATAAAACAAACTAACCAGGGGCCTACCATCATCTTTTATAGCCCCAATCTTAAGCAATTCCATCCTAAGAAAGTAATTGCGACGTTCTAGTGACTAGATGCGAAGTGGCAAAGCCCACAATACTATCTATAGAGGACCAATAATACTACCTTGATGGGGAACTTAGCTCATGATTCTTAACTGAAGTAGGTTAATATTATGTAAGCAAACATCAAAAGCATACGGGTATTACCGTAGTCAACCAAAGGAGGCAACGTGGTTCCTGGACCATACTCGTACTTGCGCGTGCAACGGGCCCCAGATTTTGCTGCGTTTCCTTGCTGATCAGCACCATAACTTGGGGTGTTTGACACAATTGCAAATCATGATTTGCGCACATGATGTTCGAGTGGACCAATCACGGTTCCCTAAGTGCATTATGTAAGCAAATTTTCGGGAGATGCAATTGGTCACTTTGTAAATAGTGTTTGTGAGCGAATCATGATAATATGCGGCTATGCCAAACACCCCCCAAAACCTACCGTGATTAAGCTTATTTCTTGGTTTCTTGGCACAAGTGCAGAGCCTTGGCGACGGCAACAGAGGGGTGCTCTATTGTTCTAGCGCCGGCACTGTGCTGGTGCTCTTGTTTGCTATCATACAGCATTTCTCCATTCAACCACCAACACAACCCCCTTCAGACCGCGACAAAATTATCAGCAGTCTACCGGCATCGAGACAATCCAATACCGTACCGGTGCCGTATCTGCATGAAGCCTTGGCTGGTGGCTGTTTCTGCGTGTACAAGTACGGATTTTTGGAAGGAAAGGGCGCGAGCGACTGAAAACAACGGTGTTTTCCAGGGTCAGCCGCACAGCCTCGGTCATTGGACGGGGAATAGCGAGGAGATTGCCGCGGGGCAGCGATGGTGCGCACAGATTGCTCTCGTGGGATGAATGCTGGGCGTTATCTTTTATCAACAGATTTTCTGGTCGATCTGCTTGTACCAGTGCAACAGCTGCAGTATCTCACTGATAAACAATCTCGAAAACAAATTAGGGGGAAGAAGCGCTGTAGCCGGCTGCGGGTTTTACCACCGGTACATTAACGCGAGAGAAACCCGTGGCGTAAGATACCTGTGTCATGGAGCACTGTGCTATACGATACTCAAGTGAAGTGGGGTCAATCAACTTGTTCACGAATCTAGGCGGAGTTGAAGGCGAGATACCTCCTCGTGTTGTAGATGTTAGTAAACATTGGCTGACCAAATAAAAAGAAGACAAAAACATTGCCTACAGGGATGGTCAAGCTCTGTCCGGCCAAAAACATGGCCTGATGGATGTTGTGTGGCGCCTTTGAGGGCGACTGGGTCAGCCCCAGTACTAATACTCGAGTACGGTACAGCGGACGCCGGTTTAGGTGCTCGAGTACTACTGGTAGTACCACCGGTACAATACGTCCAAGATGGGGGAATCTGTTTTTCTCCACTTCGGTCAGATTGTTAAACATCGCCTCCTGCCATTCATGGCTTTTGCAGATGCCGTTTTTCGAGTCCTACTTGTACCCTGCTGTATCAGTACCAGGGTACTGGTACAAGTACTACCTAAAAAATTTTTCCTCAAATGAATTGTGAGGAGTGGTGCCCCGGAGAAGGGGTTACACGGCTCAGCTCCCCTGCCAAGAAGCCAATGACCAGCCTTAGCGAGAGACAACAATGAACTGTGATACTCGAACCTGCTTTGCTTTTTACTGTACGAGTACGAGTGCCGTTTCACCCCCAAAGCACTGTATCACATCGTGAGGCTAGGTCGATACCTTCGAATACCTACATCCCTCCATGGTAAGGCTTGCGCTCCCCTTTTTCCCCAATTGTGTGCTTGCGGCTCCGCTTGGGATGGAAAAATGGCAGAATGACCGAACGGCCTCCTTTTTCTTTTCTTCCTATTCTCCAGCAGCACTCGAAAATCACTCTCTTTCAACATGGCGACGACTACTAGTATGTCATGGGGATTGCCATCCTTGACAACTTCATTCGTCGGTCCGACTTCGAGATCCTCATTATGGCCGACCCCCAGAGCTGCTCCGGCCGCATATCCATCTTTTTCGAGTTACACTCCCGCTGCCATAACCTCCTCATTCGTTTCTTTGGGGACGTGGACTCCTCCAGCTACTTGTCAAGGACAAGCTCCAACACTCACTTGGGATGTGGGACTGTATTCCCAGCCAAGTATCCTCGTCTTGAACCAGTTTTACCTTACCACTACCACAGAAAACGGTGAGCCCGCTACAACCACCATTGGATATGAATGCTTTCCTCCTGGCTATCGATGGGATTCAGATGGTGATTTTTACTTTACTCCTGGTGTTTGTCCATTTGGCTATTATGAGGCATCTTCAACTGTCACCTCTTCCTACACCAAGACAGAGACTGAAGGATACTGCTGCCCTTCGTAGGTTGAAACCACGGTTTTCAAAGGATTTGTGGTGCTAATTGGGAGTAAATCTAGTTCTTACTCGGTATATTCGACCGGCATTGGCTGTTATAGCAATCTTGTCAGTCACTCGGCTCCAATAGTGCGTTACAAATTCCAGCCAGCAAGTGGTATAGTCAACAAAACCACCGTCACCTTTTACGATGCTATCGCCACGAGTCCGCCCATTGCGGCAGCCACGGTCATGGCCTCGTTCCCATCGATGACTGCCCCACCACAAGTAATCAGACCCGCAATCCTGATCCGTTACGGCTCGACAAAGCCAGACAGCACTTCCTCCGGCTTCGACATTAGCACCTTCAAAGTAGGCGCCTTAAAGCTCACCACGCTCCTCTCCATTATTGCAGCAGTGATATTCTTTTTAATTCTACTTTGCGTAATTGGCTGCTACCGGAGCAGACGCAAAAAGCGCCAAGTCCTAGTCTTTGTTCCTACCCCGAATCCCCGGCCAGTTGTCAATAACAATACATCATGGACCCCGACTCCCATGTATCAAACTACTCCGCAGAATACATATGCTAGCCCACCGCCAAGATATCCTCCACCCGTCACTGCGTTCAACCCGAGGAGGTCAGAGCTGCCTACCTATGTCCCGCCACCAGCGCAGCCAAACCGCGGGTTGACAAACCCCCCTGTCAATCCATTTGCTAGGACTCCTGGGCCAGCTATACCACGACCTCCACCGGCTGTGCCAAAGCCCCCGCCCGTTCCAGCAACACCGGCGCCGGCATATACTGGCAGCACTGGCCCCGGTCATGTTTCCTCAGACCCTGAAGATGGCAATGATGACAACGCTAGTGGAACCGAAGAGGAAGACGCCTTGGCACGGGAAGCGCTCGCTGCAATTATTGCTGATGCCCTTGCAACAACCGAATCTTCGAAACCAAAGGGCCCGTCCAAAGCGCCCCCCAAATTCGCTGTCCCTGCTCTCCCTCCATCACAAGTCCCCTCCCCTCCCCCCGCATCCCGCCCACCACCTTCTGCCCAACCAAGCAACAACCCATTCGCAAACGACATCCCAATGCAAAACCTTCCATCACCCTCCCGCTCTCCTGCCCCACAAAGTGACTTCCTCAGCACTCTCCTCTCCCCCACCGGCCCATCAAGACCCAGGTTTTTAGTGCCCATACCTTCGGACGCGCAAAACCCCGCGCCATCTGTAGCGCCTGCCGTCGCTAGAAACCCGGCGCGTAGAGAATCCCTTGCGAACAAATTAGACCTCGAGCCTATGACACTCTCCTCCTCACGGAACACCCGCGACATAACCAGCGCCGAAGTCCGCGAATGCCGGGAATTGGTGCAACGACTAAAAGACGGCCAGAGCTCCGCTCAGAGCGGGGTGTACAAGGCTGTCCGCCGGATGGCCTCATGCAGGGATGCGTGGAATGCAGAGGATTGGGCTAGGGTTCTGGAGATTATCAGGAGGTTGAGGGTTCAATATGGGATTGAAGTTTTGACATAACCTTATCTTTTTGACTCGATGAGCAATTGATCACGTTACATTCTTTAATTGTTTTGTTTCATTATATTCTCTTCTTTTCGTTTTTTTTTCTTTTGTTTCTTTTCCAGGGGAGTTCCTTCTAAGCATTTTTTGGTTGTGGTACTTTGTACGGTGCGGGGTAGGCTTCTTATCATATCATACCTATTGTATCAACATCATCCTTTGTAATTGTCTAGCTTAATAGAAGCGTCGTGAGACGAGATGAATGTCCGGCGACTGACGTGAATGAAACCGGAAGCTTTCTTGAAGTGAAGGTGCTCTCAGATGTGCACAACAAGCAACTGACACATCGCGCCCGTGGAGGTTTCCTCTGGTCAATCAATTCACTCAAGAACAATAGTATGTGGACCCTACCGTAGAGTCTCTATCATATCATATTATCATACATATATCACGACCATCGTAATGCTCCGCATAAGATAAGAATGAATTGGAAAAATAAATTTTCTTGAAGAATATCCTAATCAACTTTCCCGGGCCCCCTCATTGATAAAGTGCAAGAGGGAGAGATTTAACGCTCACGACTAGCTTGCGCGCTGGGGAAAAAGAAGAAGAAAAAGCATTCAGAAAACACAATACCGGTAGATAATAAGAGGTTAAGAGTGATAATCTGTGACGGAGGAGAGAGAGAGAGAGAGAGAGAGAAAATTGAGATTAGATTATTCCGAAAAAAAACCTCCCATGCGAGATAGTCTAGTCTAATACGATACTTGGAGGAGGTTAAAAATCTGGGACTTTCTTCTAGTAATTGGGGTGGCGTTCATGGTACATAATATGGCATATCATAGGTGAGGTGGATTTATTAATTAATTTTTATTCACAGACTCGGTCACTCGCACTCACTCGTTCGCTGGGATAATGAGGGTGAGA
>Ga0307507_10003440_pt1 | contig 30703 bp, 5 predicted proteins | sample 7_EM_MG_FD_207223 | JGI IMG/M metagenome (GOLD analysis project Ga0307507, IMG submission 207223) | Populus trichocarpa ectomycorrhiza microbial communities from riparian zone in the Pacific Northwest, United States - 7_EM | ecosystem: Host-associated > Plants > Roots > Unclassified | place... | reverse complement strand
ACTGCTGCCGTAACAAACCTACGGACGCGCTAGTATTACACACTGTACTCTACTCCTGTAGAGTTATTAGGGGGCGCCTGTTACTCGCCCCTTTGCTTTCTATTGCTATTTCCTTTGCAACCCGGAACTGGTCTAGCATATTTTGGCCAATGAGCCACTGGGTAGCCGCCTTGAGGCCTTTCTATGTTGAGAGCAGTGTATTATAGTTTTCTGTGCCAGCTGCTAAGAGTATTGCTTCTCGGCTGGTGCGTAAGGGGCATAACAGTATTACGTGTTTTGGTGTCTGTCTTGGCCAGCCACATTCGCACCTCGGGCTACCCACTGGGATACCCACCCAGTGAAGCCAATCTTTTAGTCCTATTATTCCTGTCCTTAAGAGTGTTGCCATTGTATTTTCTGCCTTTGTTAGGCCCTCTCGGAGCCCTTGGGTATTTACCCCCTATGGAATAATAACAATTAATCTAAGGCATTTTACTTCTATAACTAAGAATTTATACTTCTTTAAAGTCCTATATCCCTAAGGCGCTATAGGATCTTTTAAACGTACTTAATATGCTTAAAAGGGTTATTGCTATAGATAAGTATATTATCTAGGTAGGCAGAGTAGAAGTTATTAAGGTAGTCCCGTAAGGCGTTATTAATATAGCTTTAAAAGCTGCCTAGGCCGTTATATACGCTAAAGGGCATAACGGTATATTTAAATTGGCCGAAGCATAATACAAATGCGGTTTTCTATTTATTACCTTCCTATACTCAGAGGCGGTTAAAGGCGGCAATAATATTAAGCTTAGTATAGATTTTAGCTTAACTAAGTCGCTTAAAAGTCTTACGTATAAGCGGTATATAGTATTAGTTCTTAATTGTAATAATATTATGTCCTTTGTAATTAATATAGAATCAGATACCTTTTTTTAGCTTCTTAGCGAAAAGGATAAGGGCGGCTGCTAGGGATATACTAGGACGAATAAACCCTTTATTAAGGTGCTTATTAATATACTTTTTTATAATTAGAAGTTTGTCTTTTAATACTAAATAGGGTCTTTTATAAGGTAGCGTTTTTCCTTATTTAAGGTTAATAGTATAGTTATTAGGTCGATATAGGGGGAGTATATCTACGCCCTTTTATAAGTATATGTTAATAAAGTTATAGTATATTTTATGGAAGAGCTTGCGGAGTTCCTCGTTAATAAGTCTTTTTTTAAGCTTTATAAACTTCTTAAAGTCTAAAGGTAAAAGTCTATAGAGTTCTATAAGGGCATTATCTTCTAAAAGGTTAACTATGTCTATCCCATTACTATGCATTAGGAATTTTTTTTAGGCTCGTTATTACGATTTATAGCAATTTGCTACAAACTATACGGTCGCGGCAGTTGTATATAGTCGTTAGCGATTTATATAAACTGCGCGTTTATAATGAAATTGCAGCATTTAATAGCAAATTGCGGTAAAATCCTTAACTACTAAATTAATACTAGCATTTTGCTACCCTATAAATAAATAGCGCGCAAACTATATAAATTGTGAAAACTATATAAATTGTAAGGACTCTATGGTGTTAAGCCCGCAACATATATATCGCCCTTAATAATACTAGGAGCCTTATTACCTCTGCTTAGAGCTTCTGTTCTACTATCTAGGGAGGCCTATTATGGGAAACTAGGATATAAAAACCACCTAATATACAACCTAGCTTATGGCTAGGCCCGAAACTGGCCTTATCTAGCTGGTTAATATAAATGCGTTCTAGACATATAATAGAACACCCTTAGGCTTACAATAGCTCTAAAATTGTAAAGAAAACGCGATAAGGGCGTAGAGATCCTCTTTTTATAAGAACTTATTAAGGTTAACGCGTTATAGGCACCTTATATAAAACTTATTAAGGCCCTAAGGCCACCGCAAAGAACTTATTAAGGCCCCTCTATAAGGGCCTATTTGGTATCTAGTATACCTAAGTAACTTAAAAGAGGGTCTTAATAGGCGTAGTGCGCGTAACCTAGACAATAGTGACGCGATAGCAATATAACGGCAATGCGATGGCAACTAGATGGCTTAACAAGGTGGAAATATAGGCTAGCTTTAATGGCCCTATAGTATTAAAAGGTAACTTATAGGAGGGTCTTAATAGGTGTGGTATATATAACCTAATATATATATAAGGCGACTTATAGAAGGGTCTTAATAGGCGTAGTATATATAACCTAATACATATATATAGGGGAGGCTATAGGGGAAACATAGGCTAGTTAGATAAGGACTTAATAGTTAGAGATATAGGCCAGCTTATAAAAAGGGAGGATATAAGCTTAGTTAGTAAGAGAGGGTAAAGTAGGTTGCCTAGCGCAGAACCTAGTATCTATAGGCCCCTCCTATAAAACATAGTCGGCCTATTATAAAAAGATTTTTATAGGTATTATAAAACGGGAACTAGTAGTGTATAGGGTGTTACGCCCCTATATTACTATTAGCCTCCTATAGAATAAAGTATGTAATTAGTTACTACTGGCTTTAGGGACCTTATCCCTTAATTAGGCTTTAATCTCTAGTGTACCTAGTAGGTAGATAGGATTATATCCTAGCTAGAGAAACTACTATATGGCTTAAGAGAATAGATACGCGTATTAGTATACTAATAGACGGAATTGCTCGCTAGGGCGGTATACTAGTAAGGTACGCTTAAGGAGTAAATAGGAGTTACCTAGGCGTAAGGAGTCTAGTCTGCCCTAAAAGTTATATCTCTAAGCGTAAACTAGGGTAAGGGCCTAGATAAGTAGGTAGTTAAACTTTACTATTAGCTACTAAGCTATATAGCTACCTATCTATATAAGGTCTATACTTTTAGAGGTTACGCCTACTATATATAGTAGTTATCCGGCCATCTATAATATATAGATCCAGTATTTAGGCCATTAGAGAAACTTAAAAAGGCCCTCCTAAATTACTCCTTAAACCACTCTAAAAGGTTTAATTAGCCTGCCTTTAGAGTATAATAGGTAGGTATAAGCAAACGGCTATAGTACTGCTTAAGAAGGAAGCTAACATTCCCCCCCCTATAACTATATATTAAAGCCGCTGCAATATAAAGGGCGTAAAAGAAACGTAACTCTAATATTATAAAGTATATTAAAATACGCCTAAATAAACTATGGAGGGACCCTAGGGTGCCCTATAGGAGAATAAACTAATAACCTTAAAGTAGGGAAGATAGATTAAAAAAATAGGTAGAAAAAGTAGAAAAAGAATAGTATAGTATTACGGCCTAACGTAGGTGATAGGGTTATGACGGTCGGCATAGTTATAACAGTGGGGCCCCACCGCCTGCCTAAATAGGCCTACCGCCTGCCTAATTAAGTATATTGCCAATTCTAAAATTAAAACAGGAAAATCAAAATAGAGGAACTTTTGAATGCTTACATCGTGATTAAAAATATTCTTATCAACACTATAATGCCTCGCTGGCCTCTACACTCTGATTGCGACGAGACTATACAAATTGCTACTACTGCCTGGCATTCTGGCCTCTACAACAGCCGGGAAGCCTGTGCAAAAGCCCATGGGGTAGATCTGTAGACATTTTAACATCACCTTGATGGAAAACAACAGCCTTATAAAATTGCCCATACTAACTAGAATCGCATTACTGTTTCTAGCGAATATGCAATTACTAAGTACTGTATATATCTTGCCAACGCCGGGTTTCCATGTCGCCAGCACACTCTTTAAACGATTGCGATAATAGTGCTTAAATAGGAGCATACTAACCTTCCTCAATACCTTCAAATCGAACCTTTAGGCAAGAAGTGGGTGTACAATTTCCTAAAACGGCAGGAAGAGCTTTATTACTGCTATATACGTTTAATTAATTAAGAATAAGCTTTTGCTAATAACAACCCTGGCTATGTTAAGAGGTTCTTTTCTAACTACCATAACGTTGTTACTATATATAATATTAACGAATTTGATATATGGAATATGGATAAGACGGGCTTCGTAATAGGTTTGGCTTTTAGTGCTAAGGTGGTTATTTTAAGAGGAAGAATTATCAATTTTAAGATAGTTAACGGCAATAGAGAATGGGTTACCCAGGTAGACGCAATTGGCATATATAGGCAAACAATTCCACCGTTTATTATTTTCAAAGGACAGCAGCATATAGATTCTCTATAGGAAACTATAGAGGAAGCTGTAGAAGACTATTTAATTAGAATAACAGAGAATGGCTGGTTAAATAAGGAAATGGGCCTTAAGTAGCTTAAACATTTTAAACAACACACCCAACAAATAGAGGCATGGGAGGCCTCTAAAATTAATAGTCTAGATATTGAACACCATAGATATTAATTGCTTATTATAGACGGACACACTTCTTATACTAATATCGACTTTATGGAGTTCTACTGGAACTATAAGATTATACCTATTTGTCTTCTACCTTACTTAACCCACTTCCTATAGCCTCTAGATCTTGTTATCTTTTCGGTACTTAAGCGCCTTTATTTAGCCAAAGTCGATGAATATGCAGCTCGCGGTATTATGGGTATTAATAGGGACTACTTTCTGAGAATTCTAGATAAGATTCGACCCTATACATACACCCTAGAATTGATTAATAGCGCCTTTAAGGCGGCAGGGCTTCTTCCTTTTAACCCTAATTAAGTCCTTTAGCGCCTTATAAAAGGACCTTTATCTACACGGCTAACTACACCCCTTTAAAACAAATTAACGATTTTATCCTTACCTCTGCATCCAAAGACTTCTAAAAGTTACTCTAATCGAGCTTGGTACGGCCATACAATTCGTCACCTAGATACCTTACCCAAAGCAGTTAACGTAGTTGTTATAAAGCTTATAAGCCACATGGATTTATTGGAGAAAGGCATAGAAATACTACAACAAGAAAATACTAAGCTTCGCAATGGCGCTGCAGAAAGAAGAGCCAAGAAGAAGAATAGGCGGGTAGTGCTTTCTACTAAATTAGTTCTTACTACTGAATCAGCTAGAGCACTTATCGCTACTAAGGCAGCAATAGCAGAGACTAAGCAGCAGGCAAAAGATACTAGGAAGCGCCTTAGAAAAAATAAAAGCAATGCAGCTATAGTTGCGCAGGCGCAAGTCCAAGAAAGGAAGGAGGCTTGTGCCGTTGTAAAGGTAGCCAAAGGAGTTGCAGATCGACATAAAAAAAGCCTTGGAGACGCAGAGAGGAGCTCAAAGAAGGCGTAGAAGGTGTTAATAATTGTAAACAAGGCCGCTATCAAGAAGAAGACACCGGAAGCTTATATGGCAGCTGCTGAAGCAGCAGAGGAGGCACAATTAACGACAGGGGCCCTAGCGACGCTACAGAAGCAGTGGGAGGACTCCTCCACTACAGCTATAGAGACTGTAGCTCACTCTAGGGCTCTGCGGGACACTGCAAGGGCCTTAAAGAAGGATTCTCAACAGGCTACACAGTCTACACAGGAAGAGGATGAGGAGGAAGGGCTAGATGGATCAAGCGGCGATGAGGTGTCGGATGAGGACGATTCTGAAATAGACGACGTCGAGTCAATTAAGGAGTAATCAGCACCTGAAACACCATAAAATGTTAATATAGAGCCTCTTTTATATAAATAAAAGGCTTCATACTGCTCAGTAATATTGTAATACTATGCGATACTTTTTACTAGTATTTCACCTGCAATTAGGCATCTGGCAGAATTTTGATGTTCCAAACCGTTATAACCCTATTACGTACGTTATACTTAATTGGGAATACAGTAAGCCTAATTAGGCAGGCGGTGGGGCCCCACCGTTATAACTATGCCGACCGTCATAACCCTATCACCTACGTTAGGTATAAAGGCTTAGTTAAAAAAATAGAATCTATTAGTAGCAAGTAAATGTAATAAAGTCTTATAGGAAACACTACGGTAGACTCGCAAATAGGCTAGGTATATAGGTAAATAAGAAGTTAACAATATAATAATAACTAGTGGAGTGGTTGCCTAACAGATTAACTCTAATTATATTTTAAGATTTGCTATAAAGAGAAAAACTATTTAGGTAGAAACTATAGTCCTTTAAATATATAAACTTCGCCTAAGAGATACTAAGTACGTAAGGTACGTAAGGTATGTTTAGTATATAACGTTCCTTATACATCCCATAAATCCTATATACTAAAACGGTAACGTAATCTGTTATATAACTTAGTTACCCCTTATGCTATAGTTTAACTAGTTCTAACGCCTCCTATGCCAATACTACTAGTTCGTTTATATCTTCCCTAAATAGCCGTACTACTACTAATATAAGGTCCGTAATACTATCTCCCTTCTCTTTATCTTTATCCTTAAAGATACTTTGCATCTCTAAGTTGTCTATTAGAGGTATAGCATTCCCATCTTTAATTTAGTAACCTTTATTATTTCTAATACCTCCTATTAGATTCTCTATATCTAACTATTATATATATATAATTTTAATAATTCTTTTACTGGGTGAAATTATACCTTTTTACTCTTATTATGCGGAGAAGAAGTTAGTATATATTATAATTATGACTCTATCTGGTTGCTAACCTTCTTCTTACACTAAGTGTATAAAATTAAATATGCGGTTATCCTGCAATGTTTAATCTATCTCTAACACTAAATATACGCGTCTTATTGTTCTTTATAGGCGTTTAGTGCCTTATCTAATTTATCTTAGGGTTTTAGATTTAATCCGCTACTAAAAAGCTTAATAGTAAGCTATTAGCTACCCTTAAAAAACCATGCTATGCATATATAACGGAATTAGAAGCTGCCTCTGTTTATTTTACTACCTTTATTTATAAATAAAAAGCCCTAAAGGATTAAATAAACGCCTCTGCTTAGTTAATCCGTTTTAAAAGGCTTATAAGAAGGTTTATTTAAAAGAACTTTATCTTACTAAATAGGGTCTTTATAAAATAGAAGAAGATAAAAAAAAAGGATTCTTATTTAATAGAGATAGAAATAACTCTAAGTAATATAGTAGTTGCTCCTCTTAGGTCCCCCTTAAGTAACTTATTCTTTAGTAATTATTTTTATTAATATTGCCTAATTTAATTTCTTTTAATACTCCTACACCTTTTTTAATAGCATTTTTAAGGTTATCTAGTAGCTTCTAGGTAGTTTTATTATAGCCTATCTACCTAACCTTATACTATATTTTACTATTAATATCCTTATAACTAATAATCTTTAAACCCTTTTATTTATCTTCTTCTTATTATCTATACATATCTACTTTATAGACTAGTAGCTTAATATTCTTATATGCTAGCTCTACTATTATAATATGCTATATAGGGTAGATCTTTATCTTTTCTAATAAGTTAAGTCTATATATAACCTTTAAGATCTTTACTTTAATTATAAGTCGTCCTAGTTTAATATAGTCTAACTTTTTACTTAGTTGTTAACTCTTAAAGTTTTTTATATAGTAGCTATCCCATGCGCCGTCAAGGTGCTCCTTTTATTGTGGCCTGTGCGCGAACACCAAAACATCACCGAAGTATCTATGTAGCTTCTTATCGTGATTAAACCACCATAATGGGCCGCAAACGTTCTTCCAATTATGTGGACCTTGTTTAACCTAGAGTCGAATTATATATTAAATTTAAGCTTTATTTCTATAATATTGCATTATAATTAATTGATTAAATACTATAGTATTAAACCTAGGAAGCTCTTGCTGCACCCGGCCCAAAAAGACCAAAACCAACCAAAAGAACCCTGAAAATCACCCAGAGAATCCCCCTAAGATGCATGTATCGCAAGGGAGGCATACGTCAAACGACGGTGGTTCGCACTTGCGCGCGACCGCCAGAACCACGCCTAGCAATAGCCCTCCACAACAAAGACGGGCGAATACCACACCATAAAGCGGAAATACCTTTATTAAGAAAGCATCTAATAAAATATAAAGCCTATTAGACGCGTCTAGTATCTAGAATTATAGGGGAGTAACCGTTAGCTATAACAAACTAACGCAGCTAGTAGAATAGCTCCGCCAGTCTAGTAAACCTTAGGCGCCCCTCTAGCAAACCCTTAATTAAATCCTCTAACGGCTAAGTAAAATTGAAAATAAATAAAACCCCCCCTTACTAGCGAGCCGTACTTAGGCCGCCGTAGCTATGCTTTTATAGCATAGGGAACCCACCCCCTATAAGACAATAACTAGGTATATAATTATAATATAACCAAATATAGAAAAAGCAGAGGGGTTTAGGGGACAATTAGAAACAGAAGTCCTTATAGAGATTTATAAAGAGGTTTATAACGCTATTATAGTCTAATACCTTAGGAGCGGAGACATTAGAGTTACCCTAAAGGACTAATAGGCAAAGGAATGAGCCGTAAGGGTAGGGGACAGGCTAGGTAAATATATTAGCATAAAAGTACTCCGTAAGGATTACTTAGTTAAAGTCCTAGCAGTTCCTATAAGCCTTAGGGTAGAAAAGGGACGCTAGGCGGATAATACAGCAATTATATAGAAGATAGTAAGATAAATAGAACGCCTTATTTTAGGACTTAAGATCACCCAAATTCAATGGCTTTAATAGGAAAATGCAAACTAAGCATATAATAAGAATAATAAGAGGATATAAGGGTTGCCAGAGACTCGCTAGGGAGACGCTAGATAAACGCATGGCTCCCTTATTATTAGTATATATACACTAGGAATACAAAAACTCCTTATCTAAAAAGAAATAATTATAAATAGCCTTATATACAACACAAGACTCTATAACTATAGACTACACCTAGAATAATACTATCGCTGCGTATAATAGGGACATACCTAAACCACATATATAGTATAGGTGTGCTGCGGCCACTATATAGGCCCCTATAATATAAGACACTGCTTAAACCAAGACTAAATAAAATGCGTAAACTGCTACCGAAGCATATATAAGGCGTAGGAGAAAGAAGACTGCATTAAATACAGAAGATAGAAGGTAAGGGCTTAATAGCTACGGGAATAACTGCACGCTAGGTTATATAAATAGAAATAATAGGCGATAAGCTAGGGGGATATAGGTGCCTTCCTAGCGTTTTCTACCTTTAGTAATGGGGGGCTAGGCCAGCCATCCCAAGCCTTAACGGGCCAGAAGTGGCGCCGCGCGATATTACCAGACCGAATAGGGACATAAGGGTTATAGGGGACACAAGGGTTATAGGGTATATAAGGGAGAGGACGCCCTATAGGAAGACCCCTATGGATATCCATAGTAAGCTTAAGACCAGGATAATTAAGAATTAGACTTAACGCGGCAAATATAATATTTATAGCTAACCTATAAAGGGTATATAGCTAACTAGTAAGATTAGGGGAAGAACTAGAGACAATAATAGATTTAGATATAGAAGCGCTAGTAGGAACACAAGATATAGAAATAGAAAGCTCTATATAAAATAAATAGCAACTAGGGTGTAGATATAAGAGACAGAAGTTCTAAATATCCTAGAGAAAGTAGAAATAGAAGAAGTGAGGAATAAAGGAAAGATAAAGGACCCTTACTAGGGGTCCGCCACCTATCTATTATATAGTATAACTGTAAGGGCACAAAGAGCCTTTAGGGTAGATTTAAAGGAATAATATAAATTCTATCTAAATCTAAGGGTATAGCTCTTGTAGAGAATAAGACGTTGCGTAAAGAAGAGAAAGGAATAACCAGAGAATCTTGTAATTAAATAGTCAGGGGTCTTGGTTAATGTGTGCGCATATACGCACGCAGACGGACTTTAGTAGAATTTAATTGATCTGGCAGAACTTGGCAGAAGTCAATTAAGCTAGCAGAATTCGGCAGAATTCAGTTAAAGCGTCAAGTTTATCTGTTAAGTGTTTTACTAAGACATTCCTACTATAACTAGGCTAGTCCCGTTACAGTACCCCCCCCTTTGGCTGAAGGTTTAAAATAATTTAATTTAGTTAAGAATTTATAATTTTATCACGTGTTATATTTTTATGTTGGGTAGTAGTCTTAGTAAGATAGATCTAACTAATTAGATAACTTTAACTGCTGGTTAAAGTTCCTTAACATCTTATATGTTACATAATCGCGTTATAAACATTGTAACTTATTTTAAGTTTTTTTCAAATTCAAGTTTTATATATTTGTGTTAGGTGGCAGTTGTTTACCTTTATATTATATCCATCCAGCTAGAGTAGGCCGTAAAGGATGGTCCTTATAGAATTCTTTTACTAAGGAAGGCGCGTTAGCCTTAATCTGGTTATAGGTTTCCTAGGTTCGTGTTTTATATCCTTTCCACTTAATAAGAAGTTTAAATTATTTAGATTATATTTTCTATTGCATGTTATTAATTAAGTTAATAAAGTAAGAACCGTTACCGTTGTTAACAATTATAGGAGGTAGCGGCGGCACTTTATAAGTTAAAGGTTTACCCTTTAAGGGTTATAGCAAGCTTACGTAAAACATCAGGTGTATTTTTATCTTAGTTGGTAGTTTAAGCTTATAGGCGTACAGGCTTAGTTTCTTTTTAATTTGGTATAGGCCTACAAACTTCTAATTAAGTTTCTTTAAGGGCTGTTAAGTTTTTATATTTTATGTATTTAGGTAAACCATATTACCTTCTTTAAAGTCCCACGCGGGAGCTTGTTCTTTGTTTATATGCCATTCCTATACTATTTAAGCGTACGTTAATTTACTTTATAGTAGTTCTATTAACTGCTTCATTTAATCAGTAAAGTTATGCGCATTAATTAACTAAATCTGTTTAATCGTGGGTCCTATTATATTAATTTTAGGTTGTGGTTTAAATCCAAGTTAAGGGTTTTGTCCGTAGGTCGCGTAGAACGGCATTATGCCTATTAATTTATTTATTGTATTATTCGCAGTAAACTTAGCTAAAGGCAGCCACTTTTCCCAGTTATCTTGCAGGTAGGAGCAGTATATTTATAGATATTGTTCTATAATCACATTCGCAATTTTGGTTTAACCATCTATCTCTAGATAAAATGCAGTTGAGAGTTATGTTTGTATACTTAATTATTTATATAGAGCTTGCCAGAAGTCTAAAACGAACTGGCTTCTATAGTTAGATATTATTAAGTTAGGGAGTCTATATAGCTTAAAGACGTATTTAATAAAACATTCAGCTACTAAGATAACATTAATTAAGTCTATAGGAATTATATATCGCATTTTTATAAGGCGGTTAACTACTACTATAATATTTATAAATCTATTGCTGCTAGGTAAATCTACCACAAAGTTAATTAAGATATCACGCTATCTTTACATTAGAATTAATAATAGTTAGAGTACTCCTTATTTCTTTATATAAGAAGTTTTTCCACAAACACATGTTCTGTATGCTTAGATATATTTTCGTATATAGTTATGCATTATAGGCCAGTAATACGCTTATTAAACTATCTTATACGTCTTTATATGGCCAGGATGTCCTGCTATAGGAGAGTTATATATAAATTCAAGTATCTTAAATCGCAAAGGTTTGGAATTTAGGACTACCATTTTCTATTAATAGTATAGTCGATTATTACGAATTTCGCATTTAGCGAGTGTAATATCTTTATACTATTATTTTCCTGTTTAAATCGCTCCCATTACATCTGTTATCCATACGTCATTCTTATATTTATATTCCATCAGCTCATTAATTTCTATTTCCTATTTATTAATTTCTAATTTATTTCTATTAAGTTCCATATCTAGGAATATAGGATATAGTTTCTTAAAACATTTAGGGGGTAATAAGATCCATAATTAATTTATAATTTGTTTATCTAAGGCGTTTATAGGTAAGTCTTATAACTGTTATATTAATATGTTAGGCTTCTAATTAAGTTTGCCCAGTTAGTATATAATCTTAAAGTTAAATTATAAGAGGTATTTAGCCCAATGAATTTGGCGCTGCGTTAACTGTTTTATAGTTATAAAGTACTGTAGGTTTTTATGGTCTGTTAACACACGTATTAGGAATAGCAATTCTTTAAGTTCTAGACGCTATTGTTTAAAACATCTAACAATTATAAGTAGTTTCTTATTATATATCTTATAGTTCAATTCGGCAGGGGCGAGCTTTTAGGAAAGGAAGGCTACTAGACATAGCTTACCGTTCTTGTCGTATTGCGATAACACTCCTCCTAGGGCATAATTAGACAAGTCCGTTTTAACAATATATTTAAGGTTAAGGTTAAAGTGGGCGAGAATTGGAGCAGTTGTAAAACGATGTTTTAGTTTATTAAAAGCTTATTTGTATTTAGTAGTCCATTTAAATCTTATATTCTTTCTTATTAAGTTTACTAATAGCTAAATAATTTTTAAGAAGTAATTAATAAATTAATAATAGAAATTTGCAAATCCTAGAAATCCTTAAATATCTTATATGCTACTAGGACTTTCCTAGTTTATAATTACGGCAACTTTCTTAGGGTCCATTTTAATTCCGTTGCGGGATATAATTAAGCCTAAATATATAACTTTGGACGCATGGAACTTGTATTTCTTAATATTGCATTATAAGCCTGCATCTTGTAGGCGTTTAAGGACCATTTTAATATATTTCCAATGTTTAGAAAGCAAGGATAAGTAGATTAAGATATTATTGATATACGCGGTAACAAATATATTAAGGAATTTACGAAGTGTGTTGTTAACGTATTACTAAAACGTACTAGGACCGTTTTTTACGCCAAATGGCATTACTAGGTATTTAAAGAGTCCCTATTATATACAAAAAGCTATATACTTCTTATCTCCTTTATATATACAGATTTTATTAAAGGCAGCAACTATATTAAGCTTTATAAAGTACCATGCCTTTGCCAAATAGTTAAGCGTCTCTTAAATTAGGGGAATTGGATATTGGTTTCAAATCGTAATTATATTTAGAGCTTAATAATTAATATAGAATCTTAAGCCTCCTCCTAGCTTTTTAATAAATAGTATGGGTAAGGTAAATGGAGATTAACTAGGGTAAATAAATCCTTTTTCTAGATATTCGTTAAGGTATTATTGTATTACAAGCAGTTCTTCTTATAATATACCGTATAGCGGACTAAACTTTAGTGTTATGTTAGGCTTAAGTTCTATCTTAAAATCGTACTTATCTTGGTGCGGGGCTAGTTAGTCTATAAATCGTTTTTTAAATTTGTCGATTAGATTATGGTACTCTTTAGGTATAAAAGGTTAAGGGTTAATATATTACTTCGGTTCTAGCGCTTTCTTAATGTCTTCCATTGTTATAGTAAAGATTTTGTGGTCTCGTTTTCTTGCTAATAAAATAAAGGGCGCGGCTTGTATTATACAAATTTTAAGAGGTTTTAATAAAATATCTTCGCATTCTTTACCATGATTAGTAGTTGTGGCTTTGTTATATTGGTTTAAAGTTTAGGGTAAGGGCAATTTGTATTATATTAAATTCAAATAGTTATATGCATGTTTATAGGGCGAGTGGTATTTTAAGTAATAACTTTAGCAGTAGGTTATATAGAACTTTAGTGTTTCTTTAACCCAGCTAATTAAAGGGTTATATTGTTTTAGCTATTTATATCCAAGTATTATCTTATATTGCTTTAGGGGTGTTACAAATAGGGAAACGTATTTAAGGTATTTGCCCATCCGCATTTTTACAAGAGCGTAGTGTGTTAATTTGCTATATATTAAGGGTTTGCCGTTAAAGCCTCGTAGGCCTTAGGGCTTATTAAGTTTCTTTAAATTTAGGTGTTGGGTTTTTACGTAGTTTATATTAATAAAGCCTATACTAGTGGCTCCGCTATCTATAAGGATTTATACTTCCTTCTATTTTCTAAGTATTTAAATTTCGCTAAGTATATTAAGGGAGTTGTGTTATATATTAGCGCTAGAAGAGCCTAGACACTTATACTCTTCTACTTCTTGTCCTAAGGCGCGACTTAGCCCTAGGATAATTTGTTTTCCAAGTTAGCCAAGGGTAAGATACTTTGTAATAACTAGGTATAATTTATAGAATAAGTACAAGTTAAGGAGTAAGTACGGCTTAAAGAACGAGTGTAATTTGAGGAGTGGGTACGATTTAAAGACCGGGAGGAACTATAGCGGACTTTTTTAAAAGGGTAAGTTTAGCAATTTCTTTAGATATATCCTTTTCTACTATATCCAAAGCATTCTCTATTTGCGGCTTAAGTTCTTTATTTATTGGTTCCTAAGGGTGTATAGGATTAAGTGGCGTTAAGGTCCATAGGGTCGTGCGTAGGTTTTAGAGAAGGGTCACGCTTTAGGGTATATGTCAGTTTCATAGAGCTTTAAATATAAGGTGTAGTTAGCTTTAGAGAACAAGTCTATTTATTATATTAAAGGTCCTTATTAATTTGTTAACACATTATAGCAAATTCAGGTAGGTCCTTTAGCAGTTCCCTATCTACTAACTATGCTTTAATTTTATCCAAAATAGCTTGTTAAAGAGCAGCAACTCTAGCAGCTTTATTCCAATCCAGTTTGCTAATAAGGCCTAAAAATTCTGAAAAGAAGCTTGTAAAGTCTTAGTTCTATTATTATAGGTTTTTAAGTTTAGTAACAGCGGTGTGTTTGTGGCTGGCGTTATTATATGTTTGTTCTAGTAGAGAGATAAAGGTTTCAAAATTAATAAAGGTGCCGTTATAGAAGAATGGGTCCATGGTTTGTGTAGCATCTTTGCTTAAACAAAACATTCCATAGCTAACTTTGCTAGCTTCAGTAGGGTATTAGTTATAGTTTATTAAAAGTTTAAGACGGAGCTTAGTTATAAAGGGATGTAGGTTATTTTAATTTCCATTAAACATTAGAGGGTTAGGAAGCTTTTTAGATTTTATAATAGGTATTGGATTCATTATAGACGTAGGTTAAGTTACTATTACTAGTTTAAGGTTTGTGTTTAACGGGCCAGGTTTAGATACAGTTATTTTAATCTTATTTATAGGTGTTACTATTAGGGTCTCTAACGCAAGTACTTTGGCGTTATAGAGTTCTTTGTGTATTGCTTTAATTAATTACTGATGCTGGGCTTTTAGTATAGCTTGTTGCTGGGCCAAGGCATCCGTAAAGGACTATTATATTATAGTCATTTATTCCCTAACTAGGGTTATAATGGTTGACGTGGCGGATTTGAGTTCGTTTGCCATTTTAAGGGTAGTGGTATTTACGCAACATAATGTAAGGGCATAAAGAGCCTTTAGGGTAGATTTAAAGGAATAATATAAATTCTATCTAAATCTAAGGGTATAGCTCTTATAGAGAATAAGACGTTGCATAAAGAAGAGAAAGGAATAACCAGAGAATCTTATAATTAAATAGTTAGGGGTCTTGGTTAATGCGTGCGCATATGCGCACGCGGACGGACTTTGGTAGAATTCAATTGATCTGGTAGAACTTAGCAGAAGTTAATCAAGCTGGCAGAATTCAGCAGAATTTGGTTAAAGCGTCAAGTTTATCTGTTGAGTGTTTTACCGAGACATTCCTACTGTAACTAGGCTAGTCCTGTTACAATAACTGCGGCAATACAAACCACTGTTTTATAAGGCCCCTACTAGACAGTTTAGACCTAGAGAAATACTATATCCTTGCTATATAAGAGCCGTATTATAATACCTATATATAATTAATATACTGCCCCTAAGGATTTTAGCTCCTATATAAACCAAAAGCAGCTATATGCGTATGCTTTATAATTAGCAAGGCTATCAGCCTATCCTTATGGTTATGGCAGGCAATTAACCTAGATATTATAGTTATAATAATCTAGACATATAGGGGACTGGTATAAATTATTAATATATATAACCCTAGGGTTAAAGGCATCCCACAAATAGAGAATATTATATTAGTAATAAGCTTACTAGAAACCAAAGGTACAGAGTCTATTCTATTAGGAGATATAAACCTCTACCACCTATAGTAGGGAGGTATCTATATTGCTGCTAACTAATAGGTAGAGTGCCTATTAAGAGCTATAGATATCTAGGGCCTTAAGCTAGCTACCCCCCTAGGAGTAATTATATGGCAATGAGGTACCGCTAGAAGTATAATTGACCTTACATTTATAGACAAAGGCCTATACCAGAGACTTAAAAGGTGCAACCCTAAAGAAGAATAGGCACTTGCCTTAGACCATATCCCTATCTAGATATAACTAGATCTGGATATTAAGGCGCAACTAAATAGTAAAAGATACGCAATAAGGAAGCTTAAAATAGACAGTTTCCTTAGTACAGTTAAACAATAACTTTAAGACCTAGAAGAAATCCACCTAATACTAAATAAGTAAGGCTTGTTAGCTACCCCTAAGGAAATTAACTAAAGACTAGAAAGGATCTAGGCAGCGATTAAAAATGGGCTAGAAGAGTACTACCTAGTCTTAAAACCGGGCCCCTATACGCGATACGTATGGTCTGTATAATGCGCGGTTCTTATTGCTAGCCAATAACAAGTAAGAAGGAAATATATAAGTAGCTATAATCCTAAAGATAAGAGATAATATAAAGACACAAGAAACTAGTTAAAGAATACCCTAAAAAAAGAAGCAAGAAATAACTAGAGATAGTTTATAAATAAGTATACTTTTAACCCAAGCCTCCCCCATAATAAGGGCCTTTAGGCTATGGTAAAATGGTTAAAGAAAAAGGTAGGGCGCCTAGTAGAAGACTTACACCTACTACCCCTATAAAGAGTAGGGGAAACATAGGCCACTAATAACAATAATAAGAAGGCAAAGATCCTTATAGAAAGGTTCTTCCCTTAACCAGCTCTAGCAGACCTTAGTAATATTATAGGTGAAACACCGGTGACTTGCCTGCGGGTTAATAGCGACATAATAATAAAGGAAATAGCCAGAACTATTAGCCGCCTTTTAAATAATATAGTACTAGGACTAAATGGAATTCTAAATAAGGCCTTAAAAACCTATAGACCACTTATAGCACCTTAGCTTGCAGATATAGCCAAAGTATGCTTTGCTATAGGCTACTACCCGCAACTTAGAAGATCTATAATAACGGTTATTCTATAAAAAGAAGGTAAAGTAGATTACTTAATCCCAGGAAGCTACCGCCCTATTGCCTTAAAAAACACCCTTAGCAAAATCTTAGAAAGGGTAATAGCGGACCACATAGCAGATACGGCTGAGGAATATGCCCTATTACCATAAAGTTAAATGGGGGCAAGAAAGAACCGCTTAACACTATTAGTACTTACGCTACTCGCTACCACCATTAAGTCTATATAGGCGATGCGAAGGGACTTCGTAGTATTAATGCTTAGCTTAGATATTAGTAGTGCCTATAATAACATACCCCACGAGCGCCTCCTATATATCCTTAGGGTAAAGGGCTTTCTAGAATAGATTATATAATTTATTTAAGAGTTTATAGGCCAGAAAGAAACATTACTAGTCTTTAGCGGATACTAGAGCCCCCCCATTATAGTTATAATAGGAATACTATAAGGATTACCCCTCTTGCCTATACTCTTCCTTTTCTTTATAAGTAACCTACTTAACTCCTTTAAGGAAGGGGCGACCTAGGGGATAGGCTTTATTAATAACATAAACCTAATTATATACGGCCTAATAGCCGCAGAGAATTGCAAAACACTAGAGAAAGCCTATAATACCTATATAGAATGGGCAAAATAATATAGAGTCTAATTCTTACTAGAGAAATACTAGCTAATCTACTTTATAAGAAAACGCAACTAATCTGTAGATCTCTAGTATATAATTTATATTTAAGGCTTTGGGGGTTAACCAGTTTAAGGCCTAAGGGTATTAGGAGTATAGGTAAATAGTAAGCTCTAGTAAAGCGCATATGCGTTATAAGCGGCCCGTAAGGGCTAAGTATAGTATATTGCAATATCTAAGATTGTTAATTCCACATGGGGTCTATACTTCTAGAGGTTACGCCTACTATATATAGCAGTTGTCCGGCTAACCATAACGTATAGATCTAGTATTTGGGCCATAGGAGAATCCGAGAAAGGCCCCCCTAAATTACTCCTTAAACTACTCCAAAAGGTCTAAACAGCTTATCTCTGGAGTATAACAGGCGGGTATAAGCGAATGGCTATAGTACTGCTTAAGAAGGAAGCTAATACCCCCCCCCTATAATTATATATTAAAGCCGCTGCAATATAAAGGGTGTAAAGGGAGTATAACTCTAATGTTATAAAGTATATTAAGACACGCCTAAATAAACTATAGAGTAACCCTAGGGTGCCCTATAGGAGAACAAACTAATAACCCTAAAGTAGGGAAGATATGTTAGAGAAATAGGTAAAGAAAGTAGAAGAAGAATAGTGCCGTATTAGGGCCCAGGCCTATATAGAGGAGGAAGGGAGACGCGTAAGAGATTAGCAAAGATAATAGTAAGAAAGAGAAAGGAGCTAAAGTAGAGTATAAAAGAGTATTAGAAAACTATCTACTATAATATAATACTAGTTGGACCAACACTAGAGAGGTGTATAGGAGTTAAAGGTATAGAGGCTATTTTAGGCAAGAGGAACCTAAGCCGTAGTATAGTTAATGCTATAGGGGGTAAACACCTAAGGGCTCTAAGAAGGCCTAATAAAGGCGGAAAATATAATGGTAACACTTTTAAGAACAGGAATAATAGGACTAAAAGATTAGCTCTACTAGGTAGGTATCCTAGTAGGTAGCCTAAGATGTAAATATGGCTAGCTAAGACAGACACTAAAACACATAATACTGTTATGCCCCATATACACCAACTAAAAAGCAATGCTCTTAGTAGCTAGCATAGAGAACTATAATATACTACTCTTAATATAAAAAGGTCTTAAGGTGGTTACCCAGTGGCTTATTAGCTAAAATGTACTAGACCAGTTCTAGGTTATAAAGGAAATAGTAATAGAAGGTAAAGGGGCGAGTACCAGGCGCCCCTTAATAACTCTACAGTAGTAGAGTTAAGTTTGTGATACTAGCGCGTCCGTAGGCTTGTTACGGCAGCAGTGGTTCCCAAGGAGGTCATAAAGTAAGGTAGTAGAGCACTATAGGTAACTTATAGGCGCCCTATATACAAGTCCTAAAAGGCGGGGAGATGGATTATAGGGTTTTCTCATTTTCTTAAATAGAGTTTTCTCCCTATATGTAAATAAGGAGTAGTCCGCGTGGGCCCAATAGGGATCCGAATTGGATGTTAAGCAATAAATAATTATTAATTAATTGATTAAATCTACAGCTTTATTTTACTAAGACTTAACTAAATTTAGAGCCTCTGGTTGGCTTGGCAAAAGGAGCACCTTTTGTGACGGCGCATGGGATACTTTATCCCCCTCCTTAAGATCTGGTCCTTTAGATCTCTTAGCATTATAGTACTTTTTATTCTTTCTTATACTAGCTTGGCTGTTTCTTTAAGGTATATATAAAGATTTATTAAGCTCTCCATCCTTTACTTAGCGTAGTAATAACGATATTCTTAGCTTATATCTATAGTTCGCCTTAAAATGTAATATGACTATCCCTTTTTATAGTATTATATTATATATAAACTATACAACCCGCGACGGCTTAAACCATTAAACAAACGTCTTAATAAAGACTTAAACAAATGCTTATAAAATAAAGCAAACGAATGTTGTATTACGAAGATATTAAGCTAAGGAGTAAGAGAAGGTGGCGAGGCCACGTCCATATATACATGCCAAGTCCTAAGCGAACCCCTAACTAGGTGACGAGCCCCAGCGCCGTTATATAACTAGTAATAATAATACCTAATTATTCTATACATAATTAATATAATGCCTTAAGTATTATTCTAATATCTAGTTTAGTCTTTCTATTTAACTATCTGTTTATAGGTAATATGTTATTAATATTACTACGTAAACCTCTTATTTCGCTAGGAATACCTCCTAAAATACTGCTATAAATCTTAGATCTCTGTCCAATATAATTTTTATTAGTACTCCGTGCCTTATAAATACTTCTTTAATATAGATTTTAGCTATATATTCCGCTAAGATTTTTCTATATATGCTACAAAGTAGCCCTAGTTAGTTAATTTATCTACCATTATAAGGATTATATTATAATCCCATCCTATAATAGAGTCTTTTAACTTTAATAGCTTTAATAGCTTTATAATAAAGTCCTATAATATAACCTCCTATAGTCTTTCTAGTATCTTAATAGGTTATAGCCCTCTGTATTATAAGGGCGCGAAGAGGCTTTAGGGAAGATTTAAAGGAATAATATAAATTCTATCTAATCTAAGGGTATATAGCTCTTACTAAGTATAAGACGTTATATAAAGAAGAGAAGGGAACATAGGAAACTTATAACTAAATATTTGGGGTCTTAGCAGCAGACGTATGGGCATAAGCCTACGCGGATTTTAATAGGGTTTGACCAAATTCTATTATATTAGTGGAATTTAGTAGAATTTAATTAAGTTAGCGAAACTTAGTAGAATTTAATTAACTTGGTAGAATTTGGTAGAATTTAATTAAAGCGTCGGAATTTATCTATTAAGTGTTTTACCAAGACATTTATAACGGGCTGTAAGGGCGCGAAGAGGCTTTAGGGAAGATTTAAAGGAATGATATAAATTCTATCTAAATCTAAGGGTATATAGCTCTTGAAGAGAACAAGACGTTGCGTAAAGAAGAGAAAGAAATATAGGAAACTTGTAACTAAATATTCGGGGTCTTAGCAGTAGACGTATAGATATAAGCCCACGCGGATTTTAACAGGTTTCGACTAAATTCCATTATATTAGTGGAATTTAGTGGAATTTAATCAAGTTAGCGGAATTTAGTGGAATTTGATTAACTTTGGTAGAATGTGGCAGAATTTAATTAAAGCGTTAGAATTTATCTATTAAGTGTTTCACTGAGATATTCCTACTATAACTGGGCTAGTCCCGTTATAGTATCCCCCCTTTTAACCAAAGGTCCAAATAATTTAATTTTAGTTAAGACTTATAACCTATTACGTGTTATATAATTGCGTTATAAGTGTTATAGTGCATTTTAAGTTCTTTTTAATTTTAAGTTTCCTGCTATTATGCTTTATGTATTTATATTAGGTAGCAATCGTTTACCTTTATATTATATCTATCCAGCCAAAGTAGGCCACGAAGGATGGTCCTTATGGAATTCTTTTACCAAGGAAGGCGTGTTAGCCTTAATCTAGTTATAGATTTCCTAGGTTTATGTTTTATATCCTTCCCACTTAACAAGAAGTTTAAATTATTTAGATTATATTTTCCATTATATATTATTAATTAAGTTAATAAAGTACAAACTGTTACTATTGTTGATAATTATAGGAGGTGGCGGCGGCACTTTATAAGTTATAGGATTATCTTTTAAAGGTTATAATAAGCTTATATAAAACGTTAGGTGTATTTTTATCTTAGTTAGCAGTTTAAGCTTATAGGTGTATAGGCTTAGTTTCTTCTTAATTTAGTATAGGCCCACAAACTTCTAATTAAGTTTCTTTAAGGGCCGTTAGGTCCGTAGGTTTTATATATTTAGGTAAACCATATTACCTTCCTTAAAGTCCCATGCGGGAGCTTGTCCTTTATTTGCATGCCATTCCTATACCATTTAAGCGTATATTAATTTACTTTACAATAGTTCCGTTAACTGCTTTATTTAATTAGCGAAGTTATATATATTAATTAACTGGATCTGTTTAATCATGGGTCCTATTATATTAATTTTAGGTTATAGTTTAAATCTAAGTTAAGGGTCTTATCTATAGGTCACGTAGAATGGCGTCACGCCTATTAATACATTTATTATATTATTTGCGGTAAACTTAGCTAAAGGTAGCCATTTTTCCTAGTTGTCTTATAGGTAGAAATAATATATTTATAAGTATTATTTTATAATCACGTTTGCAATTTTAGTTTAACTATCTATCTCTAAATAAAATGCAGTTAAGAGTTATATTTAAATACTTAACTATTTACATAGAGCTTGCCAGAAGTCTAAAACGAACTAGCTTTTATGGTTGGATATTATTAAGTTAGAAAGTTTATATAGCTTAAAGACGTACTTAATAAAATATTTGGCTACTAATATTACATTAATTAAGTCCATAGGGATTATATGTTATATTTTTATAAGGCGGTTAATAACTACTATAATATTTATAAACCTATTACTATTAGGCAAGTTAACTATAAAGTTAATTAAAATATCGCGCTATCTTTATATTAGAACTAGTAGCGGTTAAAATACTCCTTACTTCTTTATATAAGAGGTCTTTCTATGTACGCATATCCTATATGCTTAAATATATTTTTGTATATAGTTATGCATTATAGGCCAGTAGTATGCTTATTAAACAATTTTATAAGTTTTTGTATAATTAGGATACCCTATTATAGGGGAGTTGTATATAAATTTAAGTATCTTAAATTGTAAAGGCTTGGAATTTGGAACTACTATCTTCTGTTAATAGTATAATCTATTATTTTAAATCTCGCATTTAGTAAGTGTAATATCCTTATACTATCATTTTCCTATTTAAATTGCTTTTATTACATCTATTATCTATATATTATTCTTATATTTATATTCCATTAGCTTATTAATTTCTATTTCCTATTTATTAACTTCTAATTTATTTCTATTAAGTTCTGCGTCTAGAAATATAGGACATAACTTTTTAAAACATTTAGGAGGCAATAAGATCCGTAATTAATTTATAATCCGTTTATTTATAGCGTTTACAGATAAGTCCTATAATTATTATATTAATATATTAGGCTTCTAATTAAGTTTGCCCAGTTAGTATATAATCTTAAAGTTAAATTATAAGAGGTATTCGGCCTAACGAATTTGGCGCTATATTAATTGTTTTATAGTTATAAAGTACTATAGGTTCTTATAGTCTGTTAATATATATATTAGGAATAATAATTCTTTAAGCTTAGGACGCCATTATTTAAAATATCTAATAATTATAAGTAGTTCCTTATTATATATCTTATAGTTTAATTTAGTAGGGGCGAGTTTTCAGGAGAGAAAGGCTACTAGACATAGCTTATTATTCTTATTATATTACGACAATACTCCCCCTAGCGCATAATTGGACGAGTCTATCTTAATAATATATTTAAGGTTAGGGTTAAAGCGGGCGAGAATTAGAGCAGTTATAAAATAATGCTTTAGGTTATTAAAAGCGTATTTATATTTAGTAGTCCATTTAAATTTTATATTCTTTCTTATTAGGTTTACTAACGACTAAGTAGTTTCTAAGAAGTAATTAATAAATTAATAATAGAAATTTGCAAATCCTAAAAATCCTTAAATATCTTATATATTACTAGGGCTTTTCTAGTTTATAATTGCGGCAACTTTCTTAGGGTCTATTTTAATTCTATTGCGGGATATTATTAAGCCTAAGTATATAACCTTAGATACGTAAAACTTGTATTTCTTAATGTTATATTATAGGCCCGTATCTTATAGGCGTTTAAGGACCATTCTAATGTATTTCCAATATTTAGAAAGCAAGGATAAGTAGATTAAGATATTATTAAGATATACGGTAATAAATATATTAAGGAATTTATAAAGCGTATTGTTAACGTATTACTAAAATATACTAGGACTGTTTTTTACACTAAATAGTATTACTAGGTAATTAAAGAGTCCCTATTATATACAAAAAGCTATATACTTTTTATCTCCTTTATATATACGGATTTTATTAAAGGCGGCAACTATATTAAGCTTTATAAAGTACCGTGCCTTTACTAAATAGTTAAGCGTCTCTTAAATTAGGGGAATTGGATATTGGTTTTAAATTATAATTACATTTAGAGTTTAATAATTAATACAGAATCTTAAGCCTCCTCTTGGCCTTTTTAATAAATAGTATAGGTAAGGCAAATGGAGATTAACTAGGGCGAATAAATCCTTTTTCCAAATGCTTGTTAAGGTATTATTATATTACAAGCAGTTCTTCTTATAATATACTATATAGCGGACCGAACTTTAGTATTATACTAGGCTTAAGTTCTATTTTAAAATCGTGCTTATTTTAATATGGGGCTAGTTAGTCTGCGAATTATTTTTTAAACTTATTAATTAGATTATAGTACTCTTTAGGTATAAGAGATTAAGAATTAATATACTATTTTAGTTCTAGTGCTTTCTTAATATCTTCTATAGTTATAGTAAAGATTTTATAATCTTATCTTTTTGCTAATAAGATAAAGGGCGCGGCTTGTATTATATAAATTTTAAGAGGTTTTAATATAAGATCTTTGCATTCTTTACCATAATTAGCAGTTATAGATTTATTATATTGACTTAAGGTTTATAGCAAAGGCAATTTATATTATATTAAATTTAAATAGTTATATATATATTTATAGGGTAAATGGTTTTTTAAATAGTGACTTCGGTAGTAAGTTATATAAAACTTTAGTATTTCTTTAACCCAACTAATTAAGGGGTTGTGTTGTTTTAGCCATCTATATCTAAGTATAACTTTATATTGCTTTAAGGGTGTTATAAACAAGGAAATATATTTAAGGTATTTGCCTATCCATATTTTTACTAGGGCGTAGTATATTATTTTGCTATATATTAAGGGTTTACCATTAAAGCCTTATAGGCCTTAGGGCTTATTAAGTTTCTTTAAATTTAGGCATTAAGTTTTTATGTAGTTTATATTAATAAAGCCTATGCTAGTGGCTCCGCTGTCTCTTAGGATTTATACTTCCTTTTATTTTCTAAGTATTTAAATTTCGCTAAGTATATTAAGGGAGTTGTGTTATATATTAGCGCTAGAAGAGCCTAGACACTTATACTTTTCCACTTTTTATCCTAAGGCGCGACTTGGCCCTAGAATGATTTATTTTCCAAGTTAACTAAAGGTGAGATACTTTATAGCAACCAAGTACAATTTATAGAGTGGGTATGATTTAAGGAACGAGTACAACTTAAGGAATAGGTATAATTTAAGAAATAGGAGGAACTATGGCAGACCTTTTTAAAGGGGTAAGTTCGGCAATGCTTTTAAATATATCCTTTTTTACCGCATCCAAAGCATTCTCCATTTGTGGCTTAAGTTCTTTATTTATTAGTTCCTAAGAGTGCATAGGATTGAGCGGTATTAAGATCTATAGGGTTATATATAGGGCTTTTAGGTTTTGGAGACGGATTGCATTTCGGGGTGTTTTAAATATGAGGTATGGTTAACTTCAGGAAATGAGTCTGTTTGTTATATTAAAGGTCCTTGTTGATTTGTTAACATGTTATAGCAAATTCGGACAGGTTTTTTAGCAGTTCCCTACCTACTAACTAGGCTCTAATTTTATCTAAAATAGCTTATTAAAGGGCAGCGACTCTAGCGGCTTTATTCCAATCTAGTTTGCTAATAAGGCCTAAAAATTCTAAAAAGAAGCTAGTAAAGTCTTAGTTCCGTTATTATAGGTTCTTGAGTTTAGTAACAGCTATATATTTATAGCTGGCATTATTGTATATTCGTTCTAGTAGAGAGATAAAGATTTTAAAATTAATAAAAGTGCCATTACAGAAGAATAGATCTATGGTATGTGTAGCGTCCTTACTTAAATAAGACATTTTATAGCTAACCTTGCTAGCTTTAGTAGGGTATTGGTTATAGTTTATTAAAAGTTTAAGACGGAGCTTAGTTATAAAGGGACATAGGTTATTTTAATTTCTATTAAATATTAAAGGATTAGAGAGCTTTTTAGATTTTATAGTGGGTATTAAATTTATTATAGATATAGGTTAAGCTACTATTACTAATTTAGTATTCGCATTTAATAGGTTAGGTTTAGATGCGGTTATTTTAATTTTATTTATAGGTATTGTTATTAGGGTCTCTAATAAAAAAGCCTTGGCGTTACAGAGTTCTTCGTGGAATACTTCTATTAATTGCTAATGTTGGGCTTCTAGTGCAGCCCGCTGCTAAGCTAAAGCATCTATAAAGGACTGTTGTATTATAGTTAACTATTCCCTAACTAGGGATATAATACTTATAGTTATTAAAAGGGATTTGGGTTTGTTTACTATTTTTAATATTAGTTATTTTAACGCAATATAGTATAAGGGCGCGAAGAGGCTTTAGGGAAGATTTAAAGGAATAATATAAATTCTATCTAAATCTAAGGGTATATAGCTCTTAAAGAGAACAAGACATTGCGTAAAGAAGAGAAAGAAATATAGGAAACTTATAACTAAATATTTGGGGTCTTAGCAGTAGACGCGTAGGCATAAGCCTATGTAGATTTTAACAGGTTTTAACCAAATTCCATTATATTAGTGGAATTTAGTGGAATTTAATTAACTTTAGCAGAATTTGGCAGAATTTAATTAACTTGGCAGAATTTGGTAGAATTTAATTAAAGCGTTGGAATTTATCTATCAAGTGTTTCACTAAGACATTCCTACTATAACTGGGCTAGTCCCGTTACACGGGCTTATATAATTGCTTTTAAACTAAAGCTTATAGATTGCTACTATATAAGAATACTAAGCTAAGGAGAAGAAGAAGACTAGTAGAGACTAGCAAGATATAAAAGGTCGTTAAGGCGCTCTAGCACCGTTATATTACCCCCCCCCCTCCTAAAAAAGCTTACCCTTAGGCTTTGTCCAAGTTCTTTATTATTATCTAAATTGTTATAGTTATCTAACCCCTCTTCCTAGCACTTAATTCAGCTATCTAACTTGCGTAGTAGTCTAGGGAGGTCTAAATAGGCTAGGTGGAAATCTTATAGCTTATAGAGAGAGTACTTAAAATTAGATGCGGGGTACTATTCTGGATCTTTATTATAACCTACCTAGCTCGTACAGTATTTTAAGGTACCACGGTCCTTCTTAACTGCTAAGATCTCTTTAACTTCCTATTCCTTATCCTCTGCAATCTAGATTGACGGTAGGGGGTTATTATACTATCTAGGTAATGGGTTGTCCGCGGCCTTCTATAGTTAGTCTAAAGAGAAGACAGAGTGGATCCTTATTAACTCTGGTAGCTTAACCTTAAAAGAGTACCCTACCTTCTTAGGGATCTTATAGGGGCCAGCTATTTAGTGGTCTAGTTTATGGCTTAGCCTCTAGGTCTTCTAGTTCTTTGTTAACACCTATATCTTATCTCCGACGTAAAAGTCTATCTTATAATAATATTGGTTCACATTGGCCTCTTTCTTCTCTTATACCTTTTTTATAATTGCTTAGGCAGTCTCCTAGGCTCTATACATTCTCTTAGTAAATATCTGGGCCTCTTTATAGCTAAGGCGTTTACGGGCCGTTACTAGTTCTATAGGTCTATCCCAATTAAAGGATGTTTGTGGCTTGTATCTATAGAGTAACTTAAATGGCAACATTCCTATACTATTATAAGGGAGAATAAGCTATGCGTAGTCCATTACAGGCAGTAGTTCTAACCAGTTATCCTAGTAGTAATTAATAAAGGGGTAAAGTCGCTAGTTAAGGTACTAGTTTATAATCTCGGTTTGGCTATTAGTCTAAGGGTAAAATATAGTAGAGAGTTTAATCTTAATCCTAAGGATGCGGCAGAATTTGTTCTAGAAGTCTAATATGAATTAGGGCCTATAGTTAAAGACAATTAACTTAGGAGCGCCATAGATCCGGTAAATGTTATTAATATATATACAGGCTATATCTTTTATAGTGGTAGTCTTAAAGCAGGGGAGGGAAATGGCTTACTTATTTAGTCGGTTAACTACTATAAGGGCCATATTATAGTCATATTTGTCCTTTAGGAATAATTTAAAGTCTATTATAATATACTATTAAGGGCGCTTAGGAACTAGTAGTGGTTATAACTATCTAGGGGTTTAATCCCTAGGGGTATCTACCCATTTATAAGGATGATAATTTCTAATAAATTGTTCTATGTTGGATAGGAGTCCTTGCTAGTAGTAGCAAGGCGCTAGTAGTTAGTAGGTCTTATCTTAACTAGGGTGCGCTATAAAGACTTAACAGTGGGCTTTACGGATTAGCTCTGTTTATAGGTTGTTAACATCTAGAACTATAAGCCGTTTTTAATATAAGAGCAGTCCGTCTTCTATTTCTAAATTAGGGTTACCTTTTATAGCTTAGTCGCGAAGGGCTTTTAGGGATTTAGCTATGCGGTTTACGGTTAGGATACAGTTAATTAGTCCTATTAGTTTATTTAGGATCTCTCCTTCTATAGGCGCTAGCTTATTCTATTTAGAGCTTAGTTCCTTAAGGATATGTAGGTCGAGCTATTTGGGGCGGAGGAGGGTATGTGTCCGGTGCTAAGCCTTTAGCTTATCCTGTGGTTCCATATCCTATTCTCTCTAGGTAAGGGCATTAGCTTTAGAATTTTGCCTACTAGGGCAGTATATAATCATAAAGAAGAATTAGGAGAGTATTTTAGCCCACCTAGCCTATTAACTGGTAAGCTGCTTAGTTGTTATAAAATACTTAAGGGCTTTATAATTAGTATAGACTTTAATCCGAGAGTCTATACATCTAAGCTCTGCGCGCTACTAGGACAATAATTATACTATAGCCAGCATTTCCTTATTATGCATCTTATAGTTGCACTTAGCTAGGGCCATTATCTTTAAGAAGAACGCAATAGGGTACCACTTATTATCTGGGTGTAGCTATAAGAGAACACCTGCTACTACTCTATTAGACGCGTCCATTTCTAGCATTAATTCTAGGTCTAGGTTATAGTAACAGAGAATTAGGGAGGAGATAAGTTAGTTCTTTAACTGCTTAAAGGCTTCTATACAGCTGTCGTTAAAAACAAAAGGTATATTGTTCTTAGTTAGTCGCATAAGAGGCTTAGCCACGACCCTATAATTATAGATAAACTAATAGTAGAAATTACAGAAGCTAAAAAAGGACTGGATGCCTTTTATAGTATAAGGGGGTTTCTAATTGCGTATCGCCTCTACCTTTTTAGGGTTAACTTTAATTCCTTCTATGCTAACGATAAACCCAAGGTACTTTATTTATTTTACTCCAAATTCGCATTTCTTAATATTAACTTATAGGCCTGCATTCCGCAGTCTTTCTAGGACCTTTTTAATATAAACTTAGTGCTTAAGTTTATTGTCCAAGTATATAAAAATGTCGTCTAGGTATACTGTGTAGAATTCATTAAGGTAGTTAAAAAGAACATCGTTTATATACCGTTGGTACGTGGCTAGCCCATTTATTAGTCTAAAAGGAAGAACTTTACATTTATAAGAACCGTAGCGGGCGCAGAATGTTATTAGATCCTCTAATATAGGGTCTATCCTAATTTGGTAAAAGGCTTAGCGGATATTAAGCTTAGTAAAGATTTTAGCTCAGCTTAGACATATAAGGGTCTTGTTAATTAAGGGGAGAAGGTAATAATCTTTCCGAGTAATGGTATTTAGTTTTTAATAGTTAATGCAGAAGTAAAGGCCTTTATTAGGTTTCTTTATAAATAAGATAGGGGAAGTAAAAGGGGCCTAACTTGGCTTAATAAACCCCTTATAGAGGTTATTAATTAGGTACTGCTTAGTAGCTTTTAGTTCCTCTATAGTTTACTAGTAAAGGGGGCTATAGCCTAAAGAGTTATCGGCCTCTAGTTAAATCTTATGATTATAGGTTTGATAGGGGGGCAGTATATCTAAGGCTGCTTTTAAGAACGCATTTATATAGTCTAAGAGGTATATAGGGAGGAGGCGCTTAACTAGCTCCTTATTAGTTTCCTCTACTAACCCTTCTTCCTTATTAATAATCCAGTTAATTTTATATAAGCTAGTTGTAAAGACCTTATTATCCTTTTAATATATATTAAAGTGGAAACCTATAGCGCTAATTGCCGCAATATCTACTATAGGGGGGTTGTGTAATAGTAGGGGTGTCTGCGGCCTTAGGGGCCTTTGGCGTACTATTATTATCTTTACTTCTTTTAGTTCTCATTACATCTTCTAAAGGTTTTCCTCTACATCTTATTAGTATATTCTCTTCCCTATTAGCCGGATCTCCGCAATTTAGAAGTCATCTACATTACTATCTATTCTACTTCCGTAAGTAGAGTCCTCCTTAATTACAGTCCTTTAGGGGAGTATCCTTATTAGTACGGGGTTCTTACCGGCCTTATGGCGGGCATCTTCTTAAGCAAAGGCTAAGTCGCGGTTCCTAATATCCTACTAGTAAATAGGGTCGGCCTTCGCGGCTAATATCTTGCAGTTAGTACGGATTTCTCTAATAAAGGAGGGTAACTTTAGTCTATTCTCCAGCCAGACAAACTGTCTTTATTAAATATTTAGCCAAATATCAAAGTAGGACATCCATTTTTAGCTAAGGATTATATTATGGGACCCTAGGTCTAGGATACAGAAGGGGATACCAAACTAGTATTATCTATTAATGGCGATATATAGCTTTAAGACATAGGTAACCGGCTTACCGGCTTGGCTATTGTAGCCTTTTACTTAAACAGGCTTCTTTAGTTAGGTAGCATTTATATTTAAGAACTTAGTAATATTATTTATACAAGCAGTGTTTATAAAGGCAAAGCTATTTGCTCTAATGTTAATAAGGGCAGTTATATTAACTCTATATCCATTTTAAGATACTGTATATAGAACTATAAAGTATTTTCTACCTATTAGCTAACTTAGATTAATCTCTTTAAGATTAATAGGATACCCTAGGGGGGAGTCTTTCCCTAGGGTTCTTCTTTTCCTAACTTATTAGACGTTTTTTCTTCCTCTA
>Ga0307507_10003439_pt1 | contig 30726 bp, 13 predicted proteins | sample 7_EM_MG_FD_207223 | JGI IMG/M metagenome (GOLD analysis project Ga0307507, IMG submission 207223) | Populus trichocarpa ectomycorrhiza microbial communities from riparian zone in the Pacific Northwest, United States - 7_EM | ecosystem: Host-associated > Plants > Roots > Unclassified | place... | reverse complement strand
TAAGAAGGAAAATACAATCTTCTTATACCTCTCTAGCCTATATAGGGAGACTAGCAAGAGAAAAGATACTAGAACAGTGGGAAAATAACTGGCAACAGAATAAAAGCAAAGGAAAACACTACACTAGAATCTGTAAAGGAAACTACTCCTTTTCTCTTAAAGCCCCTAAGGATAAATATCCTAAAAGGTTACAATCAGCTTTCTATCAACTAAAACTAGGAAAAGGCTTCTTTAAGTCCTTCTCTAGAACAATAGGGAAGGATAAAGAAAGTAGATGCTTTAGAGACTGTACTGCAGTACAAACTCCTAAGCACCTACTACTAGAATGTAGGCTATATTGGGAAGAAAGAAAAGAAATGCAAAGACAACTACGTTCTTCTCTATCTTTAGAGAAGCTTTTTTGCACAAAGAAAGGAAGAGAAGTACTTTTTCTATTTCTAAATAAGACAGGGATAGCTACTGGAAAGTGGCTAAAAGCAGCAGGATCTCTAGAAGGAGGTAACTCCTACTAAAATCCTAGTAAATAGATATTAGTAAGCAAAAGGACAGAAATAAAATACAAAAAGGACAGGGACAGGCGTTAGGATTTCTTATTTTTACTGATTTTCTACTGTTTTCTTACTACCTAATAGTTGTTTGCAACCTAGTATCTTACTAGGGAGCGGTAAACCTCTAGTTTAGAGGCTTATAAACTACTAGGACATAGTTACTAGTATATGTTAAGCTGCCTAAAAAGGATTCATGTATATAGGACTATAGCGCCATAGCCTAGAGGCTACATGCGCAGTATTGGACGTAGGATAATACAACGGATTGAAAGAAAGAAAAAAGTCTTATTACAAGCATTTAAAATCTTTTTATTAGACTTCTAGTCTTTTAAGGACGTATATATAAAGTTATTTAGGCAGGACTAGTACTAGTTGTAGGTTAGTAGAGGTTAGGGTTCTATATATAGCGGTAGGGCAAGAATATACTATAGAATTGGCTTAAAAGAGCAGTTAGTAGGAGAATAAAGAGGTATATTAAATTAATAATAGGAAAAAAGAAAATCTTAATGATATATTAAAGATACGTCTAAATTTAGACAAAGGTTAATAATGGGAAGTGAGGTGTTAAGGAAAAGGAGCAGCTTAATAAGTAAGGTGTCTTTACACTTTACCTTCCAATACCCTTCTGGTAAATAGCCGCAACCTTGCCGATATAACTCCGTTATAATAGCGTAATTTAGAAGGAAGGAAACACGTATATAAGCCATTTAGCCATCACTTCCTTATAAAAACTAATTACGTGGCTAGGGAAGGCAATTAAGACATTAATTACAGACGTATATAGGTTAAATTAGACCTAAAACAATACTACGGTATTAAAGAATAATGTTATAGACCTTCTTAATAACCGTATAATAGCTAGAGGCGCTATTATAAATGTCCCTTCTATTTACTAGGCAGTAGAGCTACGCCAAGTTTAGGGGTTTATAAACTACTAGGACATAGTTACTAGTACATATTAAGCTGCCCTAAGGGATTTATGTATATAGGACTATAGCGCCATAGCCTAGAGGCTGCATGCGCAGTATTGTACGTAGTATAATACAACAGATATATAAATAAATATAAAAAAAGAGCTACGCCAAAAATATAGTATAGGACTACTAGATTTAAAAGTATATATATTTAATCTTAAACTGCGGCAAGCTAAGGCTCTATACGTTAAATCCTATACTAAAAGGTTTTACGGAACTATACTAGAACACTAAATTACCTATAATATTTGTAATTAATTATAGACTAGTATAAAGGCTTGGAAATAGAGTTATATAAAAATCTCTGTGTTAGCCTAGGTAGTTACCAGCATGCTTCTAGTAGGCTTTTAATAGGTTTTCTGGCAATCCTTATATCTTTTCTCTAGTTACGTTTTTTCCTTATTAAGGTTTTTTAAGAGTTTAAAGCAGGGGTTAGATAGATAGATAATATATAGCGGCATACTAATATCTCCCTAATATCTCTCTAAACCCCTTCTAGGATAAGCCCTTATAATCTCCCTACTGCAAGGTAATAGTAATTAGGGGCCGACTATAAGAAGGGGGGGGCAATATAAGGGATATTATTGCGGTTACCTTAGGTTACCCTTAGGACAACCTCTAGACGTCCCTTAGATAGTCGCCGGTTACGTGCTAGAGGCATATACCTATAGTATATAGTCTCTACAATCCTAGAGGCCTTACCTCCTTAAGGATTTGTCTCTCTTACTAATCTATTCTATTCTATAATTATGCCTTATAGCCCCCTATCTATAAAGTCCCCTTTATCACAGCGACTCAGTCAATTAAGGCACTAGCGCCGTTTAGAATATATGCAAGCCTGTACAATTAGAATGTCTATAGACTCAGATATCAAGATGAGGAGTAGAAGGAGGTCGTGGAAAGAACACGTCTATATACATGCAGCCAAGATATAAGCGAAACCCCCTGACTAGGCCCTATCCAGGTTACGCGCATCAGTGCCGTAACACCCTTACACTTATCTGCTACTATAGCAGCTTTAACTACCTCTATAACCGCTTACTTAACTGCCTATTTAGCCTTAGATCTAAGCTACTACTTCTACTATTAGCCCTCTACCGCCGCCGCCACCTCCTACTATTGAAATAAGGTTATTGGGGCTAAAACTCTATGCATTGCTTATTTTCTATATAGGTTGAAGAGATTTCAAGGAACTTCGACCGGCGGTCAAAGTTCTCTAATTGGTTAGATTCCTGCCAAGAGGTTCTCCCAAGTCTTATCACGTGATATTGTTGCGGGCTTGTTTTCCAACACCCTCCCTTAAGCTTAGTTAACGATACCGCTATATACACTGTATATAGGGGTGTAGGATTGCTTAATAAGGGTTGCTGAAGCTCCTCTAAGGTAGAATAAGTGTTTAATAAGGAGTTACGCCCTCCCTAGCGTCTAGAGACAGCGCCTGCTCAGTAAAACGTCTCTTAAAATTTTGGCAGCACCTCCCCATAGGTGTTCTACATTGCCCATAGAGCTCTAGAGGCCCTATAGCCTCACCCTGTATCTCTCCTAAAGTATGTCCATCCTTCCTACCAGTATGAGCCCTCCCTAATATCGTGGCCGTTAGATTTGGGTGGTAGGTTCAAGTGGTAGGTTGGTAGATTATGTTGGCCATGGAGGTAGCTTTACTGCAGAGGTGCGACGGGTGCTGTTCGACGTCCGTATCAGACGGTGTCAGTCTAGTTTCAACCTGTATCATCACTTTCTAGGGACCCCTGTAGGGGGTCAATTCCTTATGTATATTAGGGCTCTTAGAGCCACCTTGAATAAAACAGATCACTCGTACAATTCTGTGTCTCTACCTATCAGCTAGCTTATGTCATTTGTCTTGATACCTGCCTGGCTAAAAGTTATGAGCCCGGTAACCTTCTAAGCACTAGGGAGATCTTAGTGGCCAGATGAATACCACTAAGCCTCTTTGAGCATAGTTTGTCACGAAATATAGCGTCATTTACGCGTAAGCGCGTCTCTTTACGCAACCTTAAGAAAATAATAAAAGCCACTATGGCACCCACAACTACAGACTCTACTAATCCTCTTTTGCTGACCTAAAAGGACTGGCCTATATAGTTTTAATTTATCCGCCAAGAAGCAAGTTTTGCGAAGATCTGGGACTATGTTGACCTAGATAAGACGGAAGACGAAATTAAGGAAAACACTGAGCCAGATATACCCTTGATAGCAGCAGCTCCTGTAGCACCAGCAGCAGCTTCTGCAGCTCCTGCAGCTCCAGTAGCAACTCCAGCGTCTACTGGAATAGCTACACCTGGGTCGTTGAGTCAGCAAGGATAATAAACTTAATACTCTCTAGAGACACAGAGAATGCTCTTTGAGCTATATAAGCTTTAAAGACAAGACTATATAAAGCGGGAAGAGAAGATCTATACCTTTACAGCATTGTTGCATGCCACCATAGGCACCAACTTCTTGGGATATTTTAAAAACCTTACTACACCATATTCGATTTTAAGGTAGCTAAAAAAGGTAGCAAAGCCATCTTAAGCTACGCTATAGCAGATGGTATTAGATAATCTCAAGAAACGGAAATAAGGGCCTAAATGCTAGACTCTAGAATCCTGGCTTTAGCTTTATATCACTATTATACAGAACGGTGAAGAGCTAAAGGAAGGGTTAATAGAGGTAATAAAAAGCAGCGTTATATAAGCCTTTGTCTAGGACTATAAGGAGATCTATCCAGCTCTATATTATGCCTTTATTTAAAAGGTAGTAAAGAGGTTAGAGAAGCTTGAAATGGCGACAATAATTAAGGAATTTAACCTCCTCTATAAGCATCTAAATATAGGACGTAATGCTCATACTATACTCTTAGGGCAGCCATCTACAGATCCTATAACGTCTACCACCCTGGTACCTTCTTAATCGACTAAGATAGAGTGCTTTGCTTATGGTTTACCCTATAAGTTAAAGAATTGCAAGCAACTGTTTTAGTCTCTTTAAGGCCCAAACTTTGTACCAAATGACAAGTATTTAAGGAGGTGTTAGGAATGGCTTAAGGTCCTAACAAACAAGCAGTATTATAACAAAAGGGTTAAGTAGATTAAGAGGGAAGGCCCTAGGTTAAGGACGTCTATATTAGCTTTGTCTACTGCTGAAAAGATTAAGGACCTAGACAGGCCTTAAGCTACAGCGGCTGCTGTATTAATATCCTTCTTATTGTTATTATTATATAATCACCCGGATCTGTTATTAATTAATGCCTAGGGGTATAATACTATAGCAGACACCCACTTCTGCAACAATATTAGATACTTCCATGACTTTAGGCTAAGCATATCCACAGTAACAGCTAGAGATTCTGGGGCAGAAATCTATAGATATAGTAATATTAACTTGGCAATTAAGGTAGGAAAATAATTCCTGACTTGGTATCTAACATTGAGGAATATAGCATACGCTCCCTATTTTTATACTAATCTAATATCCGCAGCAAAGCTCTGTAAGGTTAGAGTAATTATTAACTAATCTATAAACTATCTACGCTATAAAGATAACGGAAGCCTATTTAGTAACCTTATGGAATATAGAGGTCTCTACCTTATTAATGCCATTGCTACCTTACTACCTACGCCTACCGCCTACACTATATCTACCAGATTCTTTAAGACCTTAGCATATAATAAAGTATGGTATTAACGCTTACTACACTGTGATATAGAGTCAGTAGATTATCTGCTAACTGCGGTAGATGGGGTTAAAGTGGTTAAGACGGATAGAGGAAGAACTCTATATAGTGTACCACTTTGTAAACTATGTGTCCTAGGAAAGATGACTTAATAAATATCTTACAGAATATTAGTAAAGGGATCCTACCCTTTTAAATGTATATACTTTAATGTTATTATAAAAGAGGATAGGTTTAATGGAGACACATATGTAGCTTACTTTTAGTGTAACTACACAAAGTACTATTATACTTTTCCTATTAAGAACCATAAGCAAGAGATACTACTCCCACTCTTTAAATCAATAATAGTATTTATGAAGAAATTTGATGCTTAAGGTATCCGTATTTAGTATATAGATAAAGAGTAAGGTATAGGCGCCAGGGTAAAGAATCTTATTTAACTTAACGAAGGTGTTATTAAGCAATTAATACTATATACTCTAGCTTAAAATGGACCTGTAGAGAGGTTAGGGAGAGCTATTTCCAAACAAGTAAGGACTGCTGTTATTAAAGCAAAGTTACCCGTAGATCTATGGCCCAAGTTCGTGCTTCTAGCAGTGTTCCTACTTAATTAAACTCCTATTAAGTCCATTAACTAAAAGACCCTATTTAAGATGCTTTATAAACGGAAGCTATGGCTAGTAGGACTTTATATAGCTGGATTTTTAACCTACGTGCTTATTAAACACGGCATTCCTAAAAAGGTAAAGTTTAAGCCATGAGCCCAAATAGGTTATCTTATTAGTATGGAAGCGTTAAATATCTATAGGATATAGATACTAACCACTAACTGCATTATCCGATCTCATAATATACAAATTAATAAGTTAAAGAGATATATATTATTCTTTGCTTAACGTCCGATACGGATCCCTGCTGGGCCCACGCGGACTACTCCTTATGTACATGTGGGGAGAAAACTCTGATAGAGAAAACCCCGTGATCCATCTCCCCACCTTTGGGACCCGCCTGAGTTAAAGAGATATCAATTTTTTAAAACACCAGAATACCTTATTATCTCGCAGGCTTAAAAGGACCTACTGGATAATCTTTAAGATGGCAGTAAGGACTAGATGGAGAACTTTAACAAAGAACTAGATGTAGGACTGCCGCATTTGGCAAATATTAACGTTACTCCTACGTTAAAAAGCATTTAGATCTCAATAGAAGAACCTAGTTAGCTACCTACCCTAAAGCTAACTCCAGAACCATCTGAACCATTAGCATCTTTAGCGCCTTAGTAATTACCATCTACTATGGTATCTACGCCACAGATATTTTCTACCACTTAGTTATCTTCTAAAGTTACCAAAATACCGTTTATAGACCCTATACCTTATTCCGAACCTTAGACGATAGTAGGCTTATTATTAGGGGGTAAGAGACATTCTAGCCGTAAAAATCGGCCTATGGTAAAGAAGAAAGATATGCCAAATTAGGATCTACAACAACAAGCCTTTGCGGTTTAAATTAATAATGGCGATAATGATCTTATCAATCCAGATACAATGCTATTAGCCTATGCCTTTTATACTGCTGCTATAAAGACGTATAGATATTAAGACAATTTTCTACCACTACTAAAGTTATGGAAAGAGATGCTTAATCATAAGTACGCTATAGAGTTTAAAGTAGCTGCTTATACTAAGATAAAGGCCTTAACCGAAAAGCAGACCTGGGACAAGGTACGGCTAATTAAGAAGGTTTATTAACTTCCTACTATATAGGTCTTTACGTACAAGGAAGATATAAATGGCTTTATTATAAGATTTAAAGCTCATCTAGTTGTTTACGGAGACCTTCAAGCAGTCTTATAAGAGGAGGTTAAAGCTATAACGGCAGCCTATCAAACCTTCCGCCTACTTTACGCTCTTATTGCTAGCTTTAACCTAGACGTCATATAAATTAACGCCGTTAACGCCTTTGTTAATGCCTTGGTTGACAATGAGGTCTATTTTATTCCCCCTAAGGGTATAAACCTACCACCTAGATTCTCTCTCCGTCTAAAAAAGGCAATGTACAGACTACATAAATCTCTAAAATTATGGTTTTTAGAAATGTCTGCTGGTCTGCAAAGCATGGGTTTAAAAGCTGTACCAAACAAGCCGTGTCTCTATATACACCCTACTGAACCTATCTTTATGTTCTTCTATATTAACGATATCCTAATTATAGAACACCCAAGCTGCCGCTAGCAGATGGAGGATATCCTAAAACAGCTATAAGATTAATTTAAGATCCGCAAAATACCTTAGTTTACGTTATTCCTAAATACTTGTGTTATATAAGATTAATAAAGGGGAAAGCTCTAGCTCTGTCTAAATTAATATCTCAAGAAGCTAGTCTTAATATACCATCTAGAATATCTAAAGCTATTAGCTATACCACTATTAGGCCAGGAATTGACACCATATAAGGGAGAAGCTACGCCAAATTAGATAAAAGGATATCAACGCCATGTAGGTTCTGCAACATATCCGGCATCTACTATATAACTAAACATCACCTTTTTGGTTAGTAGGCTAGCTAAGTTCTTATAAAATCCGTTACCAGCTTATCTTATAGAGATTAACAGATTGCTTACCTATCTCTATAATACCAGATACCTCGCTCTTAAATTCTCTATGGTTGCGCTGTATAAGATAAACCAGGTTCTAAAAGCTACTTTTAATACCAGCTTTACTGACAATGCTCTAACATAATAGAGCTTACAGGGCTTCTTAATAAGCTTATTTAATGGGCCAATAGCATGGCAGGCAACTAGATAAAAGGCAGTTACTAAGTCTACTATAGAGGCAGAACTCTTGGCTCTCTTGCACGTTAGTAGGGAGGTTAAGCATATAGTTCAGATCTTTAAAGCTATTAGATTTAATCCAGAACAGGATGTTATTATTAATTGTGACAATTAGTAGTTAGTACGGATCGTGACAAAGGAGACTCCTAAGGTATCTACAAAACTCTAATATATAGATATCCATTAATTCTGGCTTCGCCAAGAGGTCTAAAACGGAAGCTTTGTCGTATAATGGGTACCTATAAGCGAGATAGCTGCAGATAGACTAACTAAAGCTCTTGCAAAGCAAAATCATCAAAAATTCGTTAAAGTCTTAGGGCTCCGTAATATTAGACATCTACTTAATTAACGCTCAGCAAAGCTTACTACCAGATTGTCTCTCCTAACTGCCTAATCTGGTAATCCAGCTCTGACGCGCTATGTTAGATCTAAGGGGGTATGTTGGCCACAGAGGTAGCTTTACTGCAGAGGTGCGACGGGTGCTGTTTAACGTCCGTATTAGACAGTGTTAGTCTAGTTTTAACCTATATTATCACTCTCTAGGGACCCCTGTAGGGGGTCAATTCCTTATATATATTAGGGCTCTTAGAGCCACCTTAAATAAAACAGATCACTTGTACAATTCTGTGTCTCTACCCATCAGCTAGCTTATGTCATTTGTCTTGATACCTGCCTGGCTAAAAGATTAAGGTTAAGTTCTGTCGCTTGTTTTAAGGCCTTAAGGCGTCATTTAGCGCACTCTCTAAGGATCTACCGATTGTGTACTGATTTCCTATTAAGGCCTAGTGTAGTTAATTAAGTCTCTGCACCATCTGAAGGTGTTTAAGGAAGGCGTAAAACTAAGGACCCGCGAGAGGCTTAGTAAGGCCGTCAGCCGCTATGTTAATTGAAGCAATATATACAAGGTTAATCCTGTTACTATTTATCTTATCTCTTACGTAGTAAAACTAGATATCAATGTGCTTCGTTTAATTGTATTAAACTGGATTTTCAGCCAATGCTTTTACAGCTTGGTTATTGGTTTTAATTAAGATCCTAGCGAACTGCTCGCTCTGGTCTAGTACACCTAGTTTAGTAAGTAAAAGTTGAAGCTATGTAGCCTCTTTTACTGCAGCCGTTAGAGCCGTGTACTCTAATTAATATATTAATAGTAAAACGGTAGCTTGTAGCTTTGATTTCTATAAGATTGGTCCTCCATTTAATATAAATACAAAGCCCAATATAGAGCGTCTTGTGGTTTTGTCTCGTCCCTAGTTGGCGTCACTAAAGCCAATTAGTATAAGGTCTAGGTTCTTATCGCCTCTATAGGTAATTCCTCTATTAAGCAAGCCGGCCAGGTATTAAAGGATAAGTCTTATAGCCGTTATATGGGTAAAGGTAGGATTATAGGCGAAACGGCTCACCATTAACACCGCAAAGGCGATATCTGGCCTTGTTTCTATTATAGGAAATATAACTAAACTAACCATACTCTGGTATCTTCTAACGTCGTCCTTGCTGGTAGTTTCTTAATTAGCTACAAGCTTAATTAAGTGCTTTATAGGTATTAGTAAGGTATTAGCCTTTTATAATCTAAAACGTTTAAGAGCTTTAATAAGGTAGGCTTGCTGTAAAAGTATAATCTTCTTCTTCGTTCAATCTCTCGTGACTATTATACCTAAGTAAAAGCTTATTGGCCCAAGATCTATTATTTAGAAGGCTGCTTTAAGCTCTGCTTTCGCCTAATTAACTATTACTATATCCTTATAGATAATCTTAGTATCGTTAATGTAGGCAGAAATGATTAAACCTTTTTATCCTTTACTGGTGGCGAATATACTATAATCCGCGTGTAGATGGTAAAGTCCAAGTTTTTCTAGTAGAAACTTTAAGAGCGTCTTATACCAGATTTAAGGTAACTGTTTTAGTCTATAGAGGGCCTTCTTAAGGCGGCAGACTTTACTGGCTTCTTTATAGCCTTTTGGTATAATAATGTAGAGTTTTTAATTAATTGGTTTATAGAGAAAGGCGGTTTTAATATTCATCTGTTCAATTTTAAGGTTATAATAGGCAGCAATCGCGAATAGAGCCCTAAAAGCCATAGGTTTTACTACCGCAGCAAAGGTCTGGTTGTAATTGACACCATACTGCTATAGATATCCCTTAATGACCCATCTAGCCTTATAGCGGAGGACCTCGCTATCCTTTCCCTTTTTAACTTTAAACACCTATTTACCAGCAAGAGGCTTATAAGGAGGCTTAAGGGAGGCAAGGTTAATAAGTTCCTATATCTAGTTCTTAATTAGAGACCCTACCTCCTCTATTATTGCTTTTATCCATTCTTTGCTATTTAGGCCGTTAATTGCTTAGTCGTACATATAAGGCTTATCTTTGTTGATTGAGGTAGTAGATATATACGTTTTGAGATCGGGTGAGCCAGTATATTGAATGTGGCCGGCTAGTAGAGCTATAGGATTGACCGCGTCGCGATTGTTTAAGTAAGGGTTTTGAGGTATAGATTAAGGAGGAGAGGTGGATAGAAGGGCTATTAGTTTGTTGCCTATTTCGTCATCCCAGTTACTTAGTAGCTTATTAATATTGTCAGCCTATTGGTTAAGGCTTTGGTCTGTACCTGTAAGGCTTATAAGGAAGGCAGTAGGGTTGCTTAGTAGGTTAACTCTTAACGTCTAGCGGCCTAATTAAGTAGTGGTTGTAGTAAGGTTTTTAGGTAGAGACTTAAGCCTATGGGGCAAGCTATCGCAACCTTCCTTCTAATTAATTCTTTGTTGTCTTTTTCTTAATAGAGGCTTTGGCTAAGGAGTAGTAGTGTCTTTCCTCCCTTGCTTATTAGATAAGTTAATGGATTCTTCCGTAAATATAGTAGTAGTTTTTAAGCTAATATCGCCTTTATAGATTTTGACGTCTTTAAGACGCTTAATCTTCTGTTTATCTGGTAGCCAAATATAATAGATTGTCTTGCCGTTATAGCCAATTAGAACACCCTTCTTTGCTTATAGAGCGAACCTGGCTAATTTTACGCAATCTTCTTTAGCTATAAGGGAGTAGACGTTAGATCCTAGAGCCCTTAGATGGTGTACTAATGGAGGTTTGCCCTTAAGCTTTTTATAAGGTGATATGCCATTAAGAAGAGCTCTTGTAGGGCGTCTGTTTTTAATATATATAGCTGCAAGGAGTACATCGGGCTATAGAAAGTCTGGTATATTGCTGGCGAGGATTATTAAGCGGGTAATCTCGGTGGAGGTTCGCTATAAGCGCTCTGCTACTCCGTTCTCTTCCTAAGTATATAAAGCGGCAGGTTTGAATTCTATACCTAGATTGTTTATCTAGGTGGTTGCTTTCTTGCTACAGAGCTCTGCTCCATAGTTGGTACGAATTCTAGTGATTTTGAGGTCGAATTTAGTGTAGATCTAATTGTAGGACCTCTATAAAGTACCAAACCACTCGTCCTTTATATGGACGGTATAGACTGTAGTAAACCTTGTATAGTCGTCGGTAAAAGATATATAGTATCTTTCGCCTTTAAAGCCAACGGGGCGTTCTATTGTACCTCTTTCTGGCTTTAGATTAAGCGTAGGGCTTACAGTGTTTATTACCAACGTTGTTAAACTTAATACCAAGTTTACTTAGGTGACGTTTAAGGTCACTGTAGTTAAGGTGGCCAAATTGGTAATGCTAAACAGGTAGGCTTTTGTTGTTTTTAATCGTCTGGAGGATCGATTCTAACAAGTAGCTATGCTGCTAGATTGGGTAGAGTCGTTGAACTTTAGATGCGTATCCTATTACCTTATTATTGCATTTAAGTTCGTGAGTCTTGTTGTTAAAGAAGACGCCCATTTCCTTAAGTCGGCTTCTAGATAGTAGGTTTGCTAGTAAATGTAGTACGTAAAGAATATTATATAGAGTAAGCGTACTTCTGTGACTTTTATTAGGGAGTGCGGTTTATATAGAGATAGATCCTTTGCCTACTAATTAAGCTCTATAGGGACCAACTGTATCTAATAAGGTGTTGTTACTGACGTAGTTAAAGAGAAGTTTACAATTCTTACAGTAATGGACGGTAGTAGCAGTATTGTAGATGAAGTCGTACCTACTTAGTTAGGCTTGTACCACCGCTGCTACAAGCTCGCGTTATAGATTTACTTTATTTTTAACTTAATTAGAGTGTTTATTAAGCTAAATAGGCGGCCTAGTCCTCTGCTTCTTCCTTACATAGATTCTATCACCAATTCTCTATGGTGCGTTTTCTGGGTTTCTCTCCTAGCAGTCTTCTTCGGAATGCGTAGTTTTGTTATACTTTATGCAGTTAGGGTGCTTGTACGTTCCTACTAGTGTAATCTTTCTCTTTATGGACGTTCCGTTATTTAAACGTACTACTAGTATAGTAGAAGCTTCTTGATTAAGCTTGCTATTAAAGATAATAAGTTCCTTACCTAAGGCTTATGGGTTAGTATTTTTCTACATCCAATTTATTTGTTGAGTTGTTTTGAACTAAGCATAGTTGGTGGAGCTGACTCTGTGTAGAAGGGCTGCTTAGGCAAGGATTTTGTAGTTAATGGGTTGGTCTATTTTAATAAGGCGATTAAGGTTTAATGTAATATAGGAGATAAACTCCTCTATATTCTTGAAATCTTAAACGCGTTTAGTAAAGAAGGTTGCTATAATGTTAGTAACAGCTGCCGGATTAAGATCCTTAAAGTGTTTTTTTAGAGCCTTCCATTTCTTAAGCGCTTATCTAGCGTTTAATATAAACGGCTTATAGATATTGCTAATGTTCTAGTTAATAAAACTGGCTGCATAGGCTAGCTGTTCCTTATATTTCTCCTATTCTTTTACTAAGTTAGCTGGTTTAATTTTTAGCCGTTTGACAGTGAAGCCTAAGTCTACCCATTTCTCTTTAATTGACTTAATTGTAGGAAGAAGCTGTGGTGGGTTATTAAGAACCTACTTAATATTTTTAGATTGGAGGTAGTTTTGTATATTAATACTAAATATTGGCCAGTCTTCCTGTCTAACGAGCTTTTAGATAGAGGCTTAGGCGGTATATTTGTCGCTTATATTAATAAGGCTTATAGGTGGTTTATAGTAGGTAGTCTGTAGGCCTTGTTATAATAACGTTGTTGGATTTATTTCCTTTGTAAGGAGTATATATATAGTGTAAGTTTTAACTTAATATGTTCCTTAGCTATTATAGGCAGTTCTAATAAGCTTCTTCTAATCCGCTACTAATATGGTTATTATAAGGCTTTGTTTTTAAAACTCTATCGTTCTGTAATAACGATAGTAAGGTTGTCTATTAAATGTAAGGTATCCTCCTAAGCCTCTAGTGCCGCCGTTTATTATAGGCTGTATTAGGCTTATCCTCAGTAGGATCCTCTTATTATATTTGGCGTAGAGTCCGTCATTAGCAGCTACATAGCCGCTTGTTGTAGGTTTTTGGCGTCGTAAGTTGGTTAAACGTTTAATGACTTTTTAACGCCCATATGGTGATATTATAATAGCAATTATTGTGAACAATAAAGCAATTAGGTTTAGCTTGTTAGGCGCAAACCCAGGTTTATAACCTGTTGAAATAAGGTTATTAGGGCTAAAACTCTGTGCATTGCTTATTTTCTATATAGGTGGTTGAAGAGATTTTAAGGAACTTTGACTGGCGGTTGAAGTTCTCTGATTGGTTAGATTCCTGCCAAGAGGTTCTCCCAAGTCTTATTACGTGATATCGTTGCGGGCTTGTTTTCCAACACCTACCCCTATATATAACATTAACAATTACCCATGCTTAAGTTCTATATTAGTTAATAAAGAGAATATAGATACTATTTAGTGTCTATTTATTTAGAAACTGGAAAGGATATATAATGCTATAATGTAAGAGAAACTAAAATAGTTTAAGAATATTATATTGGAATAATAGTAGAGTTTAGATAATCTATATGCTGTAGAAAATAAAATTTTATATAAGTTCCGTAGGGCTTTAGAGTTAGGTACTACTAATGGTTTTATTAGTAATATAGCTAGCTAGCTTTATAAGTTTAAAGTATACTAACGTAGTCAATTACCTAGTTAGCCGCATCACCTAGTGAGCTGCTCTACTATTGTAGGCTGCAGTATAACTTGAAAATTGGCTAGTTTTATAGGCTTGAGCTACTAGCTGAAGCCTACCTTCTTTATATAAGGTTAATTGCAAAAGTGGTGTAGCTATAGTAGTAAATGTAGGAGAAACGCGTCACGATTTGGTGGGGCGGCTAACTAGGTGATACGGCTAACTAGGTGATTGTCACGGAACCTGACCGCAGGGGCCTCTATAGGAGAACCCCGTGCTCTTGCGTACACCTCGCGTACAGCTTATGTCAGCTATGCGAGGGTATATCACCTCCTTACGCCCTCAACCCTTACGATCGATCGCGCAACGTCTTATAGACTCCCCGAATACATACGCTTTGTAGCCATTGCCCCCATTCCATAACATTATGTTACGCCTTTTTCTTTACTGACGCTCAGCCTACAACCAATTCTACGTCTCTATAATACCGCAGATGCTGCTAGAAGCAGCGTGTCTACAAGTTACCTTACTTTGTACTCCTAAAGAATTAATAATAGTAAGACAAAATTCCTTACTAGCCACTATGTTAAACTCAAAGAACAACCCAATACCTATATTAAAACCACAACACCAATTAGTCCTAGGAGGATTTAATTTATTAGCCCTAGCCTTAACCCCTAAAGGGAAGCCTAGTGGCTTAAAAGACTACAATAACTATAAGGGGGATATTAATAATATCTTATCCTTTATTAACTACATAACTATGGATAAATAAGCTGAAGGGCTACTACCTATTAAGATCGAGATATAAGACGCCAAGATGTTTGCAAAAATAGTAGTATAAGAACTTAATAAATACTACCGCCTTCTACAAAACTACTATCTAAAGCTTATATAAGCTAAGATGTGTGCTACCTAAGATTATAATATTATCTAAGACCTATAAGCTCGCGAGGCGCTTACTAATAACACACGCTAAGAGATTAAAGATGACCTCCGCGCGTCTAAACACGACGTCTAACAATTAAAAAAGGCCAAGATTATACTTATTACTACAATTACTAAAAGAGAGGGTATAATTAAATACCTATAATCTTAGCTTAATAAGTATATTTATAACAATACTAGACACCTTTCTACTATATATAACGCCACCTAAGTCTCTACGCCTTTGGCAATCTTACCTATTTAACACTTAATAAAAGGTTAGCGCTAAGCAGCTTTACCTAATAAGAACCCCTACTACAGTAGCGGCGATGATAAAAGCCATAATAATTAAACCTAAACTACTACTATAGGGTCTAATATACGCTACCCTAATCCCCTAATCTTTAAGGGTGACCGCAAGGAATACAGCTACTAGAAGATATAAATCTATAAGAAACTAACCTAGAGCGCCTACCTTTTCCCTATAGAAGATACTAAAATTAGCTATATTATTAGACAAATAAAGGGCATCCTATTTAATAGGCTTTTTGCTTAATAGAAGACTAATAGTCCCTAGAAGTGGCAGTCCTACTAGAAAGTCCTTAACGACCTTAACTAAATATACCATAACTATAACCTAGTGGCCACTAATTAAGCTAAACTACACGCCCTAAAGATAAGTCCTACTAAATTATTTAACGAGTTCTATATTAAATTCCAGAAATATACTGGAGTCCTTGCCCGAGACGACGCTAAAGACCAGGAAGATCTTCTTAAAAAAGTTACTTATTACCTCAGTTACGCAGCCGCCAGCCATAACTATAACAATGTTTATAATATAGTAGCAGCCCTATAGAAGATTAAACAACGGCTAAACTAAATTACTACTACAAACCCCTACCCGAAGACCTCCCTATAGAAGCCCTCTGGACCTATTAAACCACCAACACCCACTACCCTAAGCAACACCACTAGTTCTAATATTAACCTCTCTATACTAGCCTTCCCAAAAAAGCTACTAGGTAAAGAGTATAAGCTACTTCAGAAGCTAAGGCGTTACTATAAATGCCGTTAAGAAGGCTATTATAGCTATAGCCTAAACTGCCTAATAGCTAGGTTTAGCAGCTGCTATTAAATACCTAACCCTATACCCTAGATACTAAATACGTCGCTATACGCCGCTACCGCATAAGATAAAGATATAGTAACGGTAGTAGAATTAGACGTAAAAGCAGAAAATGTAAAGTCCTAGCCCTAAGTTATAGGTTAGGACACTCTAATAATAGAGGGATCTATATATTAGCTTGCTTAATAGATAGCTTAGTAAAAATAGAAGAATAGAAGTAAATAGTCTTACCTATAGAGGGAACTATTACTAAGAAATAATATAAAACCTATTCTATAATTAACTGCGGAGCTACTAATAAATTTATAGATACCTAATTTATGCGCACTTATAACCTACCTACTTTACCCCTTACTAAAGCCCACGCCCTATAACTTACTAATAGTAGTTATACTACATAAAAGATTACCTATATAGTATAACTCTACCTAAACATAAACGGACACCAGGAGGAGCTCTAGGCCTATATTATACTACTTACAAACTACCCTATTATCCTTAGAATAAACTAGCTTAAATAATATAACCCCGCTATTAACTAGCAAAAGAGAGAAGTAACCTTTAACTCTAAATACTGCAGAGAGACTTACCTAGGGTACGGCCTAGCCGCCTCTATCTACTCCCTAGGATATTAACCTAAGGAAACCCTTATTACCCCACCTATAACTAACTATTACTATATAAGCGCTGCGGCCTTCTACTATATAGCACATAAAAAAAGCTAAACCGTTACCGCAGCCTCCTAATTATAACTATATAAGCTTAATAAATATTAGGACTACGTCCTCTATAGTAATAAAATAGATATAGTTAACCTTCTAGAAAATAATGCCTCCGTAAAACTCTATGGACTTTTACCCTTAGACTTTAAGAAGTTTATAAAGCTTAAAAAAGAACTTACTAATAAGGAACTCTATAAGCTCCTCCCTAAAAGATACTATAACTTTATTAATATATACTTATAAAAAAGCGCAGATATACTCCCCCCATATTAACCTAATGACTATACCATTAATATTAAATAAGGAAAAACGCTACCCTATAAGAGACCCTATCTAATATTAAAAGACAAACTCCTAGTTGTTAAAAAGTATATTAACGAGCACCTTAATAAAGGGTTTATTTATCCCAGCATATTCCTAGCAGCCGCCCCTATCCTCCTTACTAAAAAGCTAAAAGGAGATATTTAATTCTGCGTTAACTATAGAGGACTTAACGCTATTACAATTAAGAACCAATACCCTATACCGCTTATACATAAAACCCTTAAACGGCTTAGCCAAGCTAAAATCTATACCAAGCTTAATATTATTACCGCCTTTAACCGCCTCTAAATACGGGAAGGTAATAAATAGAAAACCGCATTTATATCGCGCTTTAGCCAATTTAAATATACCATTATACCTTTTAGTATATATAACGGCCCAGGCAGCTTCTAAAGCTATATTAATAACGCCTTACAGGACTACCTTAAAGACTTCTGCTCCGCGTACCTAGACAATATACTTATTTATAGCAACAACTCTTTTAAGTATACTAAGCACGTTTAAAAGGTCCTACAGCGCCTTAGAGACACAGGACTTTATATTAATTTAAAAAAGTGCGAATTCTTAGTTATAGAAGTAAAATACCCTAGACTAATTATTACTACTAAGGGTGTCCGTATAGACCCTAAAAAGGTATATATAATTACCAGATAGTAAACCCCTACCTATATTAAGGACGTATAAGCCTTCCTTAGTTTTACTAGCTTCTATTAGAAATTTATATATAACTTCTTAGGTATTATAACACTACTTATAGCAATAATATAAATAAAGGGCCTTTCTATAAAAGGAAGAAAAATATATCTATATTTTATCTAGACGCCTAAATATAAAAAGGCGTTCTAAGACTTAAAAGATATGTTTACTAAAGTACTTATCCTAGCTTACTTTATACCAGGATAATAACTCTATCTTAAGACTAACTCCTTAGACCATGTTAACGCGGGCATTCTCTCCTAAATAGGCGATAACGGTCTTCTTTACCTAGTCGTATTCTACTTATCTAAGCTTATACTATAAGAATATAACTATAAGATCTATAATAAGGAACTTCTTATAATTATATAAGCGTTTAAGGAATTCTAACCGGAACTTTTCTTAGTAGAACCTAACTAGCTAACTAAAGTCCTTATGGATTATTACAATTTTAAGTACTTTATAACTATAAAATAACTAAACTAACGCCAAGCACGTTAGAACAAGTTCCTCTCCGGTTTTAACTTTAAAATTATATATAGGCTAAGAGTATAAGGTACTAAGCCTAATAGCCTAACACGTCGTTTACAAGACCTTCCTTAGTTAAAAAATAACCTTTATAATTAATTCCAACGACAAATAATCCTAAAAGTACAAAACTTAGCCCTAGGTATACTACCTAAGATAGAACTAACCGCCCCTTAGCTTTATACTATAGAACTAGAGTTACCCCCTAAAATTAACAAACTTATTACTGCAGCATATAACACCTCTATTAACCCATTACTATATTAACTAATTACTGCAAAGATTGCTAGCATCCATACACTACCTACTAACCTCTAAAGCTTAGGCCAGATTAATATAGCAGCCTTAAAAGTAAAAGAAAATAGGCTCTATTATAAAGGCCGTCTATTTATCCCTAATTTAGAAGACCTATAACGGCAACTAATCTAAATAGCCTATAACCTCTAATTAAGTGGCCACCCAAGCAAAGAAGGAACCTATAAGCTCCTTAGCCAATACTACTTCTAGTCTAAAATAATAGACTTAGTTAAACGCTTTATAAGCGCCTACCACGGCTATAAATATGCTAAAGTATTTTACATAAAGTACTAAGGACTGCTATACCCTCTACCAGTACCTATATGCTAATAGGCAGATATCGCTATAGATTTCGTTATTAACCTACCGCCTTATAAATAACATAGCCGAACCTATAAGAATATCCTTATAATAATATACTAACTTATAAAAGAACGCTACTACGTCCTAACTAAAGGTATAGCTATAAGCAATATTGCCAACACCTTCCTTTACAAAGTCTACTAACTATATAGGTTACCTAACTCTATTACGTCTAACCAAGGTATATAATTTAACTCTAATGTATAGAGGCGGATCTGCTAACACCTTGGTATCTCTATTAAGATGTCTATATCCTTTTACTACAAAACTATAGGATAACTAGAAAACGCTAATGCTAGTATAAAGGCGTACTTACGATAGGTAGTTGCCTATAGTTAGGATAACTAAGTAGACTACCTTCCGCTAGGTAAATTTACAGCAAACAACCATATCTTAGCTACTATAGGATTTACCCCGTTCTTTGTAAATAAAGGATATCACCTATAATCCGGTATAGAGCTACTAGAGCCTATTAATAAGAAACTGCTATATAGAAAACGCCTTAAGATACTACTTACTAATTAATATATAGACCATATAAAAGACCTACTTAACTACTATAAAGGAGAGATAGCCTAGGCCTAAGCGAAATAAGCTTACTTTACCAACTATTATAGAATACTACCACCTAAGATACGTGTTGGCGACTGGGTATAGTTAGATATATATAATATCTCTATATAGAGACCTATAAAGTCACTTAATTATAAGAACCTTGGCCCCTACTAGATTAAATGAGTTATTAATAGAGGAGCTGTATACAAACTAGAGCTCCCGCCTGCCTTAGCTACCTATAGGATATAGCCTGTGTTTTACCTATAGCTACTACACCTTTACTAGCCTAATCCTCTACTAGGATAAATATAGCCTAAACCCCTACCGGTACTAATCTAAGATAAGAATAAAGATAAGAACCACAAGAAGTGGACCGTTAAACGAATTATTAACTCTAAATACTTTAGCAAAGGTAAAGGATGGCGGCTCTACTATAAAGCTACCTATATAAGATTTAATATAGATTAGCCGGAATAGCAACTATAGGAATATTTTAAAAACGCAAAAGATTTAATTAGCAATTTCTACTACGCAAACCCATAGAAACTAGGCCTAAGCAGAGATTTCGTACCTAATCCCCTATAGGAGCCGTTACAGCTAAATTATTATATATTACCGTTATATAACTACTCTAATAAAATATTAAGGAACTTTAACCGGCGGTTAAAGTTGTTTAATTAGTTAGATTCTACACGCTAAGGAGAAGCCAGCTAATTAGGATTTTTTATCCCTAGGATGGAAAATTGCTATTAGCTCGCTTACTACTAGCGCCTTAGCGACACCCTCACACCTTACCAAGTCCCTAATAGCCTCCTTCCCCTCTATAGCCCAGTACCTTCGCATAGTAGCAACCTATAAGCTTTAAGTTAGAAGCATGTAACGGAACCTTATAGCAGTAACTATGGTAGGTCCTATTATTGGGCTGGGTATATAGGTAAGAACAATTCAACAATATAATAATAACTGGGGGGAGTGGTTGCCTAATAGATTAACTCTAATTATATTCTAAGATTTACTACAAAGAGAGAACTATCTGGGTAGGAACTGTGGTCCTTTAAATATATAACTATACGCTTAAGAAATCCCTTCGCTCTGTCTACTCTATCCGCTCTATCCGCTCTGTTATAGATTACACAGATTATATAGATTACACAGATTACCTTATATGACCTTAGCTACTAATCCTTGTTATATAGTTTCACCGGATCCATTCTAGACTATGCCTATATTAACTAACTAGCTTCCGCCAACTCTTCTCCAAGTAGTTATAACATTGTACTTAAAGCGTCCGTAACACTATCTCCCTCCTCTTTATCTTTGTTCTTAAAGATTTCTAACATCTCTAAGTCGTCTACTAGAGGTATAATGTCCATTTAATTAGTCTGGTTAATATCCTTACTTATTATACCTAAAGCATCCTCTTCTTCTTCTACTACTTAATATACTCACACTATGGCTAGCATTTTGTCACTTAGTAAAATAATGCTATCTCTATATTCTTATTACGCCAAAGAGGGGTTAGTCTACGTTGCGTTAGCAAGTCCTAACTCCCAACAACCGTCCTCTTATTTAAAGTGCACTAAGGCAAACATTTATTCTTCTTATAACATTTGTTCTGTTTCTAACGCTAATTATACGCGTCCTATAACTCTTAACAGTTATTAAGTTCCCTAAGTAACTTATTATAGGGTCTCGTGTTTAATCTGCTACTGTAAAGCTTAATAACGAACTATTAGTTGCTCTTGTAGAGCTCTAGCGTTCTTGTGACGCTAAACAAGAGGCTGCTGCCGCTTAGCAATGGGCTCTTAAGTCTCGTCTTGCTGCTTCCGCTCAGTTAATCCATCTTAAGAAGGTTCGTAAGAAGGTCTGTTTTAAGGAGTAAAAACTTATCTAACAGGGTTTATCTAAGCTGGGTAATAAAAGGGTAGAGTTTCCAGAGAAGGAAATAACTCCAAGTAACGTAGTAGTTGCTCCTTATAGGTCCCCCTTAGGTAACTTATCCTTTAGCAATCCTTTTTTAATACTTCCTAACCTACTTTCTTTTAATACTTCTTTACCTTTCCTATAGCGTTCTCTAGGTTGCTTAATGGTTCCTAGGTAGTCTTACTATAGCCTATCTACTTTACTTTATACTACGTTTTATTATCTACGTCCTTGTGACTAATATTCTTTAAAACTTACCATTTGTCCTCTTTCTACCCTCTATACATATCTGCTTTGTACGCTAGTAGTTTAACATTTCCGTATACTAGTTCTAGCATTGTAATATATTATATAGGGTAGATCTTTATCTTAGCTAGTAGGTTTAACTTATACATAACTAATAAAATTCTTTATATAATTTTAAAAGGTCTGAGTCTGACATAGTCCAACTTCTTGCTTAATCATCAACTTTTAAAATTTTTGTGTAGTAGCCATACTTTATCTCCCTCCTTAAGATCTGGTCCCTCAGATCTCTTAGCATTGTAGTACCTTTTCATTCATTCTTATACTAGTTTAGCTGTTTCTTTAAGGTTTGTATAAAGATTTATTAATATCTCCATTCTTTACTTGGCTGTGCTACTCGTTTTCTTTACTTAATATGGCGATAACGATATTCTTGGCTTATATCCATAATTCGCCTTAAATAGTGATATCTCTATTCCTTCTTATAGTGTTACATTATATACAAACTATATAACTGGTAATAATAATACTTAATTATTTTATGCGTAATTAATATAATGCCTTAGATACTATTCTAGTGTCTAGTTTAATCTTTCTATTTGTCCGTCCGTCTGCGGATAGTACGCTATAGATATTACTACGCGAACCCCTTATTCTGCTAGAAACACTTCCTAAAATGCTACTATAAATCTTAAATCTCTATCCAATATAACCTTACTTAGTGCTCCATATCTTATAAACACTTCTTTAATATAGATTCTAGCAACATCCTCTACTAATATCTCTTCTATACACGCTATAAAGTATCCCTACTTTATAAGCTTATCCACTATTACTAAGATTACATTATAATCTTGTCCTATAATAGGATCTTTTAACTTTAGTAACTTAATAATAAAGTCCTATAATATAACTTCCCATAGTCTTTCTAGTATTTTAACAGGTTGTAGCCCTCTATACGGCTTATGCCTTATTGGTTTGTTTCTCTAGCAATCTAAATATTTGTTTATAACTTGCCTAGCTAGTCCCCAGATTCCTTAAATAATATACTCCTCTTAAAGTCTTAACACTAAGCCTATGGCTCCGTTGTGTCCCTATGTTATTCCCTTGTGAAATTCTTTTATAAACTCCTCTGCAATTAACCTTGGAATATAAGTAGCTTCCCTATTCTTATATTGCTCTAAGTCTAAATCCTTAAGCTATGCTTCTTAGATCTTCTATATCTAATTACTCTTTAGTAACTTATAGATCTTACTTTCTTATATTACCGCTATCTTCGGATAATTATACCTAATTAATCCGTCTTGATCCTTTCGCAACAAAGCTCCTAATAGCTTTTTATTATTCTGTAGTTTAGCCTTCCTACTTAGAGCATCTACTCGTGCATTATCTATACCCTTAGTATGCTGAATTTCGAAATAGTACTTTGCAAGCATCTCCGCCCATCTGACCTGTCTTTGGTTGAGTTCCTTCGTTATTAGAAATCCTATAAGGTTCTTATAGTCCGTCTTTACCACAAATGGTTTCTCTATGCCTTGTAAGAATGCTCTCTATTCCTTAAGTGCTGTAACTATACCTAGCAACTCTTTATTATAAATATTATAGTTTAACTCTAGTAGTGTCATCTTTTAACTATAGTACGCTATTAGATGCTATGCGTCCTAGTGCTTTTATAGTAAATATGCTCCTAGTGTAAAGTCTAATACATCTATCTCAACAACCGTCTCTAACTTTAGTTGGTAGATTTTAAGGATTGGTTCCTAGGTAAATAACTCCTTAAGTTCCTTAAACAACTTTCTTTACTCTATTCCCTATACCCATGGTTCCTCCTTCTTTATTAACCTTATAAATGGCTTAATACTCTTTAACCATTGTGCTATAAACCTCCTATAGTAATTACAAAACCCTAGGAATAATTTTAACTGTGTAACATTCTCTAGTTCCTGCCAACTCACTATGGCTTTAACTTTCTTTAGGTCCATACTGATTTTTCCTAGTTTAATAATAAATCCTATAAAATTAGTCTTCTTTATAAAGAACTCGCATTTCTTAATTACTACTAGCATCTATTTTTCTTATAGTCTCTTTAAGACCCACTTAATATGTTCTCCATATTCTTTCTCACTCATTAAGTAGATAATAATGTTATTAAGATATACCATAATAAATTTATTAAGGTGTTCTCCTAATACACTATTAATTCACTTCTAGAACGTTGCTGGTGCGTTTATAAGTCTAAATTGTATAACTAATAGCTTGTATAGTCCTTCCTTTAACCTAAAAGCTGCCTTCTATTTATTGCCTTCCTTAATCCTAATCTAATAGTACGCCCACCTTAGATCTATCTTTATAAAGATTTGCGCATTACCTATCCTATCTTAGATTTCGCTAATTAAGGGTAAAAGATACCTGTCCTTTCTGGTAATGCTGTTTAACTGCCTATAGTCTATACATATCCTAAGTTTTCCGTTTTTCTTTAGGATAAATAGTACTGGATATCCTACTAATAACTATAATGGTCTGATATATCCCTTCTATAAGTTCTCCTGGATAAACTCCTTAAGCGCTACTAACTCCGTTTCAGTAAGCTTATAGATTAGAAAGAACTTTAGACTAGTTCCCTCTTTTAACTCTATTTTATAGTCCTATGCTATATATTTTAACAGCTTTTCACTTTCTAGTGACTATAACTTTTTACCATACTTGCGGTATCTCTTTAGTACATAACTTAAGCCTCACTTAGTCTCTTTGTATATCGCTCTGACTTGGTACTATACCAACTTAGTTTACTATCGCATTTTGCGTTATTAAGTATCTCTAATATTAACCTAACCTATAACCTAATTAATCTTTAGATTATATTCCTATAACCAAGGCATCCCTAGTATCGCCTCGTCCTATCCTAACAGTAGAATATTAAAAGACATTCTAACTAGTCTCCCTTTAATAGTTAACTAAATAGGTCCTATTTTAAGATTAATAATACCTCCTCTATAGGCTATCTAATCTCCTAAAATTATTGTAAGTAGATATAGGTGTTTTTTTTATCTATATAGTAACCCCATCCTTTCCACTATTACTAGTAATATGTAGTTCCTTATTACTCCACTGTCTATTAACGCTTTAAACTGCTAATCTTGCCACTTAACTCGTAAATTTAGGTGTTGTTCTTAAATTTCTTTAAGGGTCTAAGGCTTTAACACTGGTTCCCTCTAGTCCTATACGCCTCCCCTTTTCCTAACTATTGGCCGCTAGATCCTACTTATACTTAGTCTAACTTTAGCTAATACTTAGTTTGTTTTTTGTCCTCTATATACTATAGATAAGTGTTTTCTAGGCACTCCCACTACTGTTGTCCATCTAGGCACTCTTCTATAAGGAATCTTCCTAGTTAAAGTATTAAGTCCCCTTAACCTTATACTTCTACTAGGTGCTATCTATGCATATACTTGGCATCCCTAAACCATTTTTCCTCTGGTGCCTAATATATCCTAGTTAGGTACTTCCAGTTTTTATCTTTTGGTACTCTATATATATTACATGTGTTATCCACACAAGCTATTCACAATAGTGTATAATGCGCTAAGTGACTTAGGTCTACTCTTAGCTTATCTTTACTTTTAAGTTTAAACCTCTATCTAGCCGATCTAACTGTTGGTCTTTCTTCTATGGGTACTAAGACTTGTCTCTTACTTCTTTAGTCCCTGGATCCCTCTTTTAGGTTCCTTAATATCATAATCAATGCTCCTTTAATATAACTTATGCGTTTTTCTATAATGGGTTAGTCTTAGACAACTTTTTTGTCCAGCTACATATAGAAATCTGCCCATTTATCATTGCTTCGTTGCCTATACCACTTTCCGTACAACTAGTTTAGTGTATATAGTTTGTCTATTAGAAAGTACCTTGTCATCACTGCATTATAATATCCTTTAGTATATCTTTCTTTAAATCTAGTTAGGATATCTAGATCCTCCTCTTATTCCAGTTTATCTAACTACTTTACCCTAGGTGTCCCTGCACTTAGCCTATTAGTAATTCTTTGTACAGGTGCTCTATCCCTTATACAACCTAGCATGCTAGATCTCCTATCTAGTTTCTACTCTTGCTATGCAATAATTCTTACTCTAAACTTATCTATAGTTTCTTGTTTTCTGCGTCTTATAGCTAGGTTTTTAAAGTTATCTTACCTCTTAATCCCTATATTAACTTTTTAATCTTTAGGCTAAACACTATGTTTACCTGGAACTATTAACGTTCTTATTCGTTCCCTAAACTTGTAGTTCTTAAACTTACGTCCTATACTTATTTATTTGTCTATAAACTAAGTCGCTATCCTTTCCCATTGGTTTTTGTCTGTTATAGGTTCCTAAGCTGTCCTTATTATATCTTGCAAGTCTAAAGCCTTCCTTATCTTATCTTAAGAGTCTTAGACCTGTAGCCTTTTGCCTTTATTAAGTAATAAGCTAGCACTAGTAGTTATCTACTTGCTTAGTTTCTTCTAAACATTACTCCTTTTATCTTATAAAGCGATGGAAATTATATCCAATGGTGTTATAATACCCGTTACTAAACCCTATTCTGTGATGGTCTTAGTTTCTACTTCTATTTTAACTTCTCTAAGGTCTGCTTACTCCTAGTAAGCTACCTTTATTGCCTTATTATTAGTAAATGCTTCGCCTATATTAAATTTATTATCTTTAATGTCCAATCTACAAGCTAGTTCATTGGTTTCTCTAAACTTAGATAATAATGGCTCCTGCGGCCAATAGCTTGCGCTATACTTAGCGTCTTTATAAATTCAGTATACGTTATTATAACAAAACGCAAAACTATTAATTAAACATTCTTTTGTTTCTTATAGTGCACCATCGTCTCTTTATACATACGTGTTTTCTGCTAGTCTGGTTCCCTTTACCGCGTAGTTACTCTAACCACCTTTATAGTCTCTAGCAAAATAACCCTATTTTCCGTAATTTATATAAGCTCCATCTCTAAACTACTAACTTTGCTATAGAGTTCACCTAAACGTCTTCTACTACTAAGATCCCTAGTTTAGCCTCTACTTCTTAGTCCTTTAATTACTAGATCCTTAACCTCTAGGTTTCCATAGTTTCTTTTCCTATCTTTAGGTTTCTTTGGTACCGCTTAGGTCCATTAGCTCTGCGCTATTCCATAGTTTTTAACTCTATATCGGTCGTTGCGTACTCTGCGCCTTATATAACTATAGAACTCTATCTTAACCTCTCTTGGCCTGTTCTCTTTAGTAGATCCTATTATTAATCTTTATTAACTAATCTATTAACTCTCTTAGAGTATCCGCATCTTCTATTAGGATAATTGCGTCCTAGACTTTAGCCTTAAGTCCCTATTTATACTATGCTATAAGCGCCTTATTATTCCACTTAACCTATATAGCTGGTATTTAAAACTGCGTTATATACTTAATTGCTAAAGTACGTTATACTAAGTTCTAAAGCTTTTATTTTACTGTAGTTGTTACCTCCAGGTTTCTAAATATCTGTGTTAACCGTTCCGCGAACCTATTCTAACTGGTAAATATATACTGTACGTCCTAGTTAGTAGTTGTTATACTATTAGCCTATATCTCCGTAAAATATGGTTTAAACCACTTAAGTGCCCTCCCTATTAGGAATAACCCTGCGTAGGCTACTTAATCCAATAATATTACTAACTTTGCTTCTTTCTACATAACCTTAAAGTGCATCTGTATAAGAAATCCTTTAAGCTTTAACTTCTCTCCTAAGAATGATTTAATTAAAGGTAACTTAATCTTTACTGCTCTAATTCCATTAATACGTTCTTTAAGTATCCTATTATTATCCTATAAGTAATTAACTAAGAATCTATGCCTACTATACTAATATCTCCTCCTGCGCTTAAGGTTGTGGCTGCTATTAATAGTATTATAACTGGTGCTTTAGGTGGCATATTATTCAACCTTATTTAATACCGTAACCTTAGTAGTGAATGTGTAATAGAACCTTATAGCAGTAACTACGGTAGGTCCTATTATTAGGCTGGGTATATAGGTAAGAACAATTTAACAACATAATAATAACTGGGGGGAGTGGTTGCCCAACAGATTAACTCTAATTATATTCTAAGATTTACTACAAAGAGAGAACTATCTAGGTAGGGACTATAGTCCTTTAAATATACAACCATACGCCTAAGAAATCCCTTCGCTCTGTCTACTCTGTCCACTCTATCCGCTCTATTACAGATCACACAGATCATATAGATCACACAGATCACCTCACGTGACCTCAGCTACCAATCCTCGTCACATGGTTCCACCGGATCCATCCTGGACCGTGCCTGTATTAACCAACTAGCTTCCGCCAACTCTTCTCCAAGTAGTCGTAACATCGTACTTAAAGCGTCCGTAACAAAGCACCTATACAAGCCCGTTACACCTATAACAATATTTCTTCTTCTAGATACCCCAAGCATTCCCCCCTATATGTATATAGCAACCACAGCGTCACCGGAGCTCCGCCTTAATAGGAGGGGGGGTAGTGTTACAGAACCCAACCGCAGGGGCCTCCATAGGAGAACCCCGTGCTCTCGCGTACACCTCACGTACAGCTTATGTCAGCTACGCAAGGGTAACGTAGTTCACGAGCAAGCTGGCCACCCGAGCATCCTAGCCACCCCACCCAAAACGCGACGCGTTAGCTAACTACTTCCTTAATGGCCACACCACAACAATAAGAAGCCCTCTTTCAAGAGGGTAGAATTGATCTAGCTATCAATGCGCATAAGCACGGCCAATTTACAAGTTTCCGAGCCGCCACTAGCACCTATAACGTGCCCCGGAGCACAGCACAGCTACGCGTCAAAGGCATCAAACCAAAACGCAATTCTATTGCACCAAATCGCCGTCTTACGCCAGCACAAGAAGAGAGCCTCAAGCAGTGGATTCTATCATCAGATCGACGCGGTATGCCGCCACGAATTGAGACCATACAGCAGATGGCTAGTATTCTAGCTGCCCAGCGCGCTGGATCTGCCACTATACAACCTATTGGCAAGAATTGGGTATCAACCTTTCTTAAGCGCCATAACGACCTGCAATCTAAATATAATCGCAAGTACGACTACCAGCGTGCTAAATGCGAGGATCCTGTACTTATTCGGGCCTGGTTTAAACGCGTATAAGACATAAAGGCGGAATATGGGATTCTAGATAAGGATACTTGGAATTTTAATAAGACTGGCTTCTAAATAGGCATTATTGCAACTGCAAAAGTTGTTACTGGAACCAATAGAGCTGGCTGGCCTAGAACAATACAGCTAGGCAATTGAGAATGGGTCACAATTATTAAATGCATTAATGCAATAGGGGGTGCAATTCCACCGCTGGTTATCTTTAAAGCAGTAATGCACCAAGCTGCTTGGTATAAGGATAATATTATTCCACACGACTGGTTAATTAGCGTTAGTGAGAATAGCTAAACAATAAATAAGATTGGCCTAACCTAGCTAAATCTATTCCATAAGCATACAAAGGATCGCACCGTTGGCATACATTGGCTGCTTGTACTGGACGGCCACGGCAGCCATATTAACCCCAAATTTAACCAGTTCTGCCTAGATCATAAGATTATTGTTGTCTGTATACCGGCGCATTCATCGTATCTGCTGCAGCCGCTTGATGTAGGCTGTTTCTTGGCGCTAAAGCAGGCCTATAGATGCAGTGTTGAACAGCTTATGGGCCGAGGTGTCAACCATATCAATAAACGCGAATTTCTGCCACTGTATAGGCACGCTAGGCAAATAGCGCTGCATCAAAACAATATATAGGCAGGATTTGCAGCTACTGGCCTTATTCCATATAGCCCTGATCGCGTACTGTCGCAGCTACACGCTGAATATCAGACGCCATCACCCCAACGCCGTCCGCCGTTGAATGTATCTTGGGCAGCTGAAACACCTTATAATATTACTAAGCTACAGAATTAGACAGTCTTGCTAAAGCGATATCTCTAGCGGCGTATATAAAGCCCACCAAGTCCAATAGAACAAGCCCTTGGCCAGCTTATTAAGGGGTGCAAAATGGCAATGTTAAGCGCTATACTGCTTGCAAGCGAAAATGAGAAGCTACACATGGAAAACCAGCGCCAGAAATGGAAGAGGGTAAAGAAGCGCACATATATAGCTAGAGGGGGTGTTTTATCAGGAGCAGAAGGGGCCTCTTGTGCACAAGCTGCCCAAATAAGGGCAGGAGAGGGGGCAGCAGAGGCAGCGGCCGGGCGACCGCAGCGAGCACCACGCAAGTGCAGCATGTGCACTTCAACCGAACACACGGCGCGTACGTGCCCTAGACGGCAGGCAACTAGCTAGTAGATAACTACACTAAATACAACTGTTCGTGGTTGAGTAATTTACATTATTTGGCCTCGGTAGCGGGGTAGGTGGCCAGGATGCTCGGGTGGCCAGCTTGCTCGTGAACTACGTTATATCACCTCCTTACGCCCTTGACCCTTATAATCGATCGCGCAACGTCTTGTAGACTCCCCGAATACATACGCTTTGTAGCCATTGCCCCCGTTCCGTGATAGTGATTGACTGCGTTATAGGCAGTAAAAGGCTGCTATAGCGGCGAATACCCTTATAGACCTAGTAGGAGGCTTTACACGTATATAAAAGATATATAAACTAGGTAAAAAGAGGCGTTTTCTTGTCACGGGACTGCCCGCGACACGCGCTACGCTAGACGCGTAGCTTTCCTTTTACCTTAGCAAGCTCAGACCATAGAATTAATTAGCGACATACGTATACAAGGGGGTAACATGAACGGGTCAGACGCCCACCCTGCTAGTACAGTAAACAAAATAACCCGGCCCCGCTATGTCACTCTGGACTCGCTTATTTCTTCATCCATACTAGCAGGGTGGGCGTCTGACCCGTTCATGTTACCC
>Ga0307507_10003438_pt1 | contig 30727 bp, 14 predicted proteins | sample 7_EM_MG_FD_207223 | JGI IMG/M metagenome (GOLD analysis project Ga0307507, IMG submission 207223) | Populus trichocarpa ectomycorrhiza microbial communities from riparian zone in the Pacific Northwest, United States - 7_EM | ecosystem: Host-associated > Plants > Roots > Unclassified | place... | reverse complement strand
ATATAACTTTACCTTAATTGCATGTTAAGAAATATATAGTTACCTTTTAAAGTTGCTAAGTAGGTTAATTGCGTGTTAAGAAATATATAGTTAGCTTTTAAAGTTGTTAAGTTAGTTAATTGCATGTCAAGTTAGTTAAATTACGTGTTAAGTTGGTCAATTGCATATTAAGTTAGTTAAATTGTGTGTTAAGTTGGTTAATTGCATATCAAGTTGGTCGAATTATGTGTTAAGTTAGTCAATTGCGTGTTAAGTTGGTTAAATTGCGTATTAAGTTGGTCAATTGCGTGTCAAGTTAGTTAAATTGCGTGTTAAGTTAGTTAATTGCATATCAAGTTGGTTAAATTGCGTGTCAAGTTAGTCAATTGCGTGTCAAGTTAGTTAAATTGCGTGTTAAGTTAGTCAATTACGTGTCAAGTTAGTTAATTGCGTATCAAGTTAGTCAAATTGTATGTCAATTACGCGAAACGCGAAAATTAAAGTCTACTTAAATCTCATCCTGCGAATATTTTCCCGATGACTGTTTGCCTTGTCTTTACTATAAGCTTCCTCGCGTACTTCTATCTATATATTTAGCACGTTGGTAAGCTCTTGTAGCCTTGCTTCTTCGTATAGCACTTAATATAGCGGTAAGTTCGCGTTTTACACCGTTAAATTATAGGTAGTGGGGTTTTGGCAGTAACATAGGTGCTTTTTTAATTTATTTTAATATTTTTATAACTAGGCCCAGTACTAGGTTTATATTGCCTATAATTTAGTGATATTAAATAAAGAAGACGCTTAGTATCTTCCTTATTTATACCCATCTGCCGACTGCCTATAATAACAAGGTTCCATGCCAATTATATACGGAAGCGGCGATGGGTTTAAAGGAAGGGCTTGCTTAATATTTAGAAGATCTTCTTGCTAATAATATAGGCGTTAATTATAGCCGTATTAAGCGCCTAGAAGAATAAGGGTATCTAAGTACACACAGTAGTAATCTAGGTAGTGTAGTAGCTTCGAAGTTAATTATGGATATTAATACCGCCCATCCAGTTATTATAGTTAATAGAGAGCCTAGGAAGCGTTAACTTCTTAATTAGATTATTGCCCTAAACATCAGCTACCAGCTTCTTAAGAAAGGAACTATATACTTACGGCCGGCGCTAATTAACTTCATTAACATCCTTATTGCCGTATAAGTGAGCTGTTGTTAAAAATCGTACTAAATTCTTATCCTACTATATAATTAAAAGCACTAAATTAGCTACGCTAACGACTATTCCTATAATAAAGTTAAACGGCAGCCTTGCCTTCCTTTTATCGGCCCTTTTATGCACCTCTGGATAGTCCTTTAAGTTTGATTAAACCGTGCCAGCTATAGCAATTCCGAGTCGTCAAAGCACCTGGAGCAACGGAATATTCGTAAAGTAGTTATCTAAAAATAGGCAGAATTAACAGGCCTAAAGAGGAAGCTGCTAGGTAAGGTAGAGGACGCATTTAAAGGTCTTTAAGAGGACGATATCTTAGTAATCTATTTAAGAAGGAAGCCCAAAAAAGCAGCCAGGTAAGGTAAATATAAAACTATAGTAATATCTATATTAACAAAGACTTATTATTTTAAAGCCTTTAGGTACTGGCTTACCGGGCAATTTAATTATAGCTATAGATTGTCTAGTAAACCTCACTATCATCTTATTAAAGCTAATTATAGATCTAGGTATAACGTACTTCCTAAATACCTTACCTAGAGGAGTCGTTAACGGCTTAATTTTCTTAAAGATTTGGCGTTTAACGCCTTCTGGTAGAGGCGGTAATATATAAAAGAAGCACTTAAGTTACTCCCATCTTTTTTGGCCTATAAATAAGCTAATTAGGTGCTGAGGATATTTAAGATCTATTACCTAAAAGTCCCGCACCTAAGGAGCTTTAAAGACGCCTATATAGATAATAAGTCCTACCTAAATTATTAACTCGCTAGCAGAGGTCTTCTTCTATATCCGTAATTGTTTACTAGCGTGTCGTCCCAATTGGTAATATCCGCCGGCGTTTTAGGAGGCTGTATAAAGGTTTATATTAATAGCAAGCTTCTTAAATACACTAATGCTAAAGAATAGTAGAAACACTTAAATTGGCAGGTCCCATCTAGATTTACACCTACTAGACGTTATACCAATCTAATTTGCCAGTGTACAGTAAGCAAAGCGCTTAGTATCCTTATTTTAAGCGGAAAGATTAACAGATTCGGCGCTTATGCTAAAGCCGCAAATAGGCTTACCAGCACGCCAAGCGGCGAATATTAACTCCTTAGGAAAGTTAACAACTTTAAGATCTAGTTTAGGAACGGTAGCCATAGGCTCCCATATAGTAGGAATAGTAGGAAGGCCCATTCTTACAACTTCTTTAGCTAATAGCTCTAGTAATTTAGCCTTATCTACCTCATCTACCTTATCTGCCTTATCCTTAGCAGTCTTACCGCAGGCCTTAAAAATAGCTCCTACTTCGTCCTTAATATCCTCTACCTGGGTACTCAGCCGAGCCTCCTCTTAAATATCCTTACTTAGCGCCGCTACCTGCTGTATAAGTACTAGAGCCACCAAAGCCTCTAGAGGCTGTATAACTACTTCCGCTAAGCTATTGTGTGTATACTGCGTTGCTTAAAAGGATTGTGAATAAGACTCCTATGCTTGAGGTGCTTTTAGAGGCTTTATAGGCCTTGGAGCTTTTAAAGCTTTTGGGGCCTTGGGAGGCTTCGGAGCTAAAGACGCACAACGTTTTCTGGGCGGCATAAGGATAATATCTTGCTAAGGGTTTAATCAAATAGGCAGCAATAATATTAAAGCTTTTTGATTAACTACACTACTAAATATTCTATACAGGCTTCCTAGCCACGTCGCTGCTGCTTACTACAATATTCGAGCGCGGATGAGGCGCCTATACCCCTACCGCCGAGCAATCGCACTGACCAAGGCTTCAACACCAAGCTATATACGGTATAGAGCCTTTAGATTGGCTTAAGGGCTTGCATATACGAAAAGTGCAAGAAACGGTTGCCCAACTATGGGATATGTCTTTCTGGAACAGACATAACATCCTGGAAAAGTGGGGAATCGGGATGCATGTGGAAATGTGAGGGTCCAGCCTTTCGCTGTCGATATTTGCAGAAATATGCTGGTGTAAACAGTGGAAGGGTTTGGAAGATCCATGGCACCCGATTACGCGTGCTAAATGGGGAAACGGCAAACCCCCGAAACACGAGACGTGGAAAGGGGTTGCGGCTGACCTCAGGAGCTTCACCCATAACCAAACTTCGTGCTTGAATCTCATCGGACATGATGCAGTACCCAGAATGGACACACAGAATCTCTCGACAGAACATTTCTCATATAGCCGCCTCTTAGCCCGCAACTGGCGCCAAATCTGCACCCATAGACTGCAATGGTACCGATGGGTTCTCGGCGGCGCCGCAGCCTTCCACTTTATACCCAACTTTGGCCAACTGTATTGGCACTACAGCCCTCATCATACCTTATCCGTTCTTCCGAACTTTCTGGTATTCGTGCTTTCTGTCGCGGCAAGAATTATTTGGCTTTTCCTGTTTAGAGATCCGGCGGCGTTCCTGAAGTTTAAGCGGCCGAGAAGAGCGTATAGATGGATGGTTTGGGGAACAGTAGCGCTGACCACGCTGCCAAATAGTTTGGTACATGTTTGGGCGCTGAGGATGGCCTTCAAGAAAGCGAGCCTTGTGCGCTTGGGGGTGGTGCAGGCGACATCGGCGATCGTCTTGTGGGTTCCGCTAATGGGACTTGTGTGGTGGATGGCTTGGAAGTTCTTGCTAGGTGTTTATGAGAGCGATGAGGAGTTTGAGCCCATATTTAAGAACAGCATGGTCGTCACCGGATGGCAAAGGCAAGATTTGGCTCCCGCTCTCGAACCGTACACGGATGACCTCTCCATACCTTTCACGCGTAGGGTAGTTACGAATGGGTATCTTGCCCAAGCATACGAAGAGCAGAGACTTACAACACAAGAGTCGCCTTCCGATCAGAGTTCTGCTGGATCTGTAGAGACCCAGCGACTGGAGGAAGTACACCGTGAAGAAGTCGAAGAGCGGGAGCAAGTACTAAATGACGCGCCGAATGTAACTTCAACCACAGATGTCGCAAACGCTCCCCGTTGTCAAACCATAGCCCGATTCGAGTACATGTCGCAAAGTCACTCCGGCCCACATTCCTGGTTCTCGTCTCGCATAATTCCCCTAATTTTATCTACCTACGCTACCGTTCATCTGATCGTGCTTCTGATATTAATCCATGAGGATCGACAATACAACCTCAGAGCCCCTTCTCCGTAAGTTACACACCTTGTTGATACCAGAGAATTAGCCCAACTGACCCTGTCTAGCACGATCAAGAAGAGTCTCTATCTGCCACTGGGAATGTATCTACTGTCTTTCTATGCTTTGAAGCATCGCCTTCGTACGTCCCTCTTTGAGAGGTTTGATACACCGCCTCCCCAGCCTTGGAAGAAAATGCTCTCGATTCTTCCATCGTGGGTGGGTACGGGAGGCACCTTCAAAAATTTGGACACGGGGGAAATCACAGTGTACGATCCGCGACATCGCGCCTTCCCATGGCGTGCGCACCACCAACCAGCACTCATTCGCACCCCTGAGTACCTCCAGGCATATAATGCTAGTCCAGGCGCATGCACCACATTTTGGGGTCATTCGGGCCGTCGGGTGAAGACTGAATTTAGATTTCGCCCCACTATACACCGAATCAGTTTCGTTTTCCTCACGCTCTACATGGCGTGCAAAGGATACTGGAACACAGTGTTCTACAACGTTCCTAACGTATATGAAGAGATATTAAAGCATCCCAAGACTATCACGGCAGAAGACGTCACACGCATACTCATGATTATGAAGCTTTGGCAGGCTTTAACATCTTCGGGGTTCTGGTTCTTCATAATGGCTTTTGTGTTTGCAGGGGCGTGTATGGGGAACATGTTGGTGCTTTTCTTCAGAGTGGTGTGGAAGTATGTACCAAAGGAGGAGAAGGAGAGGATAGCGAGGGAGGCACGGGAGCAGATGAGGAGAGAGGGAAGGATCAGACTCGAGTGATTGTAATACCCATGGGTCTATCCTTTAGACTTGCATGATTTGATCGGACTGCAAGCGAAGGTGTTTAGATATGAAGTGTGCATCATACAAGCTGAATATCACGCTCCTTAGCGTCTTCGAGCTTAGCAATCAATGCCCGTCCGCAATCCTGCCAACACCAAGCCGCCTGAAAGAATTCGAGCCCGCTTCTACTTCCTCCAGAAATAGAACATCCAACACAGGCACTGACATCTTGATCCAGAGTCCATGACGTAGGTATCGCGTCGAAACATGTAGAGCATACACAGCAATCCCGATATCAGCGCATGCTGTCGGATGCGGTTGAAGCCGTTCAAGCGAACCCCAGCCTGCAATGATCTCTGGCCGGAAGGCGGAGCATATGGCACGCCAATTGCAGGATTTCGGAATCGGAGAGTAAGTGGTTGAGAGAGCGGCGGTCTTTAGATTCTCCTCGGTCTCGAGATACCCGCGGACGTGGACGGTGTGCAGCGTTCCGCGAATGTGCAGGCACGAAAACATGTTTGTCGGATCAAAGGGTGATAGTTGCTCGGTCATCGCGATGGGATTGAAAGGTCTGAGCTTGTAGCCGTCGAAGACGAGATGATCGGGAATATCGTGCTTGCCGCGTTCATGGAAACATATGCCCGCGACCCTGAACGCGGCTTTCGTGGCCTTGCTCCTTGAGGGCCAGCGCACCAGCGTTAGAAGCGAAGCCCAAGACCAGGATGGCGTTGCGAAGACTTTGCTTGTACATGGTGGGGTGGTGTGGTGCTCTTCCCAAAGCAGGCCGTGATGGATGTCACGGAGCCACAGCCCAGCTACGTAGACCTCGTGCTGGGTCTCATTGTCTAGGCTTGAAAGACGCTTCGGATTTGCGAGGGTCGGTCCGACTTCTTTTGCTAGACCTGCCACGGCCAGAATGCGGTCCAGATCGAGCTTTGTGAGGTGTTGGCCCGAGTATACTTCCAGGGCGCGATACCAGAAGCCCAGGATGTCAGTGTTGGAGAAATGAAATAATGCTTTGAGCTGCAGATGCGCTTGTAGCTCGGAGCCCGCGCGGGTGAATGTGAGCTGGGACTGGTCGTATGATCGGGGGAGCTCTTGCTGACACTCGAAGAAAAGTCCGTCAGGCGTGTACCACAGCAGTCGTTTACTCAGCAGCCATTCTTGCAGGATCCAACCTCGACGGAACAGAATGCTTGACCGGACTTGATCCATGTATTCGTCGACGAGCGGTACGCGCCGTCTGTACGAATAGAAATGTCCAGCAATGGTATTCGTTTTGTCTCGATAAGGCAGGCGGACAAGCTTCAAAGACCACGGTACTGAATCTTTCGTGTAGGGCTGGAGAAGTCCATCGCTCATATCTTCTGCTGTTCCTGCAAGGGTGAAGACCGAGAACTGGTAGTACTGCGCCATCTTTGGAGCTTCGCGTCGCCAGTCAGCAAGGTCGTCGCCTTGTTGGATGATACAAATCGAATCGATCCAGATGAATTTGATGCCCAGCTTCTCCGCAATGATGAAGGCGTCTCGGAAGAGTTGCGGCAGCTCTCCGAAGTCTTCACCAAATAAACGACCCTCATAATTTGAAGTAGTTGTGATACATCTGCCAGTAAATTCATTCCAGCGATGGGTAAGCGTAATGTATGCGCCGTGATGTCCGTCTGTGTAGCGGAGGTACAGTCGTTGCCGGTCATTTTCTCGTGCGATTTCGATTACCCTTGTAGGGAGTGGAGAGTTGTAAGGATCGATATGAACAGACCCGGACACTGTCTCGTTACATTTTGAATGGGAAGCACATGCTTGAAGCCAGCTTCGGGCGGTCTCATAATGTGAAGCTGAGGATGGATCACAGCCGATGTAGCGCCCGAGGACATCTCCGCTCAAAGCCGCCGGACTTCCTTGTAACGAATTTATCAGCTCGGTATCCTCTAAACGTCCTGTACGCAGCGAGGAGATACCTACCAGGATCTGCAGCGATGCAGATCTCATGCTTTGACTGATTCCTCAAGCCGCTGAAGCGGTCTCCTAGCTCGATGAGGAAGCGATTTGCCTGCAAGCCTGGCGATATCGTAGCCAATGCCTCATCTTTGTAACTTTGGGAGATTGTCATATGCACATACAGATCGGGGTTCAGGGTCGTTCTTCCCCGGATGGCATTAACGTAGAAGTACTCGGGCTTCTCTACGTCCTTCACGGCATCCAGCAACAACGCGCAAAACTGACAAGATTGATTTGCAGCTGCTTCAATGTGTTTCAGGAGGTAACCTTTCCTCCTATTGGCGCTTCGTGCGAACGATTGGACGTCGAAGTTCTGGCACCGTGCACACAAAGAAAGTTCAGCCTCAGCCGGGTTGCGGACAGCGTCGATTGCCAGCGGTTGCGCATCATCGTCCCGGTCGTCTCGGTATCGCTCGATATCCGGATCGATCGTAGCTAACGAAATCAGACTTGTGCTGCGATTGAGCATGACGAAAGTGCATGGTGTTGACCGAGATGCTGCTAAAGGTATGAGTTGCCTCTGACGAGAGATGGATCGGGAAACCCATGCAAAATACGAGGGGTTTCAGGCGCTAGATTTATTCGGTATGGCGACCATTTGGCGGGTGTGGCACCCGCACGTCGAAGAGTTATGCGTGTGTGTGTGTGTGTTCTATCCCTTCGACCGCTGAGTTGTGTCCAACGTTATCGATAAGGATCTAGCCAATCAGAGACTCTTGTTCAAGCCTTCTGTGTAGCTGCCATCACGGTGTAGCTGTCCGTGCAGCCTTGGCGTTGGACGCCAGCGGTCGAAGGGATAATGGCTATGCACCCCAGGGGTATGGGCCGTTACTATGCGCTAACTAGAGTAATCTCACACAAAGCGTGCTAACTCTAATTCAATTGCCAACTATAAGAGCCAATTTCTCCTTTAATTAACGCTATAGAACTCTGGGCTGGCTCGTGCACGGTACCACCTCGTGCACGGTTTTCCTCACCTAAATCTACCTAAATACACCTTTTTCTACTACCTATAACTTAATAACCTTTTAATATAAGTTTATCAAAATTTAAATATGGCTTATTAAATACCATAACTACAATTTTATATAATAAAAATCTAAAATATAATAAAATTTCTATATTAAAAATAAGGTTAAAGATGTACCTTTTTAATATAAACTTAAATTAATAATAATAAAATTAATAGACGTATTAATAATTGTTCATTGCTTAACGTCTAATACGGATCCTATCTTATGGCCCACGCGGACTACTCCGTCACAGGGGGGAAAACTTGTAAATTTACAGGAAGAAAACCCCTGCAGTTGGGGGAGGAAAAACCCTATGAGCCACCTCAGTAGGATGAAAAACCCCGATTTGCCATGTCCGTCCGTAGCAGCGGCCCTGCAGGCCTACAGCTACGTCCTGTCCTCCTTGGATGTTCGAACTCCTTGGGAACCACTGCTTCCTTCTCTAGCTTATCCAAAGCTAGGGTTTACTACGTCCCAGCTAGGCCTTGCTAATTGATTGCTGTGCCTTGTTGTTTCCCGTATCTCGACCATCCCCTGTATACTATCTCTTGTAGACCATTGCTATATACCTCCACCTCCCCCCCTCTAAACGAACAATAATGAAGAAGCGCAACAAATATGCCAGGTTGAGGCACTTATGCGTAGGGTTACGGCTTGGAGGAGTGAGATGTTGAGATATATAGAACCAAGGGAGTTGAATAGAGTAAAGCTAGTTTTACGGCCTAGATTTAGCTATATGGATGAGTCGGGAGCAGGCTTATGCCATTGAAGATCGACGGTTATTGAACAATGGTTAAATCTATGGCGAAACTTATACAAACGCTTCCCTTGGGCTGATGAGATGCTGGCTTAAATAATACATAAAGCATGCACAATCGCACGGCAACTGTAGGCACAGGCAGCAGAGGCGGGATGAAGTCAAAGCCATTACTTCCTATCCTATGAGTCCACGCTTGACCCATTAGTAGTATTGACCCTTCGTCCTCCCACCGTACGATGAATACAATGAACTGTATGGCCTTTCCCGGGTGTGTGGACCTAGTTCGTGTACGGAAAGATTCATCTGTTATAAGCGTTTAGCTTTCAGATATATAAAGGCATCAAATTCTAGTGGGACATGTTCAGTTCAGGCTTGGGAAGATATTGAGTTGTTCCTCACCGAAGATTGTGTCAGGAGGCATAAAACTATGAGAAGATGGGTGGAGGTGATAGCATGAAGTGAGCCACGACAATCTATGCTGTATTTCGTGCGCCAGGCTCTATCCCTTAACCCGCTGATTCGGGTCCTACGTTATCGATAAGAATCTGGCCAATAGGAAGCTCTTGTTCGAGCCTCCGTGATGAGAACTGCAGTGACCTAGGGTTCTTCGTACAGCTCGGTACGGTGTTCGTGCACGGTGCAGCTTGGCATTGCACCCCAGCGGGTTAAGGGATAATATGCGAGATGTTTAAGGCAGCCATAATTAATGGGCGAATGAAAACTGGTAACACATGACGAGTGTTCGTAATATGCAAGATAACAGAAGTGTTGTACGGCATTCACTTCCGTAGATTTTTTGATGGCTAAGCTCGATCGATATTACTCAAGTCTGAATTCTAAAGGGAACCGTGGCTTGTGGAGTAACCATACCGAAATTAAGGATCAAAGATGAAAAAGCGTGAGAAATGAAGGGACAAGTTTCAGTCAAAAACGGTTTTCTTTCCCTGGAAACTTGCGTTCTGTTTCTTCTCTTTGGCCAACTTGGCGGCCTGCCAGGATGGGTGCAACGAACCCATGTCGTCTCTCGACCTAGAACGTCGTGGGTTGACTTCAACTTTGTTCGCATCAGATGCAACGCTTCTCTGTGTTGGGTCACGTCGGAGTAACATGTTCCCTCGCTTCGAAGCTCGGTTTCGGTATCTCCCATCATCTGATTGCGCGCCCCTCTGAAGATCCCATCCCTGGTTCCTGTCGTTATTCTTCTGTTTTTGTAAATGTTTAGCACTTGCACCATACTTCTTCTCCCAGAGTTGTTGTCGCGCCCGCTGCCCCCGCCTGTTCTTTTTCGGTGCTATTTCTACGTCATCTTCCGGTGGTGACTCTGAGCCGGACCAATAGCCGCCCATTGTTAGAGAAGGAAGAAAGGTTGATTTAGAGGGAAGACAAGAGGGCCGCTCTAGGGTTTTGGCTCTACCTGGTGGTTCTGGAGTCTGTGAGGTCGCTGTTAACGGAGATAGAGAGAGATCACTCGACGGATTGAATTTATTTCGATATTCGTCTTCAGCATCAATTGAGTCAGACCTTGCAGTCCTTACTTCTAAGCTGTTATCTTCGGAGTCACTGTCTGATAAGCTAGCTATCCAAGCACCGTATTCAGCAAAATCGTCGCTTTCGTGTTCGTTAAAGCTAGCCATAGCATGTTGAACAGAGGCCCGTCTCGCAGAAAAATCGGTCGTGGGGAGTTGGTGGGTGGATTCGAATTTTTCGAGAGTGTGAGCCTTCGCATGTAATTCTTGTTGGGCCCTCTTGTCACTGTTTCTAACTTTAGCTGTCCTCGAGTCCGGATCTTCTACTCCAAGTATAGTCCGTATATCAGAGATAACATCGGCAAGGACTTTTCGGACGGGATTTGCTTTGTATAAGCGAGCAGTGACATTGAGAAATGTATGGTTTGCGGTTGGCTGGGCGAATTTTATAACAGAGGCCGGGAAAGAGGCCGAGGTGGTAATCGCTTTGATTTTGAGTAGAGTCTTGCAAAGGTGGTTCTCGGCGACAGCTGTGATGTCAAGGTTCTATCGAATGGATAGATGTTAGCTAAAGGTGCCTCGGGAGATGTGTCTTGGCTGTTACGAACTTTGAGGACTTGGTACTCGGTATCTAGCCGTGCTAGAGTGGTAGTGTCATTATTCTGTCTCGCGGTTTTCCGCCGTCTGCTATATTTCTGCCGTTCAAAACCTGCCGCAAGCTTCAAGGCGCGACGTAGGAGTTTCTTGCCATGCTCAATTCTTTCCTCACAGAGGATCCTCTGCTTTGTGAGAGCTGGGCTGAAGGACTTATCTTGATCACCAAAATCATAATCAAGGAACTCTGAAAGTTTTCGCTTCGGCATGTCTGTTAAACGGTGTGGTGAACGAGTGGCTGGGTAGAGAAAGCCTTGACAGAACCTAAATAAAGTTCAACCTTACGGAGGTCGCTAACATCTAAATTTGCACCTTCCTAATTAGGAAAATTGACTTACTGCCCACTGGCAGAATATGAATTTCAACGATAGACGCATTAAATTTGTTCTTAAAGCTTTAAATAAAAGGTAATATATAGATAATTAATTGATTAATTAATGAACCAGCTATTTAGAAGGTAACGACGACTGCGCGGGCGCAGCTTCCTGCCTGCGACGACTCCGCTAAGGCCTTTACTGCTTGAGTGGAGTCCTCTACGCCCTCAATTTAAGGCCTCGATTCTGCCTTCTTGGCAAGCTTTTGTATAGAGTCTTGGTGTTAAATGCATTCTAGAGGGGGCTCTGCAGGAGGCTCTGCCTGGCGTAGATTTCCAGTAGAGCTACCAGCAAAGCATTCCGCAGAGCCTCTAGAGCTTCTAGTAGAGCTACCAGCAGAGCCTGCCGCAGAGCTTGCCACAGAGCCACCTGCAAAGCCTTCCACAGAGCCTTCCGCCTTAATCCTTCTTTGCCTACTTTATAGATTGGTTAATTATAACCCATTAAATATCCGATGTCTTATAGTGTTAGCTATTATGCCCGTTTAAGCCTACTGCTGCTGCCCAGTTTAAGGCTCTATAACTTCTTACCATACTTATAGCATCTCTTTAGTATATAACTTAAGCCTTACTCAGTCTCTTCGTATATCGCTCTAACTTAGTACTATACCATCCTAATTGCTTATTGTATCTTACATTATTAAGTATTTTTAATATTAACTTAACCTATAACCTAATCAATCTTTAGATTATATTTCTATAGCTAAGGCATTCCTAGTACTGCCTTATTTTATCCCAATAGTAGGATGTTTGTTACGGCGCTGGTGGAAAACGGTGGATTGTGGTGGTGGATTGTGGCGGACAATCGCAGACAGTTTCTTACTGTTTCAGACAGTCGCAGTCACATGACCAGACGATCGTATAAAACCTCGAGCGGCGCTACCCTTCTTCTCCTTTCCTTTCTCTAGCTTTGGATCCTCGCTTATAGACAATCCAATCGTACAGGCTTGCGCGTCCCTCTTCCTGTGCTCGTGCCTTGATTGACTGAGTCACTAACATTATCTAAAGCTCGTCACACTCTTCTTTCCTGAGAAGGAACTTAAAAATATTTACAAACTATGAATAGGATAAGGACATAGAATAGGACCCCAAGGATATTAACAGGACCCTAAGGATAGGACAGAACCAAAAGAATACAAATAGAACGCGAAACCTAAGAACAGGACACGCACGGACTAGACCCCCTAGAAAAAATAAACAAACACTGGAAATTACCCAATACCCCTACCACTATGCCAAGAAATATAGCAGCTGGCAAAGCCGCTGCAGGACCCGTAAATACGTCTAATGGTGAAACAGTCGCTGTCTTGACCCCCCAGGAAGAACTTGCAGCAGCTAATGCCGAAATTAAGTGGCTTTAAGAGCTGCTTAAAACTAGAGACACCCCTATACCTAGCAAAGAGTTATTAGACACCTAAAGACTTGCTATAGTCCTTAAGACCCTAGCCTAACGCATAGTATTAGTATTATTGTGGTCCGCGAAGGTTGCGGACCCCCTATTGCTTACAGACGGAATTAACCCTATATTTAATAATTAGAAGCTTTAACTATAAAATAAGCTTAAAGTTAATACAGACCACTTCCCTACTGCTTAAGCTAAAATAGCCTATATCTTCGGCCGTACTGGTGGGGATATATAGACGTATCTATGTCTGTAATACGCCTAGGATTTAGCAGACCCCTTCCTCTCTAGAGAAGAGATAATTAACTACCTATCTTCTATTTATAAGGACCCCTTTAAGATATAGAACGCCCGCCTTAATTATAAAGCCCTTAATATAAAAACGATAAAGACCTTTTTGGCCTTCTAGACCTACTTTCTGCACCTAGCTAGCTAAGCCCAAATTTCCTATAAAGACTTAATGCTAGACCTCTTTGATAAGCTTACCCTAGACCTATAGCGCGCCGTACTACTAGTTTTTATTACTATATAGACGCTAAAGGTACTTATGGACTACTGCCTAGCTATTAATTAAGGCCTCTGTTAAATTAAGGCATGAGCTAAGCGGTATAAAGCTAGAAACTCTTTAAACCAGACTATAAGCGCTATAAGAATGGCCCATAGTGCCCTAGCATAATCGGCAACTCCTACAGCACTAGCCGTACAGCCCGCCGTTAATTCAGCAGCTAGCCGCATAGCTAGCCCTACTACGGGTCTGGCGCATACTTAGCCTATATATAGCGACCTCTATAGGCAGGCCCTTAGTAATTAAGGAGCTTGCTTCTCTTGCGGCTAGAAGGACTACTTTACTAAGGACTACCTAATAAAGGCAAAAACAGATGAGGTTTTATTAATATAGGAAGATAACACGAAATTGGAAAAAGAGGAACCCTAGAGGAAGACCCCTCTCTAGGGTTAAAAGGGATTAATATATCACATATTAATCTAGGTTGGCTAGTTGGTAGAAAAAGCTGCACTATCCCTTATACTTTATTCCGTAATAGATATTAAGTTTTAACCTCTACTTTAGCTAACTTTAGAGTAAATACCTTTGCCTTAATAGATATATAGTATACTATATAGCTGGCTAACTTTTTAAATGCCCCCCTTAAAGAACTGCCTAAACCAATTCCTATTTGCGGGTATAATGGACGGATAGGACTACCCATTACAACTATCTTGTGGATTTACCTCCGTGTAGACGGATGAAGGTAGTATAATATCCCCTTTCTTATTACAGACCTAGGAAGCTATAATATAATCTTAGGAAGAAAATAGCTAGCCTATCTAGGCTTATAGCTTGACGTATAGAGTAGACGGCTTATCTAGCCCAAAACCTTACCCCTAACACCTTCTTTTACAAAGGAAATCAGCATTATAATGGAAAACCTTATACGGCTATAGATAGACACCGTTTACTAGGCCAATGCTATATATAGGGACTAGGCTTTTAAAAAGGGCGTATAGCTTAACCCGCAACAAATCTATATACTACGCCGCCCCTAGACTACCTATGTTATGCTACCTATACTAGAGATTAAAAAAGTTAGTAAAAAGCTAGTGGAGCTCCCTATAGGGAACTTAGACCCTAAGTAGCTATAAAGAATAGTAAGGAGTATTGGACGCTATATTAAATATATAGACCAGAGGGATAACTTGCGGAAGATGGAATAGGAGCTAAGAAAGATTATAAACCCTAGACTATAGATTACGGCCTAATAATAGTCCGTAAAGAAACCTATGGACCTCCTACTAGTTAATATCTGCTATATTAGCGCTATAGGATTTTACCAGAACTTGGTTTAACCTAATACTATTACCTTTATTACTAGCTTATATAAAATCAATCGAATAATTAAGGAAAAGGAAAATAAGCTTAGTAAATAGGAAGGCGAGCTTATAGACAAGGAGCTGGTAGAATAGAAACTACCCTATTAATACTAGAAATTTAAGGACGTGTTCTCTAAGGCAGCGTCTAATATACTCCCGCCTTACTAACTATATAATTATAAGATTAAGATTAAGCCAGACAAGGAAGACACACTTAGCTATAGCCCCCTTTATTAGCAGTCTACTGCCGAATTATAGGCTATAAAGTAGTACCTTATTAATAACCTAAATAAGGGCTTTATTAAACCTAATTAAGCCCCTTTTAACTCGCCTATTCTTTTTACTAAAAAGCTAAATAGAGGACTTTGTTTCTGCATTAACTACTATAAACTAAATAATATAACCCATAAGGACCGCTACCCACTGCCCTTACTTAATAAGACTTTAACCCAAATAAATAGAGCTAAGATCTTTACTAAGCTTAATATCTATTAGGCCTTTTACCGGATTAAAATAGACCCTAGATTAGAAGATTTTACTATATTTTAGACACGTTATGGAATATATAAATATAAAGTACTTCCTTTTAGACTAACTAACGGACTGGCTATATACTAGTAATATATAAATAATATACTCTTTAACTACCTTAATAACTTCTGCACGGCCTACCTAGATAATATTATAATCTACTCTAAGAATAAGTTAGAACATAAGGAGCATATCTATAAAGTCCTACAACGGCTCTATAAGGCCGGCCTCTAGGCCAATATTAGGAAATTAGAATTCAGTGTTAAGCGTATAAAGTACTTAGGTTTTATTATTAGTATAGATAGAATTAAGGCCGACTTAGAGAAAACGGCTGTAATTAACCAGTGGATACCCCCATGGACTATAAAGGGGGTGTAATTATTTTTAGGTTTCTATAACTTCTACCAACACTTTATTAAGAACTATAGTAGGATTACCCAGCCTCTTAACCGCCTTACTAGAAAAGACCAGCTATTCCACCTTAACGCCATATATACGTAAGCCTTTAATGAGCTTAAAAAACGGCTGGTATTAGCTCCCCTACTTGCCCACTTTAACCTAGTGTGGTGGTGTGATTTGGCCCCCTGGATTCAACATCTAGATTAGGCGTAGCTTCGGGAGAGCCTAGGCCTTCCACATATTTTATATAGATCGGTCTGGAGCCCTTAAAGTCTTTAAGAACTCAGACAAGGCCAACAGACAGATAGTTTCTTTCTTAGAATACACTCCTTTCTTCTCTCTCTACAGACTGCGTGCTTATTAACGGCTTCTTACTAAAGGCACCGTGACTTCCTATCTACAAGAGCCCGTACCCTCCCACATATTTTATGGCATTCCACGTGGGGACGATGGCAAGCTCTTCAGATTAGAAGTCTGGTACTCTATACGCAAGAGACGTATAGGAACGATCTAGAACTGCAAAGGAACCGACGGACAGAAGGACGTGTAGAGAGGGAGGCGAAAGTACGGATACATTAGCGACCGGTACGCAGCCACCGCCACAGTAATAAACCGACGACACTTGCCAAGTTCTCCATACGGGAGCAGGAGGCGGCGAACAGCGATAGGAAGGTAGGTACGTAGTATAGCAAGATAGGGGATAAAAGGAGGGACTATAGTACACCAAGAACGGCAGAGAAAAGTCTTTTATATTTCATTTACTATATTTGCAACGGTCTACACGATTATTCTTGCATTTATAGAAGCAGCCTTCGAATTTATAGGAATAATGGCAACAGTACCACCAAAGGGATTATTAGGTATATTAGGACCATTCTACAATAATAGTAAGGGCGCTGGAAAGGGAGAGGAAAGCAAGCAGCCTATTAAACCACAAAGCTCTCTTAAACTAGGGGATGCGATACTAGCCCCAACTCCCGCAACATTAGGGACTAATAACCTACAATATATAGAGGATAAGGGCCATAAAGTCCACCTACCTGGTTATAGGGAAACTATAAGTTCGTTGCCTTCTAACAGACCATTAATAGCGCGAGATAAGGTATATGTTATAGCCTAGCCTATACCCGCTCTAGGAACCCCCAGGACTCCTTACTTTATAGGACAAAACGTATCGCAATTTATTAAATAGTACGAGCGACTATATATCCAACACCATGTTACGGACGATAAGAAGTATTAAGGACTCCTAGAGTATTATAATTACTAAATAGGGACCTAGATCCGAAGCCTACCTAAGTTTATAATTAGTAATTAGACGGAACTTATAAGGAAACTTAAGACAGACTATTAAGGAAGTGACTACTTTTAACAAGTCAAAATGGTAGAATTCTTAGAAGCTTATATGCTATAATACAGGAATAATCCACCTAGCAGTATACGCGAGTACTATAGGCAGTTTACGCTAATCTCCTAAAAGGTTACTGTCTGTACAAGTAGAGGCTGTAAATTGCATTACGCGCAGAGCGTATGCGGCAGGGGCCGTATGGCGTAGCGTAGGTCACCTGACCACCCACGGCCCGATAGATAGCCCGACCTTTACTACCCCTTTCTTTCTCTTTTGGTAGAAAAGAAGACACGAATGAATTAAGAACCAGTTACCTTATATTGCAATTGCAGTACCCCCCCGGGTGATACCGACAGTTACCAAGGCTGGTAATTTAGACAACTATAAATAAGGGCACTGGTTTGCAAGAGGACTCCTATTTAAATATTAAAGATATGCTATAACTAAAACAGGGGCTAATCCGGATAGATAAAAGTCTTTTAACTTCCATCTACTAAGGAGAACTATAGAAGACAGGTTTAGTTTACACAAAGGCATAAACTGTCTATTATTAATAAATCCTAAGGAGCAAGGTCTTCGTTAGCTAGTTAGATAGTTCCATAAATAGCAACTAGCCATAGCTAACTAAAGAGATGCTGCCCTTTGGTTGCCTATAGTCTCTTAGCTAAGTAAGCTAGTAAGCACCCATTAAACAACCTAGGAAACAGACCTAGAACTAGAGAAACTTACTAGTTAACTCTAGAAGCTTAATCTTAGGACGGTTAAGTTAGTAGGGGTTACATCTTTAATGCCGTTCCTAGACAGGATTTGCTAAGATCCGATACAGTACACACAGCTCTTAAATAGGGCGTTGGTACATTAAATATAGATAGGTCCGCAATAGGCACCAAATAGTAACGGAGTACAGCCATCCTATAAGGGAGCGCTATAAGAACGATACGAGCCGGGCCTAGGGAGGTATAAAGGGCTAGGAAACTTTAGCGCATACCAGGCACAGGCTTAGATATGCTATAGGTATAGGGGCCCCCACTATTTTATTAACCAGTGTCTATAGCTCTAGGAATTAGTTCGCCGTGGCTTTTTATATATAAATAAGAACAACTAAATCTGCATTAGAACACATAAGCGCCCAGAAAATATAATTCTATATTTACCAAGCAATAATTAGATCCAGTTCCTTAAAGACTAGCTAAGGTAGAATACAAATATTAATCCTAATACCCTAGGAACGGGTGTCTAATTAAAGGCGGCTTTAGTAAAGCTTATAGAAGGTAGCAATACTAAAAATAAGGAGGAACTTGGCAAGTCCTAAAAAGATATATACTAAGTAGAGTTAATATATATAGATTTAGTTGGAGCCGCAACCCAGTTACAGCCTATGCTATAGTTATATAATCTTAGGAAACTATAAGGGGAAGTAAGGGTAATAAAGCCGCCTCCAAAACCATCTGGTTAGCGACTAGTAGTAGTTCAAAATGTACAACCAGGAGGATATATCCAAATCGCACTATAGCCCTAGCAGCAAGCTCCTCAACCACCATTAGACAGTGACGAGGTTAATAAAATAAACTACACTAAACAGCTAAAACAGATAGAGCAGATAGTAGATACAATAATAATAGCTAAGGCACTATAACCGAAGCCAGTTAGGATAATAGACATACTAAAAGGAAACGTCCTAAGCCTAACCATAATAGCAGACAAGATCTTATTAAAAACTATTAAAGTTACTATTAGTAACTGCCTTATATACATACCTAAAGTCGCAAGATTATTCTTTAAGCCTCTCCCGCTACCCCTTATAGAACCTTACCAATAGAAGCAAGAGGACGTTAAGGCATTAGTGTTATTAGTGCACTTAACATTCCATGCTAATTAAGCCGGCTTAGCGACTGCTAAAGTGGACTAGATTAAACAAGAAATAGAATTTATCCAGTTCCAAAGATAATACCTAAAAGTTAAAGAATAGATAGGAGACAGAAGGGCTAAGTGCTTAATTAACTCTAGAGCTAAGCTTAACCTTATTAAGGAAAGCGTAGCCCTATAGCACGGCCTGCCAATATTAAGTCTGCCTTTATATCTATAAGGCGCGTATTTAATATCTACAAACAGAACCTAGTCTAAGTTCATTAGGCTAGTACATACAGTCCCTATAGTAATAGGTAACGTCTTAATATCCACAACGTTTATTACTGTAGGGGAGATATTATATAAGGTAATACTTAGTAAGCCATAGTCAGTAAGGGCTAGACTAGCAACAAAACAAATAGCAATAGGTTAGGTATCTTATATTATTTAATTAGAAAATGGCAGAGTTAAAACAAGGTTCTTAACATCCTATAAAAATACAATGTTCTTTAAACCAGATAAAGGCATTAATATAAACAACAGTTTGGGAAACGTATAGCTAGTATAACCACTAGGATTATATCTAGGGTTACTTATAACCCGGCGCATTAGGATAAGGAGGACGTTAAGAATAAAGGAAAAGGAAATAAGGTACAGCTCCAACACAGACATTTACTATTTTAGATACCCGTTAGGCAAAGCCATCAGCAGAAAGAAGAATATAATATTAGATAGAGGGAGCTTAACAATAAAACGTTAGGGGAAGTCCTAAGGAAACACTTAAAGAAGAATTAGAAGCTAGTATTTAAAGCAAAAGCTAGGTCCCTTACATATTAAATATTACAGACAACGGATCTATTTATAATATAAATAGAAGGCTATTAGAACAAGGCCTAATAAAACGCTATAAGTATAGCAACTGCATATAAACAAAAGGCAGATAAAGTCCACCTAGTTAATTTGTTAATACCAGACGGAACCATTCTAGGAGGTATAATAGAATAGCAAAAGGTAGCCTTATATTAATAGAAGGCGTCCATCTATAGATTGCCTCTTAGTCCATATAATCATTTCCTTAAGCTATAATATACTAAACTGGCCCGCGGTACACAACTAAAGCCAGAATAATTAGAGCGCACAATTATAGAAGACATTCAGCTAAAAGAACAAGAGATCCTTAAGGCCATATTATTTAACTAAGAAGAGGCGCTAGTATAGAAGTTTTCTAAAATAGGTTAAGTTAGTAGGGACATAACTCCGCTACTAAAGATTAAAACCGTGCTGTATAAAGTATAGCAAGTACCAAACTTTCCTATACCAAGGGCCCTATAAGGAGAGGTAATAAGTATGTTACAAAAACGACTAGCTTAAGGGACTCTAGAATATTGCGAAAGCCTATATAGAAATCTATAATTTCTTATAAGTAAAAAGAAACGTAATAAGTACTAACTAATTAATGCGGCAATAAATATCAACTAAGTAACTATTAGGGACGCAAATTTGCTGCTATATACTAATAAGTTTTCTAAGGAGTTTGCTAGGTATAAGGCTATATCTCTAGTAGACTTCTTCTCTAGCTATAACTAGTTAGAGCTTAATATAGAAAGTAGGAACCTAATAGCCTTTATAATACCTCTGGGACTTCTATAACAAATAACAGTACCTATAGAAGAAATGAATTTAGTTGCTTAGTTTATAAGGACAATTACTAAGATCCTAGAGCGCCACATCCTATACCACACCTTACCGTTTCTAGATAACATTATAGTAAAGGGCCCACAGATAGTATATAATAGAGAGGAGAGTCTTCTAGGTATACGTAGATACATTCTAGAACATATTATATAGCTAGACAAAGTACTTACAGATTTAGAACGAGCTGGATATACAATCTTAGGCGCCAAGTCTTATTTCTATAAAGATAAGATTATAGTAGTTAGTTACCGCTATAATAGAAAAGGACGGTATCTAAAGGAGTTAAAAGTCGCGAAGATTATTTACTAGAAGGACTATAAAGATATTATATTAGCCTAAGCGTTCCTAGGGGTTTGCGTATATTACTAGATATAGGTAGAGAACTTCGTAATTAAGATAGAGCCAATCTTCTAACTGCTATAAATAGATATTCCTTTTATGTAGGGCATAGAGCAAATTGCCACTATAAAGATTCTAAAGCATGCACTCACTACTACGCCGCATTAGTTTAGCTAGATTATAGTAAGGGGGCTAAGCTAATTATTTTTACTATTAATAGATGTAAGAATAGATAGGGATGCGGTCTTATATAGCTAGATATACAAGGTTGTTATTACCTATATTAATATAAGAGCGGCATCTAGTCTTAAGCGGAACAAAAATATAACTTAGGAAAGCTTAAGTGTCGGGCGTTGCTGTATACGCTAAAGAAGTGTCGCGTATATCTATACGGCGTTTAATTTATAGTAAAGATAGATATAAATACCTTAGTTACGCAGCTAAATTATACTGCTACTAATTTACCTAAAGCCTTAATAATAAGATGGCTAGCTTAGATCCAGCTATAGGACTTTAATATTAGACATATACTAGAGAAGAAGAATAGCCTAGCTAATAGACTTTTGTGACAGCTACCTAATAGCAAACAACCTAATAAGCCAACCAAGGATATTAAAGAGTTCATTAACTATAAGCTGAGTGCCTTAGAATACACGGCTAGCCCTTTTAAAATGGAAGCGGGTCTGCTATTGGAAGACTTATATTTAAAGAAATCTTAAAAGATTATAAAATGGCTAGTAACCTTATAGTATCTAGAGGAGATAAATACCAAGGAATTTAAAAAGTTTAAATAGTATACGCTAAGGTTCCTAGTGCGTAATTAATAGCTCTTTTACTAATAGTCTAAGAATATACTAATGCAAAGGGTAGTTAATAACAAAACTACTTAACAGGAGATTATTAAGAGCCTTTATAATTAGAATAGATATCGCAGATAAAAGGGAACGTATTAGAGGGTCTTAAATTAATACTAATAGCTAGGGCTGTAGGATTAAATATTATAGTATATTAAGTCATGCTTATAGTGCCAACAGCAACAGCTAAGACAGGAAGAAGAAGTAATATACCCTATATAGGAGTCCACCTTATGGCAACAAGTAACAGTAGATATTATATTTATACCGCTAAACCATCTTAGGTTCTAATACCTAGCTATTACTTAAGAGTATATATCTAGATGGGTAGAAGCTCAGGCCCTTTAGAATAAGGATGCGAAAAGTATAGTAAAGTTCCTCTACAAAGACATTATCTACTAATAGGGAGTGTTCAGACAGCTCTCTATAGATAGTAAAAAAGAGAATACTAATATTACCGCTACGCTCGCGGAGCTCTATAACATTAAGAGGGTTATAGCTTCCGCATATTACCCATAGTCGCAAGGCTTTATAGAGCGAGGTTACAAGCCTATAGTGGACGCTTTGGCAAAGATAGAAGGCTTATAGCTAGACAATCTTTATATAGTCCTATAGGCAGATAGAACGACTATTAAAAGGTCTACAGAAATAACACCAGTAAGAGTTATATACGGATATAAGCACGTCCTTCTTATTAAACTCTATATACCTACCTAGCAGACGCTGCCTTAGGAAACAGTCCGGACCACTATAGAGCTACTAGCACTTTGCGCAAAGTAGTTTAACCAAAGAGACGTAGATATACAAGAAGCTGTCGCGCGTATAAGATAACTAAGAGTTATAAACAAAGAGTATTTTAATAACACCTACCACATTTGCTAGGACGGATTTAAGGTTAGAGATATAATTATGCTCTATAATATGTAGCTTAAGCAAGACTATTCTAGCAGTTATAAGTTAAATCTAAAATAGCTAGGCCCATTCCACATACGTAAGAGTCACCCTTATAAAGGATAGTACTTAATTAAGAATCTTAACGGCACACTATTTCACAATTAAACTCTAGGGAATAGATTAAAGAGGTTCTATTAACAATAGATATCTAAGGTCCATTAAAAGAACCGGCTTAAGTAATTAGGCGGAACTATACTATAAGAAATAATAGTAGAGCCAGAGCCTAAGAAGGATATTATATAAAATCCACCAGTATCGCAACACCACGTATTTTAAGAAGTATACGTTTTAGAAAGATTATTTAATAGAACTAAGTATAAAATGTTTAACTAAGGGACAGTTAAGTTCTAAGGTAGGGGAGAGGATATAGATAACAGCCGCGTAATCCGTCTATTTATTTGCCGTATTTTCTAAAGCTCTTTCTATTACACTTTCTTATTTGCTTTTTTTAGTTATAGAAATCTGATGTGTGTTAATAGTAAGGTAAGGATAGAAGAATATTTACATATAACTATCTAGTATTATTTACTGCAAAGATGTTAGTTCTATTTACCGCCTTTACTAAGCTAATAGCGATTTTCTATCCTAGGGATAGAAAATTATAATTAGTCTATTTAATAATTAGCGCTAGTAGAACTCCACACTACTACTAGATTTAGTGGACTATTTATATTATTATTATTCATTGCTTAACGTCCGATTCGGATCCCTGTTGGGCCCACGCGGACTACTCCTTATATACATATAGGGAGAAAACTCTATTTAAGAAAACCCCGTGATCCGTCTCCCCACCTTTTAGGGCTCGCTTATAAGTCGCCTATAAGTCACTAGTGGTGCTCTACTACCTTACTTTTTAACCTCTTTGGGAACTACTACTGCCGTAACAAACCTATAGACGCGCTAGTATTACATACTATACTCTACTCCTATAGAGTTATTAGGGGGCGCCTATTACTCGCCCCTTTGCTTTCTATTACTATTTCCTTTACAACCCGGAACTGGTCTAGCACATTTTAGCCAATAAGCCACTGGGTAGCCGCCTTAAGGCCTTTCTATATTGAGAGCAGTGTATTATAGTTTTCTATACTAGCTGCTGAGAGTATTGCTTCTTGGCTAGTGTGTAAGGGGCATAACAGTATTACGTATTTTAGTGTCTGTCTTGGCTAGCCATATTTGCACCTTAGGCTACCCACTAGGACACCTACCCAGTAAAGCCAATCTTTTAGTCCTATTATTCCTATCCTTAAGAGTGTTGCTATTGTATTTTCTGCCTTTATTAGGCCCTCTTGGAGCCCTTGGGTATTTACCCCCTATAGTATTACCTATACTATGACTTGGGTTCCCCTTGCCTAAGTCTACCTCTGTACCTTTAACTCCTATTCGTCTCTCCAGCGTCGGTCCAACCAGTATTGTATTGCGGTAGATAGTTTTCCAGTACTCTTTTATGCTCTACTTTGGCTCCTTTCTCTCCCTTACTGTTGTCTTTGCTGGCCTCTTGCGCGTCTCCCTTCCTCCTCTATATAGGCCTGGGCCCTAGCGCCGCACTATTCTTCTTCTACTTTCTCTACCTGTTTTCCTAATATATCTTCCCTACTTTAGGGTTGTTAGTTTCTTCTCCTATAGGGCACCCTAGGGTCCCTTTATAGTTTGTTTAGGCGTGTCTTAATATACTTTGTGACGTTAAAGTTGCGTTTCTTTTACACCCTTTACATTGCATCGGCTTCAATATATAGTTATAAAGGGGGAATATTGGCTTCCTTCTCGAGTAGTACTGTGGCCGTTCGCTTATACCCGCCTGTTATACTCCTAAGGCAGGCTATTTGGACCTTTTGGAGTGGTTTAAGGAGTGATTTAGGGGGGCCTTTTTTGGTTTCTCTAGTGGCCCAAATACTAGATCCATACGTTATGGTTGGCCGGACAACTGCTATATATAGTAGGCGTGACCTCTGGAAGCATGGACCCTATATAGAATTGACGATCCTGGACATGGCGATATACTGTGCTTGGCCCTTACGGGCCGCTTACGCCGTATATACGCTCTACCGGAGCTTGCTGTCTACCTACACTCCCAATACCCTTAGGCCTTGAACCGGTTGACCCCCAAAGCCTTGGATATAGATTGTATGCTAAAGATCTGCAGATTGGTTACGTTTTCTTATAAAATGGATTAGCTGGTATTTCTCTGGTGAGAATTGGACTCCATGTTATCTTGCCCATTCTATATAGGTGTTGTGGGCTTTCTCTAGTGTCCTACAGTTCTCTGCGGCTGTTGGCCCATATATAATTAGGTTTGTGTCATCGACGAAGCCTATCCCCTGGGTCGCCCCTTCCTTAAAGGTGTTAAGCAGGTTGCTTACAAAGAAGAGGAAGAGTATAGGCGACAGAGGTGATCCTTGTGGTATTCCTGTTGCGACTGCGATAGGGGGGCTCTGGTATCCGCTAAAGACCAGTAATGGGACTATTTATATTAGAAAACCCTATTAAGAACTTTACCTTTTCGCCCTTAATAAACCTTAAAGATAACCATAATTAGCCAAAGCATAAATTAAGCAGAATTAACAATAGCACACTTATTATATCTTCGTCTAGCAGACCACTGGTACTATATAAAGGAGCTAAGCGACAGATTAATAATATCCTTATAGAAGTTAGAGGCTTCGCAGTTAATTAGCATTATATAGTGCTCATCCAAATCTATAACGAGATTCTGCTTAAGAGAGAGAACTACGCAGATGCTGCTAGTGTAGTAGTTAATTTTGTTAATTATAATAACAGGTTACAAGTATCTCTAGGAAAGGACGCGTTCTTAATAATCTTTAAGGACATCTCTAATATTAGTAAGATGGCAAAAGATTAAAGGAATTAGTATAATAAAGCCAGAGAAACTATCCAAAAAGCCTAGGGATAGGATATTTTTAATAGGCCGCTAAAATATATAGTCTCCTACTACTTCCTTTCTACCGCCTGAAAGCTTACCGTCCACCTACTTTATAAAGTAATAGCGCGAGTTAATAAAGCCCTAGTTAAGAGGCTCAATTATCTAAAACATGGCATTAAGAACACTACTTAACTATAGCTGACTAACTTTACGCTCGCGCCTAAAATATCAGGAAGAGTAATATTAGATTAAGTAGTAAATAAGTATAGTTTAGGGAGACACTTAACTAGCTTCCTTATTCTAAATAAGGACCTACTACTAAGAAGTAGGAGACTAACTACTGTAAGACTAAAGGTCACCAATATTGGAATTAGATAAGTAGGAGAGAGCTTAGCTCTTACACTATAAACACATTTATAATATACTTCTAACGTAATAAATCCCTTAGCTTTTCAGCCATTAACACCTATTTAAGGAGGAGGTGTTAGTATTATACCAAGCCCATCCTAGTAAGGATCGCCTATATTAGTAGACTCGCCTTTATTATCCATAAATAAAAGCATTCTTGTGGCTGGAACGCCTGTTGGCTTGCCCCCACAGCTGCCAGTATCCTCTTTAAGGAGAAATCTAAGGAAAGGGCTTGCGGTTGCCTATCCAGAAGTAGGAGGGCTAGAAGTAGAATCGCTATTTAATAAAAACATTATTAAGCTAGGAGATAATAAAGAATATATTAAGGAGGCCGTAGACGCTATAGCGATACTCCACGCAAAATAAGAATATAACTATAAGGATAATATACTAGCTTATCTTAAGGCGTCCCTAAACTAAACTACTAAAATTAAACCAACTAAGGTTATAAAGCTCTTATGTAGTTGGTATAGGGCGACTAGTTTAAACCTAGAAATATATAAGGTCTGCTAGATACACACACAAGCCATAAAAGGGCGTATGGGTTTAGCAATAAAGGGTCTAAACTATACCGCGCTATATTATAAACTCTATTTAATATATCACGCTTATAATTACCTAGGCACCATAAAGATAGACCCTACTATATACTTCTAGTTTTGAAAAGCTTATAGGCCTCTAGTTCCGTCCAACTCCTTAGGACCGTATAAGTTTATTTATAACTCAGCACTAAGGTTTTCCTACAATAGGGAGGCTTTACTTAATTAAATACTATTACTAAACAACTAAGATATATGGCAGCGAGAAGGATCCGTGGTTTTAAACGTATTTAGGTAGTAGTAGGATTCTAATATCTTAGTAATAATTAATAAGGAAATGCATATATACCGCTATTATCAGCGTTTAATTAATAGGCGACCAAATTACGGCTGGTTAAGAATAATAGCCTATAGTCTCTACTAATAGCTAATAAGACAAGACCCTTAGTATTATTATCTCTATTGCGCTCTTAGGCCTAACAGCTAGTGGTAACTCATTTCCTACCCTTATTATACAAAATTCGCGGTTAAAGGAGACTCTATAGCTTTCCGCTATATTAACGTTAATATTCCCTCGCTCCTTAAAAGTGGATATAGTGCCGATATAATCTAAGGGGGCGTTTCTCTAGATAATAAAACTAAGGATAACTATACAATTATCCTTCCCGACATGCATTATTACTTAGAATTATAGTGGGCAGATCTTAAAGCATAAGGATCAGCCAAGGGCAACAAATTTATACATAAAATCTTAGACCATAACTGGACCGCTAAGGACGTAGAGAAATATGCGACCGACTAGGTAGCTCAGCCATATAAGAAGGGAGATATGCGTATAACTATGCCTTACCTTCCTTATGGAGCGAAAGGACCTTTAACTGGGACCTAGTAAACAATACTGCTATAGTTTATTAGTATTTAGGACGATTATAATAACCTTAAGGTCACTAAAGGAGGTACTTAAACAGAGTTGGTAGATACGCACTAAGACTTAAAAGCGCCGCCCTATACACCATCTAGACATGCTAATCTCTACGGCGTAATTCTATATCGCTTCCCTATAGTAGTTAAGCTCATGGCTACTAGCGCTCTATCCAACGCCCTTCTTAGTAAACAATAATAGGATTCTTTAGCAGTAATCCAAAATCGTAATCTTCTTCTTATTAGTAACAGGAATAAAGTTATAAAATAGATACATTCCTATTATCTAAAGGCCGTTAAGAACTACAAGGATACATTTCAGCTTATATATACAACTAAAGTGGAGCGCTTTAACAGCCGCTTATACTTCTACTGTGTTAACAATGGAATTAAGCCTTTAACTATTATGGTAGATCCAAGTAGAGTACCCCCAGTTATTGTAAAAGGACAGAGTTATGCAAAGCTACCTAAAGAATTATGGGACAGAACTAAGCAAGTAGAAGAACACAAAAGAGCCATATCATCCAAAAGCCGCCAGTCTGATACATCTTATACTACTTAGCTAGGCGGACAAGAACGGTCTCGTTTAACCAAAATAGAGTCTCCTTGTTCACTATCTTAGGTTTATAGTAAAGGCAAGGAACGCATGCGATCACCTACCGCGCCTTTATTTCAAAGGTAAGGAGTTTTGGAGTTTCGGAAGTCGTTAGGGGACAACGACTTAGGTAGGGGAGGTATATAGTGGTATAATTTGGCCCCCTAGATTTAATATCTAGATTAGGCGTAGCTTTGGGAGAGCCTAGGCCTTCCACATATTTTATATAGATCGGTCTGGAGCCCTCAGAGTCTTTAAGAACTCAAACAAGGCCAATAGACAGATAGTTTCTTTCTTAGAATACACTCCTTTCTTCTCTCTCTACAGACTGTATGCTTATTTACGGCTTCTCACTAAAGGCACTGTGACTTCCTATCTACAAGAGCCCGTACCCTCCCACACTAGAACGGCCCTTAATGCTAAAAACTAATGCCTTAAATAGCGCAATAGCTGGTATTTTCTCCTAGAAGCAACCAGATAGAAAATGGTATCCTATTATATACTATTTAAAGACTATAATAGATGCTGAGCTAAACTACCAATCCATAACAAAGAAATGCTGGCTATTATCTCTAACTTTTAGTACTAGCGTGTATAGCTAGAGGGGACCCCTAAGCCTATTAAGGTAGTTTTAGATTATAAGGCCCTAGAATACTTTATAATAACTAAGGCCCTTACGGCCTAGCAGGTACGCTAGGCGGATATCCTATCTTAGTTTAACTTCTTAATTATATATAGACTAGGCGCTATGAACTATGCGGATGCTTTTATAAGGCGTAAACAGGACCTAGGTAACTAGGCGGCTATAAAGATCTTATTACAGACCTAGATACTACTATAACTAGAGCACCTAGACCCCTAGATATAGGCAGAGCTAAATATAGACCCTTTAGACGCTAAGATATATCCCGTTAACTCTACGGAACTTAACCTTATTAATAAACTGCTATAGGTAAACTATACGGCCCCTTCTCTACAGGAGTACTATAAAAAGGTAAAAGATGCTACTAGCTTATGGTCCCTTAAAAACGGACTACTTAAGCACTAAGAACGGCTGGTAGTAGTAGAGGAATAGAATTTATGGACTTGGCTTATCGCTGAAGCATATACCTAGGTCTTTACGGCCTACTCTAGAAAAAATAAAACCCATAGAATTATTGGCGACCGCTACTATTAGCTCAGAATGGTTATGGATATTAACCGCTATATATAGAACTGTAATAACTGCTAAAGGTCTATAATTCCACGAGATAAAACCCTAGGGCTATTAAAGCCACTCCTAATACTAGAACGCCCCTAGTAGTATATCTCTATAGACTTTTATAAGTTACCTATAGACCGCGATAGATATAATATAGTTATAATCCTAGTTAACTACTTTGGCAAGCATCCGTTCTTAATCCCCTGTTATAAGAATATTAATACTAAAGAGGCGGCCTAATTGTATATCTACTATATCTACTAAATCTACGGACTACCAGATACTATTACATCCAATTATAGGCCGTAGTTTATATTAGCCTTCTAAAACGAGTTTACCTAGATTCTAGGCATTAGGCTAAATCTCTCTATAGCATACTACCTCTAGACAGACGGTTAGACGAAGATTGTAAATTAATACTTAGACTAGAGACTCCAGCCTTTTATTAACTACTTTTAGGATAACTAAAGTGAACTACTACCTATAATAGACTACGCCTAGACAACCCTACTCTATAACTCTATGGGGTTTGCACCTATTTAGCTAGAGATAGAATACTTACCCCATATAAGCTTTAACTAGGAAAGATCGGAAGGGCTATAGACTATACGCAAAAAATATCTTATAAGGAAGCATAGCAGTATGCTAGACGCTTAGAAGAAGCATAGATAGTAGCCTATAAGAACCTAGAGAAGGCCTAGAAATTAATAAAATAGTAGGCAAATAAGCATAGACACGAGCCCGACTTTACTATAGACAATAGGGTCTAGGTTATAATAAAGAACTAAAAGATAGAACGGCCTAGCCGTAAGCTAGACTATAAAATGGTAAGACTGTATAAGATCCTTAATAAAAAAGGTAACTTATACAAGGTTAAACTCCCAGACTTAATTAAAGTCTACCCTATTTTCTTACCAGATAAGCTACGGAAAGCTATAAATAACCTACTACCTAGATAAAAGAATAAGCCTTTACTGCCAATTTAAGTTAACGGCGACGATAAATGGGAAGTTAATAAAATACTAGCCTATAAACTAGTACGAGGAACGTTAAAATACCGTGTTTAATAGAAAGGTTATAATCTAGACCTAACCTAGTACCCCGCCTGGAACTTTATAGGTTGCCCCTAGAAGCTTAAAGAATTCTATAACTAATACCCTAATAAGCTAGGACCCCTAAAGTATCTAAATAAGTAGATGGAGTGCTGGTATAGCAAAGAGGATAAGCTACCTATTAAGCATAAAGATAAGAATACCCTATGGACATAATACGGACATACAAAGCCTGAGGGCAGGCTTTTTTGGAAAAGGGGGGGGGGGGGGTAATGTTACGGCACTAGTAGAAAACGGTGGATTATGGTGGTGGATTGTGGCAGACAATTGCAGATAGTTTCTTACTGTTTTAGACAGTTGCAGTTACGTAACCAGACGATCGTATAAAACCTTAAGCGGCGCTACCCTTCTTCTCTTTTCCTTTCTCTAGCTTTGGATCCTCGTTTATAGACAATCCAATCGTATAGGCTTGCGCGTCCCTCTTCCCGTGCTCGTGCCTCGATTGACTAAGTCGCTAACA
>Ga0307507_10003437_pt1 | contig 30742 bp, 7 predicted proteins | sample 7_EM_MG_FD_207223 | JGI IMG/M metagenome (GOLD analysis project Ga0307507, IMG submission 207223) | Populus trichocarpa ectomycorrhiza microbial communities from riparian zone in the Pacific Northwest, United States - 7_EM | ecosystem: Host-associated > Plants > Roots > Unclassified | place... | reverse complement strand
TGTAGGGTTGAGGATAAGGTTACCTGTGTTCTTTTAGGGATGTGCTTTCCTTTTTTCTATTCTGCTCTTGCTATTCTTTTGTTTGCCTATTCTTCTATAGTATAGAACGTTAGGGGACAACGTTCTTAGTAGGGGAGGTATGTGGTGGGGTAAAGTGTCCTATACTTGGTGTCTTGGCGTTTTCCTGTATATATCGAGCCTTCGGCTTCCCTCCTTCTTGGACATCACAAACCTACCGGAATACATTCTTTTCTTTCCTTTCTTACAGACTGCTTTACTGATTACTTTTGACTGATTATGACCGACCGACCGACCGACCGACAGACAGACAGACTGACTGACTGACAGCATTGTGACTTCCTATCTGAGGGACACCGTACCCTTCTACAGTAGTAGTAATAGTGGTAGTAGCAGTAGTAGTAGTGGTAGTAGTAGTAGTAGTAAAGTTATATAAAAAGGAGAGCTTATAGCGTTTACCTAGGCAAATATATATTTACTATATTCTATAATAGATAAAGCTAAAGCGGCTACTTTTATAGATGGATACGGGGGTTTAGTAGACCGGCCCTAAGGCTATACTACTATAGATAAAGGGGCTTTTAGTTAAAATATAAGGGCTCTAAATATTAGTGATTAAAGCTATAAAAACTAAGCCCGTTAAAACTTATCTAAATAGTTTAATAAGCCCTTAACCTTATTAGCTATTTACTTATTTTTAGTATATAGAGCCTTTAGTTAGTAAGGAGTAGTATAGCCTAGTAGAGAATTAATAGCTAGTTTAGGCTCCCTCTTTCTTTTTATAAGTAGGGCTTTAGCTTTTATATAAAGGCTTTATACGCCTTATACTAAAAAATAGGGCAGCTTTATACTAAATAGCCTAGGAAGATCTTATAAAGGGCTATTAAGTTCTATAAAATAACCTAATAGAGGTCAAAAAGAGGGCTTATAACCCTTATAGCAGTAATGTTATTAATTTAGTATAGCTATAGGCTAAAACGGCCCCTCTATTTATCTAGTTTAAACTATATTATTAACAATAGTATATTAGGTGGTGTAATACTTATATAGCGGATTTTAAAGCTGCCTATTTATAAGAGGTACTATACTATTAACCTTATAAACTTTTATAAGAGAGAGTATAAATAATAGCCTACTATTTACTCCTAGTTTTACCTTTTAGAGCGCTAAATCTAGTCTTTACTAACCCCCTTTAGCTTTACCGTTTTAGTGCTAGCACTTTACTTAATATAGGTCTTCTTTTATTTTTATTTTTAAAAAAAGACGCTAATATAATAAAAGGCTTTTATAACTTAATCTTGCTATAAGTTATTATTCGTATTACTTCCGGTGATATATATTGCTATTACAATAGTGTTGGGGTGGTAACTGATTTAATTAATACTTTATTAATTCTCCTATTCTATAGGTAGAATTTGGTGGATTTCCTGAGCTCGCTTAGCTTACGTAATTACGTGCAACTGCGTTGCGAAACCTTGTTCAGACACTGGGGGCATTTAGTTTTATAATGGTGCTTAAGCGCACTACCTGCCAAATTCCACTACTTTCCACCTGTTAAATTGCACTACTTTCTACCTATTGAATTCCACCACTTTTGTTAAATTAACCAATTAGGATTTTCTATCCCCGGGATGGAAAATCGCTATTGGCTTGTTTACCACTAGCGCCTTAGCGGCTGTCCTTATATCTTTACTCTTTGTCCCTACCTTTACATCTTCTCTTTTCTCTGCCTGCTTGGTAACCTATAGCTTAACTGTATTTGTGTTGATTTTGGAGGCTTTAGCTACTGAGATTGCTAAAGCTGCTGCGGTTATTGTGGTTGTTGTGGCTGCTGCGGATATACGGCTGCTGCGGATATTCGGGCGCTGTGGATATTCGGCTGCTGCGGATATTTAGGTGCTATAGATATTTAAAAGGTCTTGGATATGTAGAGTACTAGGGGTACTTAGGAAACCTATTTAACTTTTTAAATATTATGATAAAGGATCGTAGGTTATTAGTTAAGTTAGTTAGGCTATTGGAAGGTTTAAAGCAGGCACTACTGTTATAGGTGATATAACTAGGGGGTCTAATGTAGGTGTTAATCTAGTATAGTTATAAGATGTCCTACGTGTATTTTATAGAGGTGCTCTATAGCCGTCTTACTGCTTAGAGCCTAGTAGTTAATGGTTTGCCGTATTTCCTATATAGTCTGTCTGCGGATGGGTGTCTAAAACAGTAGTAGGGCTGGCGGGGTTCTGTGGTTATTAGGTATAGTTTTACTGCCGTGGTCTAAGATCTGGTAGGTCTACTAGGGAGCTATACCCTATAGGTCTCTCCGTTAATTTTAAGCAACTGAAATGGGCTGGTCCCTTTGCCGCTCTGTCTAGTATTGCCTTTACGCCGTATAAGTACGTCTAAGTTAAGGGGGAGGTTGTAGATTGTGGTAACAAATAGACTGTTTTGTTGGTTTAGTATATTATTAACTTGTCTTATGGTTCTAATCTTTAATACCTCCATTACCCGCTGTATTGCCGCTGCCTACTATGTAGTAGGAGGTGCTAGTAGATTGAGTTTGCTTAATTAGGGGTAGGTATTAGAGATAATAGGTATTAGGACTAGAGGTATTAGGACTAAGCCACCTAGGCTAGCCGTATCGTTGTTATCCTCCTAGTACTTATTGTCTTCTGTGTATATCTTTGCGAGGTTTGTTAGCTCCTTGCCAAAACCCTAGTTTTGGTTCTGTTTGGATAGTCCTATTATTATTAGCAGGTTAGTGTGAGGTTGGTTTTATTGTGCTAATAAGATAGGTTATATGGGTAGTGTCGTAGGTAGGACGGGGTTTGTGGGTATTGTGAGTAGGGTAGGGTTTATAGTTGGTGAGATTGAGATTGGGGTTTTGGTGGTAGTGGTACTGGTACTAGCGAAGTTGTTCTTAAGAAGGTAGTTAATTCGTCCTAAATTAAACTTCCCTCTAGTTGCCATGTGCTCCCTAATCTTAAGCTTAGTCTATTTTATAGGATCTTCTTCTTATAAGGTGTTAAGAAGGGCTTTTAGTATTGTGGTATTTCTATACTTCTTAACCCATACACCGTGAACTTAAAGGAATTGTTAAAGGTTACAAACAGTAATCTGGTTACAGTCTCTAAAGGTCTGTGCTGTAAAGGTACTAAAGTCTTCGCGGTAGGTTTCCTATAGGTTATTGTCCTTAAGCTTATATGCTTTATACTTAAGGAGCTTAAACTCTATAAATTCTTTAACCTCCTTCTTGTTAACGTTGTTAGATTATGCATTAATTCCCTTACTCTATCTGTCTTGTCCTTTGTTAACTTGTGCCCTAATGTCTAACATGTTAATTCTTGTGGCTCTTATTAAGGTTCTGGGTAAAAACGCGTAATAGACGCGAACTAAGGGTTTTTTGTCTTGTTAAGTTCTAAACGCGTAGTAGACGCGAACTAATTAAAATGCGTAATGGACGCGAACTGAGGGCCTATACTGGATAGGGGTCGGTTCTTTAAATACCTGGGGACTATGTATAAAGAATTAAGGGCCTCTCTTGCGAGATGGGGTTGGTTCTTTAGGTATATGTTAACTAATACTCCTTAGCAAGTAATCTGGTGATAAGCGTGCGTAATAGACGCGAATTAAGGGCCTATACTAGATAGGGGTTAACTCTTTAAATACCTAAGAACTGTGTATAAAGAATTAAGGGCCTCTCTTATAAGATGGAGTTGGTTCTTTGGATACATGTTAACTAATACTCCTTAGCAAACGTTCTTAATAGGTTGCCTCTAGTTAAAAAGGGACTATTTAAGTTCGCCTCTCTTCGTAGATAATATGTCTCCTAATCTGTGATTACTAATTAGTGTTCGAATTACTTCCGGTAATACGTATTGCTATTGCAATAGTGTTGGGGTGGTAACTGATTTAATTAATGCTTTATTGATTCTCCTATTTTATAGGTGGAATTTGGTGGATTTCCTAAGCTCGCTTAGCTTACGTAATTATATGCAACTGCGTTGCGAAACCTTGTTTAGATAGTTATATAAAAGCGCCGCCTCGTGGTCCCTAGTACTGCTTTTAATTAGGCGTATATTATACTATGCTAAACGCCTACTAAAGTTTAAAAATGGGTTAGTACTAAAATCCTAATAGTAACGTATTTCACCACCGAGCGCATTACACTACTAAGTATATCACTTTAAAGAACACCAAAAAGCCTAAATTTTAATCTTAAGTATCTCAACCACTACTTAATAATATTTTCTAAAAATTTAAATATAAGCTCTTATATGCCTATTTTAGTGCCTATTATAATATAAAAGTATATAGTCTAGTGGTTGTTAAGATATTTAGAAATATCTCTATTTTTAGCCCCCAAACTCTATATTATAATAACTACTAAGTTGCATACTCTAATATTATTATATATACTAAAATACGCATATAAAAGCTTATATTTAAATTTTTAGAAAATATTATTAAGTACTGGTTGAGATATTTAAGATTAAAATTTAGGCTTTTTGGTGTTCTTTGAAGTGATGCGCTCAGTGGTTGTGCTTAGTAGTGAAACACGTTATAGAAAATAGAAACCTAGCCCGCTAAGTATATAAATAAGCAGCCTTTTTTCCGTAGGGCCCTAATAGTTTTAAAACCGCTATACTAGTTCTACTTACCCGTATATATAGTAAATATTAAGGGTATATAGTTGTCACGAAACGCATATAGAGCAATTTATTGATAAAATGGGTTAATTGATTAATGATCTTAATCTTGTCTTAATTATTGTAAGCCCCTAGGGCTTTGAGCTACGAAGAGACTTTATAATATATGTGGCCCGTGCATGTGACTCGTGTATATAACCTACGCCTTTAGAGAATACAGATTATCTAATATATCCCCTTAGCTTTAAGCTCTTTAAGGTTAAAACTAACCACCTACTTGTGTCCGTTAATGTGTTAATTAAACTATAATTTTATCTAAATCCTGCCGTATCGCTCTAATATTCTCCCTAAGATCCTCTAGTTACTTCTCCTTATTTAGCTACTTCTTAATATCTACTATTTATAACGGTGCTAGAGCGCGTTACCTACTATATTTTGCTACCTAGTATACTATCTAGTACTGTCTAATACTGTCTGGTACTGTTTCTTACTATTAGCTCGCCTACTATTAGCTTATCTACTATTAGCGCCTTAGCAGCTCACGCTACCTATTTATTTATACAAGTCCTTACAGCTACCTTTCCTCCTCCTTAACTTAGTATCTTTATTAGATAGCAATCTATAAGCTTTAGTTTAAAGGCATTTATATAAGCCGTTATATTATACTAAGCTCTCCCTATATTGCCTAGGAAGGCCTTAATAATATCCCACCCTAAAAAGAAGACCTTCGTCTATAATAACGCGTTAATGCGTTATACTTAGATATTAAAAAACTCACACTACCACGCCTAAAAAGGCCCTAATAATATCCCACTTTATAGGCCAGACTATACTTAACCTATACCCCCAAAAGAACCCTAGAATTAAAACCAAATTATATAATTCCGATAAACCTTAGGAGGTTAATAATAGCACTTAAAGCGAGCTTATTTAAAAGACCTACCTCTACTTAAGAGGAATATAAGATCTAATTAGGATTAGAAATTAAAGACAATAATAATATTACAGATATATATAAGTAGATTTATACCCTTGCAGCTAATTAAAAGGTTAATTATTTTTAAGCCTAAAGTATATATGTTGGTTTCATAAGGTGATATCACATAGCTATAGGTTGTAGCTAGTATGATGTTGATTGATGTATTCTATTCCTCTTTTGGAATAAGGAAGGGCGAGGAGCCTAAGACTCCTCGCCACGCTAGTGCCGTGGCGTCACGTGACGACCGCTTGCCTCATTCCCGACACTAGCAACTCTTCTTTTGTGGTTGCCATCTATATACAAATGCTGCTTGACTAGCGTAACAAATATCGATCCTCCTTACTTACTATTGCCATCGTAATATAAGTCTCGCTGTCCTAAATTTTGCCTCTTGGCACATAGTGCTTTCTTGCTTAGAGTCGTAGGTGGATATCATATTAGGGCCGCCAAGGCGCTAGTTATAAGCGAGCTAATAGCGATTTTCTATACCGGGTATGGAAAATCCCAATTAGCTGGTTAAAATTAGGGTCTGTAGAATACTATACTCTTACTCCCTTTTAACCCAACCTTTAACTTATATATGTAGAGTGTTTGTATTAATAAACGTTTCTAGAGCCTTGTTTAGGTTTACCTTTATTATTACATCTACTAGGTTGTCTTAACCGTTAATCTATTAAATCTTAAAGAGTTCTTGCTGTTTGTAGGATTAATAAAGTGCTATAATATTAATTATAGGGCGCTTCTTCTTTATAGTACCAAGCTTAACCAAGCACTTATAGAGGGAGTATGAATTAGTGTATACGATTATAGGGATAATAGGAAGTTTAAGTTAATCTATAATTATCTTTAGGGTAGTTCTAATTGTAATTGCTATGTTAACTCCGCTAACCATTCTGTATATCTCTAACGCTAGAACGCTTTGAGTAATATACTTACTCTTGGTTAAGCTCTAATGGATAAGATTGCTATAGATTATAAAGTCATTCTCTTTAGTAAATTCGTTTGTAATAATAATCTTATATCCCAACTAAGAGCTAAAATCTTTATTATTTACGAATAATCTATTAACAAATATAAAGAGCTTAGCGGTAGGAAGATTAATAGGTATATAGAGTAGTCCCTAATTAAAATAGTTTATTTGCCAGGAAAGATGTTTATTTAGGGCAAGAATATTATCCTTAGTTAGTTCCTAGTATTAAGCGGTAATAGAGAGATTAAATAAAGCCTTAGGTTAATAGATAGAAGCAATATAAGCTTTATAAGCGCGTTACTCTATATATCCTTACTTTAGAGAATTAGTGTTAATAATGTTAATCTTCTTATCTTAACCCTTCTAGCGCAAAGCAATAGAATTCTTATTTAGGGAGAGGGTGCATCTATTAAAAAGTAATAGTGTTGTTAAATTAAGCTTTTCCTTTAGCTTTGCTATAAGATTTGCCTTTACTAACTTATCTTCTTTAAGAGCTAAAAATTGGTCGTCTCCTAAGATAATTATATTATTAGTTTATATACCGACAATTTTAAATGGAGTTCCTATGGTTATAATTAAGAAGTATGGGTTAAATATAAAAGTAGTTATTAAAAGCTTCTCTTTATAGTGCTTGCTGTAAGTAGCCCACTAATAGATTCCTGCCTCTACAATTCTATATAATGGCTTAAGCACAACTATAATTGTATTTTTAGGATATTAGTAACGAATTTGCTCTAAAAGGTATGCTAATATTAAGCGCTAAAGGTACGTCTTTAATTGGGTATAGGCCTGAGTAATATCTTATAAATAGACCGCTATTTTATTCTTTATTAAGGAGGGAGCTAGTATAATAATAACTCGCTAACTGGCTTGTTAAATTATAGGAGATTATATAAGAATTACCTCTTTACTATTATTGTTGTAACCTTAAATAATAAGCCTTAATTTCTTAAATGGGGCATTAGTAGCTTTGCCTTTAATTTTATTAACTATTCTTAACTTAAAGATACGAACTTTGTTAAACTTAGTAGGGTTATACTTCTTAAATTTAAAAACTCCTTTTATAATAAGACCGTTAATCTCCTACTTATTAGATACTTAGAAAGGAGCTTTAGGAGTTATAATATAACCTTCCTTTTAAAGCTGTTTTGCGAGCTTGAAGTTAGCCTTCTCCTTAGTTATTATAAAGGCTATTAATAACTTAATTCTATTTTTAATAGCGGCAATAAATTACTCTTTAAAATTAATAAGATGTTAGTAATTTTATAATCCCTTTAGGCGACCTCTACCGCGTTATAGTTACGGCATATCTACTATAATTATATTAGGATTGTAGTTGTCTTCTAGAGTATATTAATTATAGTTCTCCTTTAGGGTATCTTTTAGGGTATCCTATAAAGGCTTAAAACTGTTATCTTTGTAGTAAGGCTTAATAACAGTTAAACGGAATTAAGTAGGTCTGTAAGGCATTTAAATAGTATAAGTTTAACCATTAATTATAATAAGTTGATGTGGGCCTAACTATCCTCCCTTTTTACGCCATACGCGTACCTTAGACTGGAGTAGTAGATTAAATATAGTTAAGGTATTTGGGCCATTTCTTATTCCTAGTGCGTCGTTAACCTGGCGTATGGCGTAGAGATATTATACCTCCTTTATTGCCTTGCGAATAGCCTCAGCTTGTTATATAATAGAGGGAGATAGCGGAGAATTATTAGTTATTTAAGGGTAGGCGCCAAAGACTAGTAATATAGGTATGAGTCCATCTAGGCTAGCGGAATTATTAATGGCTTTAATAGCCATTTGTAAGGTAAGTTCTTTACTAATATTCTTTAGTTCTAAAGAGATAATCTTATATATACGGCGTAATAGTGTGTAATATTGCTCCACTTTTCTAATACTATTATGTGCCTTAATAGGAACTTCCTTGACCTTAATTGCTATTGCCTTTATTTATTATTAAAACTCTGTAGATAAAAAGTTCTTTCCTATATTATAAACGATTTAATTAGGGGGTCCTAGGTAGATATTAATCTAGCATAATTAAAGGGTATCCTATGCGTTCCTAGCTGATATATCCTTTAAGAAACGTACGGCTTGGAAGGAGGTTAAGAAGTTAATAACTTAGAGTACTGGCTTATCGCTAAAATATATAACGTCAACAATAATATAGAAGTTGAAGTTATAGTTATCTTTAAGGGTAAACTTAAATTGGCCAGGGGACTTCTGGTTTATTTAGTAGTAATAGCAGTACTTTATAAGATGTTTAATTGCCTTAACCTTAACTTTATGGCCTGCTTACTAAAGAACCCTAAGTAATTAGTAAACGGATGGGTAGCTAAAATGACGGTGTAGTTAACGTAACTCTAACTTAGTTAAATAGCTTTAAGCAACACTCCTTTCTAGTTATTAAAGGAGCAGCTAAGGGTAACCCTATTTATGTATAATAGGCACCCGATTATCTCCCTACATAAGTATATTCTTAAGGTTGTTAAGCTTAACGCCTAATTTATCTATATCCCTAATACAGAATAGAAACGAAGTGTTCGCGGGAATAATATAGAAAGTAATATATCCTAAAGGGGTTTGGACCCTAATTGTGCTAAAAGAGATTATAGTACCCTTACTAAAGCGTATTATATGTTGGCCTGCTGTTAATTAGTTAATCTAAATAGAGCTATTAAGCTACTAAAGGGCTTAAACTTAAGGTTCTCCTACTATAGATACTCCTGTGGCTTTAGTATCTGGTATAATACTATAGAAGACGTTTACTGAGTATTTATTATTAAAGGAGAACGCGGAGCTTTTTTTTAGCTTATTAAAGATATCTAACTTCGTGATAGAATAGAGCGTAGATTAGTTATTAAGAATAGTAATAGTTTATATACTATCTACCTTACTATACTTAGTAAAGTATTGGTTAGGAGAGTAGTCCTTAATTTCTATATTTATAAGGAGCTGTTTGGTCTTATTAACTTTACCTTTAAGATCTTTTACGCCTTTATATTAAACCAGGAAGCTTTGGAAGTAGGCTATAGTAACCTTATAATTTCTAACATTTCTTACACTCTAACAAAACTTGTTATATACCTCCTTTTGCTTATTAAGGGAATATCTAGTTAATTAGCAATTTGGCTTTTTATAAACAGCACTTTTTTTAGCGATTACTTTAAAATAAACCTCTATAAGGACCTCTATAATTGCCTTATAGTTGACGTTAATTGTACCCTTTGCCGTATTCCCTACCACGGCCACTATATATTCGGTTAGTCCAGTTATAATCATATTAGTCAGGAATACTTGGTTAGGTAGGGTTTTTGGTATAGAACTGTTAAGATTTTTATGTTTGCATTGCAGTACCTATAGTGGAGTGTAGCTTGGTATATACTCCTTTAAACGTATCTATAGGTTTGTATAGCGCCAGATTGCACTTAGGAACGCTATAACAGGCTAAAATAACCTGGTCCCTTAAGCTGTTTTTATTTTAGTAAGTTTTAGTAAGGCCATATTGGATTTTCTAGAGTTTATTAAAGAGTAATTAAAGGCACTCTAAACGAGTCTTTATTAGGTTAGAAGTAATAACTCTCTAGAATATAATCTCCCGCCATTTAGATATATAAAGTTAGCAATTCTTATTAGTCTTAAAGTAAGCTCTAATGAGCTAAAGCATTATGTTAAAGCTATAGTTTTTACCCATAATATGGTTGTAATAGAATATCGCCGCCTGTCCCTTTAATATAATAGAGAAAGCGTGGTAGTACTAGTGGCCTTAAATTCTAACCTTATTGCAACAGTTATAAAAGACCTGTAGTTTTGTTTTGAGTATGTTGTATAGTTCTCCTCTAAACTTCTTTTTTTTTGTCTAAATATACCTTCATTAGTTCGTGACTTCTCGTAATAGAGGCTCACTAGTTAGCTAAAGTAGAGGCGGTAGAGGAGGTGGAGGAAGAGTACCTCTAGGTAGAAAAGTACCTTTAGGTAGAAGAGTACCTCTAGGTGGGAGAGTAGCGTTTTGGAGGTTTAGATACGAATTAAAGTTGCCTTCTAAAGAATATTGGTTGGTTTTGGGTTTCTGTAGTTAACATATAATCTTAGCTTCCGTCTATACTAGCTTCTCTGTTCTAATAATAACGGCCTAAATGTTACTAGTAATTGGGTTACTGTTCTTAGTAATATATACCCCATTCCTATAGAGGAAGTCTTAAAAATTCTAGATAATATTAATATTTCTAAGGGCCTAGGTGTTAGTAGTCCATCCTATAAAATCCTCCCTAAAATATTCCTATAGTTGTACATCGGCGTAGTGTCTACTTCGGTAGAAGAGAATATAGTATAGGAGGAAGCTATTAACTTATTTTACCGTATAGGTTGTTATATTAAAAACGGGAAATTCGTCCTAATTTTTATTGATAAGTTTCGCGTACGTAGCTACCCCTAGTAGTAAGGAGTCTCTCTAGTCGTTAGCCATGTTTTCAGAGGAATAGAAGTATTATAGGGTTATAGGAGAGGAGGTGTTATTAGTATAGGGATTGTTAATTATTGTTTAGTACGCGTTTAGACAAGAATCTGTGATTATAGGGCTTAAGACCAGTTCTGGCCTTAAATTACAAAGACTTATAAAGTGTGTTATTTTGCGTAATGGACGCAAGAATCTGTAATCTAGGAAAGGCTTAGGACTAGTTCTGGCCTTTAAATCCTTAGATTTATAGAAGAGTTCTATTTAAGGTTTAGGACCAGTTCTAACCTTAAAAGACAGCTTCCTTTAGCATGAGTAGTACTAGTATAGTGGCTTATCTCTTCTTAGGAATACTTAGCTGCTCTATAGTATAATAGTAAAGTTAACTACTAATTAGTGTTGGTTTCATAAGGTAATATCACGTAGCTATAGATTGTAGCTAATATAATGTTGATTAATGTATTCTATTCCTCTTTTAGAATGAGGAAGGGCGAGGAGCCTAAGACTCCTCGCTACGCTAGTGCCGTGGCGTCACGTAACGACCGCTTGCCTTATTCCCGACAATATAAGAGACTCTAAAGGAGATCTTAGAAAGCCTTACTGCCTTATAAAATAGCCTAGCCTCCCCTTTATAAAGCCTTAGTTAACCTATTTACTTAACCAAATATAATATACTAAAGAGTATAGATATAATAACAAAGCAATTAAAGTCCGTTAAGCTCTCTAACCCCCTACCATTATTAAATGGCATAAACCTAACCTTTAAGAACTGGAGAATTTAGGTATAAAGAAAGCTTTATATTAACTATAACTATTTCCCCTTTAAAGAAGCTAAAATGCTTTACCTCTTTAGTTAAACTATTAGGGACGCCCAGTGACACCTTTAGGCCAAGTTTAAGAATAAGTTACTTGTTTGGTTTATATTTGTTAATAAAATAATATAGCACCTAGCTGCTATTTATGTTAATCCAAATAAAGCATAGGATGTCTATTATAACTATAATCGCCTAATAATAAAATTAAACTAATCCTTTACCAAGTTTTAGACTTAATTCTTATACCTAGTAGGTAAAGGCCAGGTTCCCCCTAGGAACTACTATTTGGACCTATATAATAAGCTAACGGTCCAACTATAAGAGAAGATTATAGTAGCCTTAAACAACCTACTAACCTACTAAAAACTTATAGCCTAATATTTATTGCTGGATTTAGAACTAAAATAAATTAATACTTATTCTAATTAACTAAAGCGGCCCTATAGCGACTGTAACCTATCTACTATACTAATAGGAGCTGGCGTTAGAAGACAAATTATAACCGCCCTTATACTAAAGGTGATTATAACAGCTTACCTATAAGTCTTATCTAACCCGCTATATATAATACCTTTAACTAATACTTATCGCAACACCCTAATTAACCCTGCTATAGTTATATACTTTAATTATAGAAAGGATAGCTACTTTATCTTATCCTATCTAGAGCTAAAGGATATAGGTAATATTAAGGAGATAGAGGAAGAATAAATATCTAATAAGTTAAGAAAAAAAGAACCCTAGGGAAAGACTCCCCCTTAGGGTATCCTATTAATTTTAAGGAGATTAATCTAAGTTAGCTAATAGATGGAAAATACTTTATGGTTTTATATATAGTATCTTAAAATGGATATAGAGTTAATATAACTGCCCTTATTAATTGTTGGTTACACAAGGGGATATTACGTAGCTACGATTCGTAGATAGTATAATAATTGTTCTTCTTGTTTTTAATAGGAATGAGGAAAGGGGTAAGGAACTTAAGGTTTCTTACCACGCTAGGGCCACATCAACACGTAACGGCAACATGCCTTATTCCCGACACTAGCAACTCTTCTTTTTGTGGTTGCCATCTACATATATACAAACAGACAGGATGCGACAATACTAGACAGTGTACAACAATACTAAATAATATGCGACAATATGCGACAATGCGGCAGTTGGCAGAATTTGGCGGATAATGTAAAGACGGGTAGGCCGCTAAGGCGCTAGTAGTAAGCAAGCCAATAGCGATTTTCTATCCCGGGGATGGAAAATCCTAATTGGCTAGTTTAAGTTAGGGTTAACAGAATGTTATACTCCTACTCCCTTTTAACCTAACCTTTAACTTGTATATGTAGAGTATTTGTGTTAATAAACGTCTCTAGTGCCTTGTTTGGGTTCGCCTTTATTATCGCATCTACTGGGTTATTTTAGCCATTAATCTATTAAATCTTAAAGAGTTCTTAATGCTTATAGGATTACCAAAGTGCTATAATATCGATTATAAGGCGCTTCTCCTTTGTGGTACCAAGCTTAACTAAACACTTGTAGAGGGAATATAAGTCGGTGCATATGATTATAGGGATAATAGGAAGTTCGAGTCAATCTATAATTATCTTTAGGGTAGTTCTAATTGCAATTACTATATTAATTCCGCTAACTATTTTATATATCTCTAACGCCAAAACACTTTAGGTAACGCGCTTGCTCTTAGTTAAGCTCCAATGGATAAGGTTGCTATAGATTGTAAAGTTATTCTCTCTAGTAAACTTATTCGCGATAATAATCTTATATCCTAGCTAGGAGCTAAAATCTTTGTTATTTATAAACGATTTATTAACAAATACAAAGAGCTTAGCGGTGGGAAGATTAATAGGTATATAGTATAGGCCCTAGTTAAGATAGTTTATTTACTAGGAAAGGCGTTTATTTAGGGTAAGAATATTGTCCTTAGTTAGTTCCTGGTATTAGGCGGCAATAAAGAGATTAAATGAAGCCTTAGGTTAATAGATAGAAGTAATATAAGCTCTACAAGCGCGTTGCTCTATGTATCCTTACTTTAGAGAATTAGCGTTAATAACGTTAATCTTCTTGCCTTAACCCTTCTAGTGTAGAGTAATAGAATCCTTATTTAGGGAGAGGATGCATCCGTTAAAGAGTAATAGTGTTATTAAACTAAGCTTTTCCTTTAGCTTTACTATAAGATTTGCCTTTACTAGCTTATCTTCTTTAAGAGCTAAGAATTGGTCGTCTCCTAAGATAATTATATTGTTAGTTTATATGCCAACGATTCCAAATAGAGTTCCTATAGTTGTGATAAGGAAGCAGGGATTGAATATAGAAGTAGTTATTAAAAGCTTCTCTTTATGGTGCTTGCTATAGATAGCCTACTAGTGAGTTCCTGCCTCTGCGATCCTATATAATGGCTTAAGTATAACCATAATCGTATCTTTAGGATACTAGTGGCGAATTTGCTTTAGAAGGTATGCCAATATTAAGCGCTAAAGGTGCGTCTCTAATTAGGTGTAGGCTTAAGTAATATCTTATAAATAAACCACTATTCTATTCTTTATTAAGGAGGGAGCTAGTGTAATAATAACTTGCTAACTAGCTTGTTAAATTATAGGAGACTATATAAGAATTACCTCCTTGCCATTATTATTATAGCCTTAGATAACAAGCCTTAATTTCTTAAATAGGGCGTCAGTAGCTTTACCCTTAATTTTATTAACTATTTTTAACTTAAAGATGCGAACTCCATTGAACTTAGTAGGGTTATACTTCTTAAATTTAAAGACTCCTCTTGTAATAAGACCCTTGATCTCCTACTTGTTAAATACTTAGAAAGGAGCTCCTAGAGTTATAATATAACCTTCCTTTTAAAGCTGTTTTGCGAGTTTAAAGTCATCCTTCTCCTTAGCTGTTATAAAGGCCATTAATAACTTAACTTTATTTTTAATGGCGGTAATAAATTGCTCTTTAAAATTAATAAGATGTTGGCGATTTTGTGATCCCTTTAGGCGACCTCTACCGCGTTATAGTTGTGGCGCATCTACTAATATTATATTGGGATCGTAGTTGCCTTCTAGAGTACATTAATTGTGGTTCTCCTTTAGGGCATCTTCTAGGGTATCCTATAAAGGCTCAGAACTATTATCTTTATAGTAAGGCTTAATAACAGTTAAACAGAATTAAGTGGGTCTATAAGGCATCTAAATAGTGTAAGTCTGGCCATTAATTGTAATAAGTTAATATAGGCCTAACTATCCTCCCTTTTTACGCTATACGCGTACCTTAGACTGGAGTGGCAGATTAAGTATAGTTAAGGTATTTAGGCCATTTCTTATTCCTAGTACATTGTTAACTTGGCGTGTAGTGTAGAGATATTATATCTCCTTCGTTGCCTTATAAATAGCCTTAGCTCATTACATAATAGAGGGAGATAGTGGAGAATTGTTAGTCATTTAAGGGTAGGCGCTAAAGACTAGTAATGTGGGTATGAGTCCATCTAGGCCAGCAGAATCGTTAATAGCTTTAATAGCTATTTATAAGGTAAGTTCTTTGCTAGCATTCTCTAGTTCTAAAGAGATAATCTTATATACGCGGCGTAATGGCGCGTGATATTGCTCTACTTTTCCAACACTATTATATGCCTTAATAGGGACTTCCTTGACCTTAATTGCCATTGCCTTTATCTATTATTAAAACTCTATAGATGAGAAGTTCTTTCCTATATTATAGACAATTTAATTAGGGGGTCCTAGGTAGATATTAATCTAGTATAACTAAAGGGTATCCTATGCGTTCCTAGCTAATATATCCTTTAAGAATCGTGCGGCTTAGAAGGAGGTTAAGAAGTTAACAACTTAGAGTACTAGCTTGCCGCTAAGATATATAACGTTGACGATAATATAGAAGTTAAAGTTATAGTTATTTTTAAGGGTGAACTTAAATCGGCTAGGGGACTTCTGGTTTATTTAGCAGTAATAGTAGTACTTTATAAGATGCTTAATTGCCTTAACCTTAACTTTATGGCCTGCTTGCTGAAGAACCCTAAGCAATTAATAAACGGATGGGTGGCTAAAATAATAGTGTAGTTGGCGTAATTCTGACTTAGTTAAGTAGCTTTAAGCAATACTCTTTTCTAGTTAATAAAGGAGCAACTAGGGGTGACCCTATTTGCGTATAATAGGCACCTAATTGTCTCCCTAAATAAGTATATTCTTAAGGTTGTTAAGCCTAACGCCTAACTTATCTATATCTTTAATGCAAAATAGAAACGGAGTGTTTGTAGGAATAATATAGAAAGTAATATATTCTAAGGGGGTTTAGACCCTAATTGTGCTGAGAGAGATCGCAGTACCTTTACTAAATTAAATTGTATGTTGGCCTGCCGTTAATTAGTTGATCTGAATAGAGCTATTAAGCTGCTAAAGAGCTTGAACTTAAGGTTTTTCTGCTATAGATACTCCTGCGGCTCCTATATCTGGTATAATACTATAGAAGACGTACGCCGAGTATCTATTGTTAAAGGAAAACGTAGAACTCTTCTTTAGCTCGTTAAAGATATCTAATTTTATAATAGAATGGAGCGTAGATTGATTATTAAGAATAGTAATAGTTTGTGTGCCATCTACCTTACCATACTTAGTAAAGTATTGGTTAGGGGAGTAGTCCTTAATTTCTATATCTATAAGGAGCTGTTCGACCTTATTAACCTCACCCTTAAGATCTTCTACGCCTTTGTATTAAACTAGGAAGCTTTGAAAGTAGGCTATAATAACTTTATAATTTTTAACGTTTCTTATACTTTAATGGAACTTGTTATATGCCTCTTTTTGCTTATTAAGGGAGTGTCTAGTTAACTAGCAATTTGGCTTTTTATAAACATAGTACTTCTTCTAGTAATTACTTTGAAATAAACCTCTACTGGGACCTCCACGGTTGCCTTATAGTTAATATTAATTATACCCTCTTCTGTATTCCCTACCACGGCTACTATATATTCGATCAGTCCAGTTGTGATTATATTAGTTGGGAATACTTAGTTAGGTAGGGTTTTTGGTATAGAACTATTAAGATTCTTATATTTGCATTACAGTACCTACGGCGGAGCGTAGCTTAGTATATACTCCTTTAAATATATCTATAGGTTTGTATAGCGCTAAGTTGCACTTAGGAACGCTATGGCATGCTAAGATAACCTAGTCCCTTAGGCTGTTCTTATTTTGGTAAGTTTTGGTAAGGCCACGTTAGATTTTCTAGAGTTTATTAAAGAGTAATTAAAGGCACTCTAAATAAGTCTTTGTTGGGTTAGAAGCAATAACTCTCTAGAATATAGTCTCCCGCTATTTAGATATATAAAGTTAGCGATTTTTATTGGTCTTAAAGTAAGCTCTAGTGAGCTAAAGCATTATATTAAAGCTATAGTTTTTACCCGTAATATAGTTGTAATAGAATGTCGCTGCCCGTCCCTTTAATATAATGGAGAAAGCGTAGTAGTACTAGTAGCATTAAATTCCGACCTTGTTACAACAGTTATAGAAGACCTATAGTTTTGCTTTAAGTATATTGTATAGTTCTCCTTTAAACTTTTTTTTTTTATCCGAATATACCTTTATCAGATTCGTGACTTCTTGTGGTAAAGGCTTACCGGTTAGCTGGAGTGGAGGAGGTGGAGGCGGAGCAACTTTAAGTGGGAGGGCACCTCTAGGTGGGAGAGCAGCTTTAGGTAGGGGGTTAGCGTTCTAGGGGTTTTAATATAAATTAAAGTTGCCTTCTGAAGAATATGGGTTGTTTTTAGGTTTCTATAGTTAATATATAATCTTAGCTTCCGTCCATATTGGTTCTTCTATACTAGTAATAACGGCCTGAATATTACTAGTAATTAGGTTACTGTTCTTAGCAATATATACCCCATTCCTATGGAGGAAGTCTTAAAAATCCTAAACAATATTAACGTTGCTAAGTGCCTAGGTATCAGCAGTCCATCCTATAAAATCCTCCCTAAAATACTCCCATAGTTGTAAATCGGCGTAGCATCTATTTCGGTAGAATATAATATAGTGTAGGAGAAAGCTGTTAACTTGTTTTACGGTATAAGTTGTTGTATTAAAGGCGAATTCGTCCTAATCTTTATTGATAAGTTTTGCGTGCTCAGCTACCCCTGGTGGTAAGGAGTCTTTCCAGTTATTTAAAGTAGGCGTAGCCATATTTTTGGAGGGAGGGAAGTGTTATTGGGTTGTAGGAGAGGAGGTGTTATTAGTGTAGGGATTGTCGATTATTGTTTGGTACGCGTTTGGACGTGTATTTGCGATTATGGGGCTTAGGACTAGTTCTGGCCTTAAATTGCGAAGACTTGTAAAGCGTATTGTTCTGTGTAATAGACGCAAGAATCCGTAATCTTAGAAAGGCTTAGGACTAGTTCTGGCCTTTTAGATCCTTAGATTCGTGGAAGAGTTCTATTTAAGGTTTAGGACCAGTTCTGACCTTAAAAGATAGCTTCCTCTAGCACGAGTAGCACTGGTATAGTAGCTTGTCTCTTCTTAGTGATACCTAGCTGTTCTGTGGTATAACAGTGAAGTTAACCACTGATCAGTGTTGGTTATACAAGGGGATATTACGTAGCTACAATTCGTAGATAGTATGATAATTGTTCTTCTTGTTTTTAATAGGAATGAGGAAAGGGGTGAGGAACTTAAGGTTCCTCACCACGCTAGGGCCACATCAACACGTGACGGCAACATGCCTCGTTCCCGACATTAATACTGGAGTAAATAGCTTTGCCTTTATAAACACTACTTATATAAATAATGTTGCTAAGTTCTTAAATATAAATATTACCTAACTAGAGAAGCCTGTTTAAGTAAAAGGCTATAATAGTTAAGCTAGTAAGCCAGTTACCTATATCTTAAAGCTGTATATCTCTATTAATGGACGACGCTAGTATAGTATTCCCTTTTATATCCTAGACCTAGGTTCCTATAATATTATTCTTAACTAAAAATAGATATCCTACTTTAATATTTGGTTAAATGTCTAATAAAGATAGTTTATCTGGCTAGAGAATAGACCAAAACTACCTTCCTTTATTAGAGAAATTTGGACTAATTATAAAATACTAACCGCAAAGGCTAACCCTATCTATTAGTAGGATGTTAGGGACTGTGACCTAGAATTCACCTAAAAAGATACCCGCCGCGAGGCTAATAGGAACTTTATACTAATAAGAATACTTCCCCAAAGTGCTATAGTTAAGGAGGACTCTACTTATAAAAGTAGAATAGATAGTAATATAGGCGACTTCTAAGTTGTGGAGATCCAGCTAATATAAAAGAGGATATACTAATAGAATATAAAGGATAACCTTTAGAAGATGCAATAAGAGCTAGAAGGAGTAAAGATAACGCTAACGCGCTAAAGGTCCGCAAGGCTATAGACACCCCTACTATTACACAACCCCCCTCTAGTAGATGTTGTGGCAATTAGCGCTATAGGTTTCCACTTTAATATATATTAAAAGGATAATAAGGCTTTATAACTAGATTATTAATAAGAAGGAAAAGGGGCTAGTAGAGGAAACTAATAAGGAGCTAGTTAAGCGCCTTTTCCCTAATTACCTCTTAGACTATAGAGACGCGTTCTTAAAAGCAGCTTTAGATATACTACCCCCCTACTAAACCTATAATTATAAGATTTAATTAGAAGCCAATAACTTGCTGGGCTATAGCCCCCTCTATTAATAATTAATAAATAAGCTAAAAACAACAAAGTAGTACTTGATTAATAACCTTAATAAAGGATTTATTAAGCCAAGTTAAGCCCCTTTTGCTTCCCCTATTCTATTTATAAAAAAGCCTAATAGAGGCCTTTATTTTTATATTAACTATTAAAAGCTAAAGCCCGCGAAGCCCTACTGCACGCGTCCACGTCGCCGCGGGTGGAAACATCATTAGGAACTAGTTCCTTACGATGGCCAAGTGCAGAGGCGATGGTAGAGAGCCGTCGCAGCGCGTGCAGCGCGCTGGTGCTGCGGTTCTGTGGTGTTAAGCCCGCGACGCGTATGCATCGCCCTCAACACCACCAGGAGCCTTACTGCCTCCGCTTAGGGCTCCTGCTCTACCACCTAGGGAGGCCCATTAAGGGAAACTGGGATACAAAAACCGCCCGACGTACAACTACCTGGCTCGCAGCCAGGCCCGAAACTGGCCTTATCCAGCCAGTCGACGTAGACGCGCCCTAGGCGTATAACAGGACACCCTTGGGCTTGCACTAGTTCTGAGATCATAAAGGAACGCGGCAAGGGCGTAGGGAACCTCTTTTTATAAGAACTTGTTAAGGTTAACGCGTCGCAGATACCTCATACGAAACTTGTTAAGGCCCCTAAGGCCACCGCGAAGAACTTGTTAAGGCCCTACCTAGAGAACTCATTAAGGCCCCTCTATAAGAGCCTATCCGGCACATCCAGGAGACTCAGAAGAGGGTCTTAATAGGCGTAGTGCGCGCGACCTGGACGAGACGGCGACGCGACGGCGACGCGACAGCGACCAGACAGCTCAACGAGGTGGAAACACGGGTAAAGCTCTAGGTAGCGGAAACACAGGCCAGCTTCAACGGCCCCATGGCGTTCAACCTGCGGTCGACCTGTAGGTGACTCACAGGAGGGTCTTAATAGGCGTGGTGCACGCAACCTAACGCATGCATACAAGGCGACTTATAGGAGGGTCTTAATAGGCGTGGTGCACGCAACCTAGTATGCATATATATGGGGGAGGTCTTGGAGGAAACACAGGCCAGTTAGATAAGGTCTTGACAGTTAGAGACACAGGCCAGCTTATAGGAAGGGGGGACACAAGCTTAGTTAGTAGGAGAGGGGGAAGTAGGTTGCCTGGCACAGGACTTAGTATCTCTATCCTCCTGCAAGACACGGTCGGCCTATTATAAGGAGACTCTTATAGGTAACGCGAAACGAGAACTAGCAGTAGTATAGGGTGTTGCGCCCCTATACTATAACTAGCCTCCTACGGGGCGTAGTGCGTAGTAGCTACTGCTAGCTCTAGGGACCTTACCCCTTGGCTGGGCTCTAACCCCTAGTGTACCTGGTAGGCAGGCAGGATTATGTCCTGGCCAGAGAGACTACTACGCGGCTCGAGAGAACGGATGCGCGTGTTGGTGTACCAATAGACGGGACTGCTCACTAGGGTGGTACGCTGGTAAGGTACGCTTAAGGAGCAAATAGGAGTTACCTAGGTGGGGGAGGTTTTTGGCCGGGCCTTAACTGTAGAAGGTCTATACGCCCAAAGGTGGGACGACACTAGAAAACTAGGGTAGAGGCTTGGATAAGCAGGCACGTTGAACTCTACTACATAACTACCTGCGAACGACGGTAGTTCGCACTTGTACGCGACCGCTAGAACTACGCCCAGCAATGGCCCTCCACAACAAAGACGGGCGAATACCACACCATAAAGCGGAAATACCTCTATCAAGAAGGCATCTGACAAAATACAAAGCCTATTGGACGCGTCTAGTATCCAGAATTGTGGGGGAGTAACTGTTAGCTATAACGAACTAACACAGCTAGTAGAATAGCTCCGCCAGTCCAGCGAACCTTAGGCGCCCCTCTAGTAAACCCTTAATTAAATCCTCTAACGGCTAAACAAAATTAAAAATAAATAAAAACCCCCCTTACCGGCGAACCGCACCTAGGCCGCTATAGCTGCGCTCCTATAGTATAGGGAACCTACCCCCCTTAAGACAATAACCGGGTATATAATTATAATATAACCAAACATAGAAAAAGTAAAGGGGCTTAAGGGATAATTAGAAACAGAAGTCCTTATAAAAATCCGCAAAGAGGTCTATAACGCTATTATAGTCTAATACCTTAGGAGCGGAGACATTAGAGTTACCCTAAAGGACTAATAGTTAAAGGAATAAGCTATAAGGGCAGGGGACAGGCTAGGAAAACGTATTGGCATAAAAGTACTCTATAAGAATTACCTAGTTAAAGTCCTAGCGGTTCCTATAAGCCTTAGGGTAGAAAAGGGTCGCTAGGCGGACAACACAGCAATTATATAAGAGATAGTAAGATAAACGGAACACCTTATACTAGGCCTTAAAATCACCTAAATCCAATAGCTTTAACAGGAAAATGTAAACTAAGCAAATAATAAGAATAATAAGAGAATATAAGGGTTGCCAGAGACCTGATAGGGAGACGCCGGTCGAATATATAGCTCCCTTATTATTAGCACACTTATACTAGGAATGCAAAAACTCCTTATCTAAAAAGGAATAATTATAAATAGCCTTATATATAACACAAGGCTCTATAACTATAGACTACGCCTAGAATAATACTACTGCTATATATAATAGGGATACACCTAATCCATATGCATAGCATAGGTGTGCTGCGGCCACTATATAGGCCCCTATAATATAAGACACTGCTTAAATCAAGACCAAATAAAATGTGTAAACTGCTATTAAAGCATATATAAGGCGTGGGAGAGAGAAGACTGCATTAAATATAGGAGATAGAAGGTAAGGGCTTAACAGCTACAGGAATAACTATACGCTAGGTTATATAAATAGAAACAATAGGCGATAAGCTAGGGGGACGCAGGTACCTTCCTAGCGTTTCCTACCTTTAACACTAGGGGGCCAGGCCAGCTATCCCAAGCCTTAACGGGCCAAAAGCAACGCTGCGTGTTATTACTAGACCAAATAGGGATATAAGGGTTATAGGAGACATAAGGAAGAGGACGCCCTATAGGAAGGCCCCTATAGACAGCTATAGCAAGCTTAAAACTAGGATAATTAAGAATTAGACTTAATACGGCAAATATAATATTTATAGCTAATCCATAAAGGGTATATAGCCGACTAGTAAGATTAGGGGAAGAACTAGAGATAATAACGGATTTAAATATAGAAGCGCTAGTAGGAATATAAGACACGGGAATGGAAAGCTCTATACAAAATAAGTAGCAACTAGGGTGTAAATACAAGAGATAGAAGTTCCAAAAATTCTAGAAAAAGTAGAAATAGAAAAAGCAAGGAATAAAGGAGAGACAAAGAACCTTTACTAGGGGTCCGCCACCTATCCATTATATAGTATAACTGCGGTAATATAAACCACCGTCTAGCAAGGCCCCTACTAGACAGTCTTAACCTAGAGAAACACTATATCCTTACTATACAAAAACCGTATTATAATACCTATATATAATTAATATACTGCCCCTAAGGATTCCAGCTCCTATATAAACCAAAAGCAGCTATACGCGTGTGCTTTATAATTAGCAAGGCTATCAGCCTATTCTTATAGTTATAGCAGACAGTTAACCTAGATATTGCAGTTATAACAATCTAGATATATAGGGGTCTGGTTTAAGTTATTAATATATATAACCCTAGGGTTAAAGGGGTCCCATAAATAGAGAATATTATATTAGTAATAAGCTTATTAGAAACTAAAGGCACAGAGTCTATCCTATTAGGAGATATAAACCTCTACCACCTATAGTAGGGGGGTATTTATATTGCTGCTAAATAATAGATAAAGTGCCTGTTAAGAGCTATAGATATCTAGGGCCTTAAACTAGCTACCCCCCTAGGAGTAATTATATGGCAATAAGGCACTGCTAAAAATACAATTAACCTTACATTAATAGACGAAGGCCTATACCAGAGACTTAAAAGGTATAACCCTAAAGAAGAATGGGCACTCGCCTTAAACTATATCCTTATCTAGATACAGCTAGACCTAGATATTAAGGCGTAACTAAATAGCAAAAGATATGTAATAAGGAAGCTTAAGATAGATAGCTTCCTTAACACAGTTAAACAACAACTTTAAAACCTAGAAGAAATTTACCTAATACCAAACAAGTGAGGCTTATTAGCTACCTTAGAGGAAATTAACTAAAGACTAAAAAGTGTCACAGTGCTGTAATGCAAGTAGGCTAAATAACTACATTGTGGTATAAAGAGGAGAAGAAGATAGAAAGGGGGTATTGTACATAAATAGTAGGGCCAGCCCGCTAAGGCGCTAATGGTGGGCCAGCTAACAGTAGGAAACAGTATGAGACAGTATATGACAGGTCAGTGCCGTGACAGTACTCCCCTCCCCTAGAAGGTTTGGTCCCTAAACCGAACAAATAACTCTAAAAACAGGTAATGCGCGGGGGCTAGTTTTTGTTGCAAAGATATTAGTTCCGCTTACCGCCCTTAGCTGAGCCAATGGCGATTTTCTATCCCGGGGATAGAAAATCCTGATTGGTTAGTTTAGTGAATAAAGTCGGCAGAACTCTATACCGCCACCGAAATCAATCTACGTGGCGTTTTATAGCGTTCCTTGGCAAGAATCTGGCCAATTAGACAACTTTAACCAGCGGTTAAAGTTCTATAACATCTTAACCACTATAAATTAATATCGTGGTTAGCCACAACCTTGGCGTAACTTTTCCTTATCTTGTGCCCAGTCTGGGGGTCTGGGCTTCTTAGGGTGTTGTTTATAGAACTTATATAGTGCGCGCTCATACCCTTTTAGGGACTTCTTGGGTTCCTAGGTTTCTTCATTATAATACTTCCACTTAATATAATATGTTAGGCCGTGCTCGTCTATTTGTTTATTATATATATTAAGGATCTTTTTAAATTCCCACTTGTTTGTAATATTGCTATTATTATCTCTTTCGGCTATCCTTCTTGTGATATTATAACGTTTCTCTTTATTAATGTATGCTTAACTAGAGATCTCTTTAGGGAACCAGAGGCGGACTTTTAAAGTATAGAAAGACTTATTAACGCGGATATGGTCTAGGAGGTTAACTACAACTACTCCTCTATAGGTAGCTAGGACGGGCTAGGGTCCGTCCTAGTTATTATCCCACTTTCTCTTGGGCTGGTTAGTCTTTATATTTTTAAGGCTAACCATAACTATGTTATCCTTTTTAAATATTATACCTTCGTCTTGTTTTATATTAGCGTTGTCTTTATAGCGTCGCTAGGAGATATGAGCTAGGGCTTTAAGCTGGGTTAAGATACGCTTAAAGCGGTTAGCAATAGTATTAGCTTATAGGTACTCCTTTTTTGCATATATAGACAGGGCTAATGGCTGGGGGCCTACTAGTTTGACGCCCAGACGTGGGTTATAGCCATAGTTGGCAAAGAATGGTGAGATTTCCGTAGTCTTATTAATCTAGTTATTTGTGGCAAACTTAGTAAGGGGGAGCTAATCTACCTAGTTATCTTAGGTAAAGCTTATAAAGGCGCGTAGGTACTTATTTATTACTGCATTAATAATCTCGGTTTGGCTATCTATTTTAGGGTACTATGCGGAACTAGGGCTTAGGGTTACCTTTAGGCGCTAGTTTAGGCGACGCTAGAAGTTAGAAACGAATAAAGAGCCTCTATTAAAAACAATAGTATTTAGAGCGCCGTGTAACTTATAGATAGTGTAGATAAATGCTTTAATAAGCTCCTTAGTATCTAGGCTAGTGACAGGAATAAAGTGTCTTATCTTTATTAGGCGGTCAACAACGACAAAGATATATCTATATATTTTGCCGTTACAAAGGCACTTAGGCAGGTTGACGACGTGGTTAATAGAGATATTGGTCTATAGGCGGACTGGTAGTTCTAGTGGTTTTAGGAAACCGGGCGGTGCTAAGCGTGGGGTCTTTGTGCGGAAGTAGAGAGCGCAGTCTTTTACAAAGGTAGCTGTGAACTGTGAAATACCTGGCCACTAATAGGTTCGATTAAGGAGGTCTAGCGTCTTAACGCGGCCTAGGTGGCCCGTAGGACCTAAACTATGCGTACGGTATACGACTTCTAGTTGGAGTTTAGGTGAATTAGGGACAAATACTCAATTCCTATAGTAGATTAGGCCGTCGACAATTAAACATTTGGATTTATTATAGTGGAGTAACTTCCTAATCTGCTTAGGCCAGTGATATGCTTTACGGCCTTCCCGTTTGTGTAGCGCAGCTAATATATCCCTAGCGAGTTTATTCTTCTTATAGGCATTCTTAATAAGCTCCTTAAGGGGTTTTTTCTTAGGCTCTGGGTCCATTACTGCGATAAAGTCTTTAACGCTTTAGTCTTGGGATTTGCTTAGCAGCTCTTCTAGGATAGCGGGGTCAACTTTTTTTTATAGTAAGATAACGCGGTCTTAGTATTATAGACGTTTGTTACTAGCATTAGTAGGTACTACGCCTAGGAGACGGCTAAGAGCGTCTAGGATCGTGGCTTTGGTGCTAGGCCTATAGGTAATAATAAAGTTAAACTAAGAGAGGAACTTAGCCTATTAGACTTAGCGCTAGTTTAGTTGTTTTGTTATTATAAAGGTCTAAAGGTTCTTATAGTCTATAATAATCTTAAACGGTTGCTTAGTTCCTTGTAGTTTAGGGCGCTATTCTTTTAGTGCTTTTATAATTGCTAGGAGCTCCTTATTATATATCTTATAGTTACATTCTAGGGCGGAGTGCTTGGCAGAGAAGAATGCGACTAGCTTAAGTTTACTATCTTTGCCAGCTTAGTAAAGCACTCCTCCTAAAGCCTAGTTTAAGGCGTCTATCTCTACTATGGTTTTCTTTATATAGTTGTAGTATGCTAGGACCGGTGCTGTGGTAAACGCTGTCTTTAGTGTCTAAAAGGCTTGTGCTTAATTAGGGCCCTATAACTAATTAGTACTCTTCTTTAGTAGCCTAGTTATGGGTTTAATAACTATGGAGTAGCTTTAGATAAATTGTTAGTAAAAGTTCGCGAAGCCAAGAAATTGCTATAGTTCTTTAATTAACGTCGGGTCCTTCTATTTCTGTAGGGCCTGCACCTTCTTAGGGTCCATAGTTATGCCATTAGTCGAGATAATTAAGCTAAGATATTTTGTTTTAGTAGTATAAAACTTAGACTTATTAATGTTAATCTACAGTCTGGCGTTGCCGAGTCTCTAGATAACTTTATTTATATATTTAGTGTGCTTAGTGCGTATTTTAGAGAAGACAAGGACATTATTAAGGTAGGCAGTACAGTAGTTATTAAGGGCGTTGTGTAAAACATGGTTAATGTAGTTCTGGAACATAGTAGGCGTATTATAGAGACTAAACAGTGTAACTAATATCTTATAGAGTCCAAACTGGGTGATAAATGCTATAAGCTACTTATAACCTTCCGCAATCTAGATCCGGTTAAACGCAGCAATTATGTCGAGCTTAGTAAAGTACTTAGCACTATAGAGTGCATTAAGTGTCTTACGGATTAGTGGCAATAGGTACCAATTCTTAATAGTAACTATATTTAGGCCTTAGTAGTTATAGTAGATTCGCACACCACCACTAGGTTTTACAGCAAGGAGGAGTAGTGTAGTAGCTAGTAAGGTTGATTCGCGGATAAAACCCTTATCTAGTATTTTATTAATCTATTTCTTTATATAACTAAGTTTAGTGGGTAAGAGTGGTCTATTCTTATAATACAGGGCCTGCTTTCTGGGTATAATCTCAATTTTATAGTCCTATGGTTGGTAAGGGGGCAGCTTATCTACATTCTTAGGGAGGAAGTGTTTAATATGTTTACGAAACTCTTTTAGTAAGCGTTATAGAATATCTTTATAAGTTAATCCTGGTTTGCCTTTTAGGAATTTCTCGATATTAGTATTAACTATCTTTTAGCGTAGAAACTCAGGCTTAGTTTTTAGGTTTGTCTTAAGGAAGTTATAAAAATAAGGGGGTAGCGCTTTATAGGCTTCCTCTATTATATAGTCGCCTTCTACTAGCTGGCGGAAAGATCTTTCTAATAGGTTTGGTACTTCTATTAGGCCTATAGGCAGCTCTTTAAGTAGCTATTAGTGTTCTTCTTATTTAACTAGTTCTACTAGCTCCGCTATATAGATCCTTATTACCTTTACGTCTTTTTATTTACAGAACTGGGTGAAATTAACGGTATAAGTGTATCTAATATTGTCTAGGTTGGGGCGTATCTGGTTCTCCGGTGCTACGGCTGGGCTAGCACGGCTCAGTCGGCCTAGGGGGGCGGAAACAAGGCGGCGGCCCTGCACGGTACGCGCAGGAGACGGGTATAAAGTTAGGCGTTGTAGGGGGGAGGTCTTAATTGCTCTAGTTTTAGTCTTAGCTATAACGTCTTTAGCTGTTATACGTGCGGTTATATATGCGTATGGCAAATGACTTAAAGTTAGGTATCTTATTGGCTAACCTAGGTTAAGCAGGTGTATGCAGGGGACTTATAGTTCTGGTAGTATTTATTTTTTTAGGGATAGGGCGGTGGTCTAGTCTTCCAGGATCTCCGCTTTGTTTATTACGTATATTAGGTCACTAGTGTTAGGCACCTCTTCTACTATCAGCTAACGGTATCTGAGCGTTAGCCTTGCGATGCGTCCGCATAGTACTACTTAGTCACAATCAGGAATGTGCCATGGGAGACAGTTATAGGTATAGTAATTAGAGTTAAACTTAAGCTCTAGAGCGGGGAAGTCTGCCCTTAGGTTATATTTTTTAAGCTAGGGCATTCCAAGAATTACTAGTATAGAGGGTAATAATTTCGTAATATAGAAAAGCATAGATTCTGTATAGTAGCCAATTGTCATTTTTGCTGTAAAGTAGTAGGTAATAAAGCTGGATAGGAGTCTGTTAGTAAGGCGGAGTGATTTTAGAACTAGGAGTCTTTTTATTATAATATTATGCTTTTTTATAAGCAAGTCTTTGTCTATAAATGCTAGTGCTATACTACTAGTATTAACGAGGCTTACTATTTCAATGAAAACTTATAGGAGTGGGTTGCGTAGTAAGGAGAGGTAGGTCTAAATAAGGATAGTATTTTTATTATTATTTACTATTCTAAGGTTAAGTGGTAGTTAACTTAGAATAAGGTCTAACTAATCTAGTAGTATAGATCTAATCCTTTTATCCTCCTCCCTATATGGTTTTGACCCTTAGAGGCGACTTAGTCTAAGGGTTGGCCTTTTAATAATTAACTTATAGGGCTTGGCTAGTGGCTATAGTCTTAGCTAGTATACCCTAACGTATTAGTCTCTAATGGTGTATATATACTAGAGGGTACTTTACTGATAATATAGCCAGTCTCACGATTGGTAGCGATATAGAGCACTTATCCATAGTTCGCGTATAGGACCATTGGCTGGGGCTATATTAGGGAAGGCTATCGCGGGGGCGGGTTTCTATATCTAAACTCACGTCCTTATCCGCGGTTACTGTTTCGGTTGCTATCCCCTCTGCTGAAGAATCCGCCGCGGCTAGGAGGGGGTTGGCGCGGTAGTATTAGGAGGGGATTTGGGTTCGCCTTAGGGTTATAAGCATCTTTTTAGTGGCTAGGTTAACTATATGCTATACAAAGTCTATTATCTATGCGGTGTCTTTAGACGTTATTAGGGAGGCTACTACTACCGCTACCGAATTTAACGGCGTTAAGGTCTATTAGGTCATTCTATAGTACTAGTACTAAGGTGTTATTATTAGGTAATATAGGTCGATAGCCGCTAGTGGTACTTAGCTTAGCGGTATTTAGCTTTATATAGTAGGTATAGTTCTGTAGGTTATAAGCAAATATGTCTATCTGCTTACTCTAGCCTTTATAGTCAGCATCGCCGATCTTACGGCTAAGGGTAAGGGCTAGGTCTTTTATCTTTAGTAAAATATTCTTTTTAAGCAAGTCCACTTTTTGTTCCTTAGTCTTGTTTGCTTTAATTATTAACTTATTAAGCTCTGCTTTCTAGGACTAGTAGTTATACTTGCCCTGGCTTAAGGTATCCAACTTATTTTTGGCTGCTTAGGTTATATTAATAGTCTTATAGTGCTTCCTTATATACACGAGCATAGACTTTCGGTTGGAGAAGGTCCATTTGCTTAAGTTATTTAGGTATATACGTAGTATATTAAGGCCATGCTTGATATAGTTATAGGCCTTGTCTGTTAGCATGTCTGATATATAGAGGATTTCGTCCATTAGAGTCTTAAAGCACTTTACATCTTTTTAGAAAATGCCTTAGATCTTTGTTTCCTATATTTTAAATTTTTCTTGTTTTTTAATTGGTGATCCCTTGCTATTAAATAGGGTTAGATCTTTTGCTTTACGCTTTTTTCTATAGGGCTTAGTTAGAAGAGGGGAGCTAGTAGCTATATTCTTCTTAGTAATAGTTTAGGTGAGTATAGTAATCTAAGAGCTTAGACTTTATATGGTCTTAGTATATATAAGAGCTTATTGTTCGTTTTGTTGTATATATAGTTTAAGCGTCTTAAGGGAGTTGATTCTGTGCTAAGCTTCTTTAAGTTAAGATTTTATAGTTTGGCCTTTATTGTAGACGGCTTAAAGGCCGTTCTTGACGCTAGTTAAAAAGGTTGTATATATAGAAAGGTACTGGAAGGTTCCTGCTATATTAAGGTCCTTAGGGTACTCTAGGCCATTCCTAATTGCCCAGGCAATGTGGGTGTAGGAGGTATTAAAGAGGCAGGCAAGCGCTTCGCGTAGGTTTATTAATAGGGTATTATCTATATTATAGTTGCCCATTTTAAGGGATCTAGGTAAGGCAATTAAAATCTATAAGGCTAGCTATAATGCTAAAATTGTTTATAACTATACTAAGATTGTTTAAGATTATACTAAGATTATCTAGGACTGTGCTAGGGTTGTCTAGGACTGTGGTATAGTGTTATTAGTCGCGCCGGGTCGCGATTACACTAGGAAAATGGAGATAGTATACTTAGGAAGAGGGAAAAAACAAAGGTTGCGATAGGGCGTAATTAGAGATACCATAAACTGTTATAGTGCTGTAATGCAAGTAGGCTAAATAACTACATTGTGGTATGAAGAGGAGAAGAAGATGGAAAGGGGGTATTG
>Ga0307507_10003436_pt1 | contig 30744 bp, 8 predicted proteins | sample 7_EM_MG_FD_207223 | JGI IMG/M metagenome (GOLD analysis project Ga0307507, IMG submission 207223) | Populus trichocarpa ectomycorrhiza microbial communities from riparian zone in the Pacific Northwest, United States - 7_EM | ecosystem: Host-associated > Plants > Roots > Unclassified | place... | reverse complement strand
GGCTAAAGTCTAGGACGCAATTATCCTAATAGAAGATGCGGATACTCTAAGGGAGTTAATAGATTAGTTAATAAAGATTAATAATAGAATCTACTAAAGGGAACAAGCTAAGAGAGGGTAAGATAGAGTTCTATAGTTATATAAGGCGTAAAGTACGCAATGATAGATACAGAGTTAAAAATTATGGAATAGCGCAGAGCTAATAGACCTAAGCGGTACTAAAGAAACCTAAAGATAGGAAAAGAAACTATGGAAACCTAGAGGTTAAGGATTAAGTAATTAAAGGACTAAAGAGTAGAGGCTAAACTAGGGATCTTAATAGCAGAAGATGTTTAGGCGGACTCTATAGCAAGAAAGATGGTTTAAAGATAGAGCTTATATAAATTGCAGAAAATAGGGTTATTTCGCCAGAGACTGTAGAGGTAGTTAGAGTAACTATATAGTAAAAGAAACCAGACTAGCAGACGGTATATATATATAGAGGGATAATGGTGCACTATAAGGAATAAAAGAGTGTTTAATTAATAGTTTTGCGTATTATTATAATAACGCATACTGAATTTATGAGGACGTTAAGTATGGTGTAAGCTATTAGCTATAAGAGCCAGAGTTAAAAGGACTCTAAAAAACTAGAGAGTTAGATAAAAAATAGGATTAACTCTATAAGCTAGATTAAGATATTATAGTAATATATAGATGAAGATTAGCAGTAATAACAATAGAGTTAGAGTACTTATTAATTAATAGCGATAAGGATGAAAAGGAGGCTAACTAGGAGCACTTAAACCTTGATAATGTAATAGAAGTAGAGACTAAGACTATTACTAAACAAGGTTTAGTAATGGGTATAGTAATACTATTAGATACAATTTCTATTGCTTTATAAGATAATAAGAGTAATGTTTAGAAGAAACTAAGTAAGCAAATAACTGCTAGTGCTAGCTTATTACTTAATAAAGGTAAAAGGTCATAGGCTTAAGATTCTTAAGAAGAGATAAAAGAAGCTTAAGATTCTTAAAGTAAGATAAAATACACCTAAGAACCCACAACAGATAAAAACTGATGGGAAAAGGTAGTAACTTAGTTTAATAATAAATAAATAAGTATAGGACGTAAGTTTAAGAACTATAAGTTTAGGGAATAAATAAGAACGTTAGTAATTCTAGGTAAACGCAGTGTTTAGCCTAAAGATTAAAAAGTTAATACTAGGATTAAAAAGTAAGACGACTATAAGGATCTAGCTATAAAACGCAGAAAATAAGAAACTATAGATAAGTTTAGGATAAGAATTATTATATAATAAGAGTAAAAGCTAGATAAGAGATTAGCTATGCTAGGTTATATAAGAGACAAAATACCTATATAAAGAATTACTAATAGGCTAAGTGTAGGGACACCTAGGGTAAAGTGGTTAGATAAACTGGAATAAGAAGAGGATCTAGATATTCTAACTAGGTTTAAAGAAAGATATACTAAAGGATGTTATAATATAGTGATAATAAGGTACTTTCTAATAGATAGACTATATACACTAAACCAGTTATATGGAAAGTGGTATAGGCAATAACATAATGATAAATAGGCAGATTTTTATATGTAGCTAAATAAAAAAGTTATCTAAGACTAACCCATTACGGAAAAACGTATAAGTTATATTAAAGGAGTATTAATTATAATGTTAAGGAACCTAGAAGAGGGATCTAGGGACTAGAGAAGTAAGTGGTAAGTTTTAGTACCTATAGTAGAGATACCAGTGGTTAGGTTAACTAGGTATAAGTTTAAACTTAAGGATAAAGATAAACTAAGAGTTAACCTAAAATATATAGCGTATTATACACTATTATGGATAGCTTGTGTAGATAATATATATAATATGTATAGAGCACCTAAAGACAAGAACTAGAAGTACCTAGTAAGGATATATTAGGTACTAGAGGAAAAGTGGTTTAGGAATGCCAAGTATATACATAATTAGCACCTAGTAAAAGTACAAGGTTAAGGAGACTTAATACTTTAACTAGGAAGATTCCTTATGGAAGAATACCTAGATAGATGATAGTAGTAGGAGTGCCTAGAAAACACTTATCTATGGTATATAGAGGAAAAGAAACAAACTAAGTATTGGCTAAAGTTGGACTAAGTATAGGTAGAGTTAAGCAGCTAATAGTTAGGAAAAGGAGAGGTGTATAGGACTAGAGGGAACTAGTATTAGAGCCTTAAACCCTTAAAGGAATTTAAGGATAATACCTAAATTTAAGAGCTAAGTGGTAAGATTAGTAGTTTAAAGCATTAGTAGATAATAGAGCAATAAGGAACCACATATTACTAAAGGTAGTAGAAAGGATGGGGTTACTATATAAATAGAAGAAACACCCGTATCTACTTATAACAATTTTAGGAGATTAGATAGCCTATAGAGGAGGTATTATTAATCTTAAAATAGGACCTATTTAGATAACTATTAAAGGGAGACTAGTTAGAATGTCTTTTAATATTCTACCGTTGGGATAGAATAAGGCGATACTAAAAATGCCTTAGTTATAGGAGTATAATCTAAAGATTAATTAGGTTACAGGTTAAGTTGATATTAAAGATATATAATAATATAAAGTGCGATAGTAAACCAAGTTGGTATAGTACCAGGTTAGAGCGACATATAAAGAGACTAAGTAAGGCTTAAGTTATATACCAAAGAGATACTATAAGTATGGAAAAAAGTTATGGTCACTAGAAAGTGAGAAGTTGGTAGAGTATGCAGCTTAAGACTATAAAATAGAATTAAAAGAGGGAATAAGTCTAAGGTTCTTTCTAATCTATAAGTTTACTAAAACAGAGTTAGTAGCGCTTAAGGAGTTTATCTAGGAGAACTTATAAAAGGGATATATTAGACCGTTATAGTTATTAGCAGGATATCTAGTATTGTTTATCCCAAAGAAGAATGGAAAACTTAGGATGTGTGTAGACTATAGATAGTTAAACAGTATTACTAGGAAGGATAGGTATCCTTTACCCTTAATTAGCGAGATTTAAGACAGGATAGGTAATGTAAAGATCTTTATAAAGATAGATCTAAGATAGGTGTACTACTAGATTAGAATCAAGGAAGGTAATAAATAGAAGGCAGCCTTTAGGTTAAAGGAAGGACTATATAAGCCATTAGTTATGCAGTTTAGGCTTATAAACACGCTAGTAACATTTTAGAAGCGAATTAATAGTATATTAGAAGAACACCTAGATGAATTTGTTATAGTATACCTTAACGACATTATTATCTACTTAAAAAGTGAGGAAGAATATGGAGAACACGTTAAATAGGTCTTAAAGAGACTGTAAGAAGAAAAGATACTAGTAGCGATTAAGAAATACAAGTTCTTTACTAAGAAAACCAATTTTGTGGGATTTATTATTAAACTAGGCCAACTTAGTATAGATCTAAAGAAGATCGAGGCTATAGTAAATTGGCAAGAACCAGAGAATATAATATAGTTGAGATCGTTTCTAGGGTTTTGTAATTACTGCAAAAGGTTTATAGCATAGTGGTTATAGAACATTAAGCTATTTACGCGGTTAACAAAGAAAGAAGAACTATAGGTATAGGGGAAGGAATAATAAGAACTATTTAAGAGAGTTAAAGAGTTGTTTACCTAGGAGCCAGTTCTTAAGATCTATCAACTAGGTCTAAAGACGGTTGTAGAAATAGATGCATTAGACTTTACACTAGGGGCATACTTCCTATAGAAATATTAAGATAGATAGCACCCAGTGGCATACTATAGTTAGAAGATGACACTACTAAAATTGAACTATAACATCTATAACAAGGAGTTGTTAGGTATAGTAACAGCACTTAAGAAATAGAGAGCATTCTTATAAGGTACTAAGAGACTATTTATAGTTAAGATAGACTATAAGAACCTTACAGGATTCCTAATAACAAAGAAACTTAACTGAAGGCAAGTTAGATAGGCGGAAATGCTTACAGAATACTATTTTGAAATTTAATATACTAAGGGTATAGATAATGCACGAGCAGATGCTCTAAGTAGAAAGGCTGAACTATAGAGTAGTAAAAAGCTATTAGGAGCTTTGTTGTAAAGGGATTAAGATAGATTGATTAGGTATAATTACCTAAAGATTATAGTAACTAAGGAAAGTCAGATCTATAAATTACTAGAGAGTAATTAAATATAAAAGATCTAAGAAGCATAGGCAGAGGATCTAGACTTAGAGTAATATAAAAATAGAGAAGCAATATATATGCCTAAGTCTATTACAGAGAAATTTGTTAAGGAATTCCACAAGGGAATAATATAAGGATATAACGGAGCTATAGGCTTAGTATTAAGACTTTAAGAGGAGTATATTATTTAAGGAATCTAGGGACTAGTAAGACAAGTTATAAAGAAATGTTTAAATTACTAAAGGAATAAACTGATAAGGTATAAGCTGTATGGAGGGCTATAACCTGTTAAGACACCAGGAAGACTATAAAAAGTTATATTATAGGACTTTATTGTTAAGTTACCAAAGTTAAGAGATCCTATTATAGGATAAGATTATGACGTGATTTTAGTAATAGTGGATAAGCTAATAAAGTGGGGATACTTTATAGCATGTACTAAAGAGATATTAGTAGAGGATATCGCTAGAATCTATATAAAGGAAGTATTTATAAGATATGGAGTACTAGATAAGATTATATTAGATAGAGATCTAAGATTTATAGTAGTATTTTAGAAAGTGTTTCTAGCAGAATAAGGGGTTTGCGTAGTAATATCTATAGCGTATTATCCGCAGACGGACGGATAAATGGAAAAACTAAACTAGACACTAGAGCAGTATCTAAGGCATTATATTAATTACGTATAGAATAATTAGGTATCGTTGTTATTAGTTATATAATTTATATATAATACAACACTATAAGAAGGAATAGAGATATTACTATTTAAGGCGAATTACGGATACAAGCCAAGAATATTATTATCGCCATGTTAAGTAAAAAAGATAAGTAGTACAGCTAAATAAAGAATAAAGACGTTAATAAATCTTTATATAGACCTTAAAGAAATAGCTAAACTAGTATAAGAATAAATGAAAAGGTACTATAATACTAAGAGATCTAAGGGACCAGATCTTAAGGAGGGGGATAAAGTATAGCTACTATATAAAAATTTTAAGAGTTGATAACTAAGCAAGAAGTTGGATTATATTAAACTAGGACCTTATAAAGTTAAGTAAAGAATTTTATTGGTTATGTATAAGTTAAACCTACTAGCTAAAATAAAAATCTACCCTATATAGTATATCGCGATGCTAGAGCTAGTATATGGGAGTGTTAAACCACCAGTTTATAAGGCAGATATGTATAGAGGATAGGAAGAAGATAAGTAGTAAGTTTTAAAAGTCGTTAGTTATAAGGACGTAGACAACGAAATATGGTATAAAGTAAAGTAAATAGGCTATAGCAAGACTACCTAGGAACCACTAAGTAACCTAAGAAACGCTATAGGAAAGGTATAGGAGTATTAAAAGAAAGCAGGTTAGACAGTATTAACAAAGAAGAATTGCCAAAAAATAAGTTACCTAAGGGAGACCTAAGAGGAGTAATTGCCGAGCTACTTAGAGTTGTTTCCCTTATAGAAAGAGAGCCAGTTCTTTTATTACCCAGCTTAGATAAACCCTATTAAACTAGTTTCTACTCCTTGGAATGGACCTTCTTACAAACACGTTTAAGATGAAGAAGATGGGTAGAGGCTAATAAACGGGCTTTAAGGGCATGCTGTTAAGCAGCTATAGCCTCCTACTTTGCTTTTTATAAATAATAAAGCTTGTCTAGGGTGCTTAAGAGCTTACTATTAAGCTTTATAGCGGTAGATTAAATACAAGACCCTATAATAAGTTACTTAGGGAACTTAAAGACTATTAAGAGTTATAGGACGCGCATACTTAGCGTTAGAGATAGAACGAACATTATAAGATAATTAAATGTTTGCTTTAGTGCACTCTAAGCAAGATAAGGGTTGTTAAGATAAGGGACTCGCTATTATAACATACACCAACTCTGCTTTTACACAGCGAGAATATGGAGACGGCATTATCTTACTAAGCGATAGTATAGCAGCCACGGTGCAAGCATAGTGTTATACTTATAAGGAAGAAGAAGCTTTAGGTATAGTAAATATAGATATTAACCAGACTAAACAAACGGACATTATACCTCTAGTGGACAACTTAGAGATATTAGGAATCTTTAAGGACGAAGATAAAAAGAAGGGAGATAGTATTACGGACGCTTTAAGTACGATATTACGACTACTTAGAGAAGAGTTGGAGGAAGCTAGTTAGTTAATATAGATATAGTCTAGGATGGATCTAGTAGAACTATATAATAAGGAATAGTAAGCGAGTTATATAATGTTATACGCAGTATACGCAGTGTACGCAGTGTACGCTATGTATAATATATATAATACGTACCTTACGTACAAGAGAGGATTTCTTAGGAGTATGGTTGTGTATTTAAAGGACCTTAGTCCCTACTATAGATAGTTCTCTCCTTATAGTAAATCTTAGAATATAATTAGAGTTAATCTGTTAGGCAACTACTTCACTAGTTATTATTACGTTATCGTTTTATTATACCTATATACCTAGCCCATTAATAGAACCTACTGTAGTTCCTACTATAAGGTTCCGTTATATCTGTAATACTATCTCCCTCCTCTTTATCTTCGTCCTTAAAGATTCCTAATATCTCTAAGTCGTCCACTAGAGGTATAATGTCCTTTTAATTAACTTAGTTGACATTCTTACTTATAATACCTAAAGTATCTTTTTTTTCTTCCACGTCTTAACATGCTTGTACTGTGGCTGCTATACTATTGCTTAGTGAAATAATGCCGTCTCTATATTCTTGTTGTGCGAAAGAGGGGTTAGTTTATATTATGCTAGCAAGTCCTTCTACCTAACAACCTTTCTTTTGTTTGGAGTATACTAAAGTAAACATTCGCTTGCATTACGACGTTTGTTTTATTTTTAATACTAAGTATACGCGTCCTATAACTCTTAATAGCCTTTAAGTTCCCTAAGTAACTTATTATAGGGTCTTATATTTAATCTACTACTATAAAGCTTAATAATAAGCTAGCTTCCTCCCTTACAGAGCTTTAGCGTACTTATATGGCTTATAAGGCCTACTTGTCTACTTCTACACGCTTGCTTCGTCTTAAGAAAGTTTATAAGAAGGTTTATTTTAAGGAGTGGAAACTTGTTTAATAGGGTTTATTTAAGCTAGGTAATAAAAGAACTAGCTTTCTTCCTACAAGGGAAATAACTCTAAGTAGCTTAACAATTGCTCCTCTTAGGTCCCCCTTAGGCGACTTATTCTTTGGCAATTCTTCTTTATTAATGCTATCTAACCTACTTTCTTTTAATACTCCCGTACCTTTCCTATAGCGTTTTTTAGGTTACTTAGTGGTTCCTAGGTAGTCTTACTATAGCCTATCTACTTTACTTTATACTATATTTCGTTATCTACCTCCTTGTGATTAATAATCTTTAAAACTTGCCATTTATCTTCTTTCTGTCCTTTATATGTGTCTGCCTTATAGACTGGTGGTTTAATATTCCCGTATACTGGCTTTAGCATTGCGACATACTATATAAAGTAGATTTTCATTTTAGCTAGTAGGTTCAACTTATATATAACTAATAAAATTTTTTACTTAACTTTAAAAGGTCCTAGTCTAATATAGTCTAATTTCTTGCTTAATTGTCGACTCTTAAAATTTTTATATAGTAGCTACATTTTATCCCCTTCCTTAAGATCTGGTCCCTTAGATCTCTTAGCATTATAGTACCTTTTTATTTATTCTTATACTAGTTTAGCTGTTTCTTTAAGGTCTATATAAAGATTTATTAACGTCTCTATTCTTTATTTAGCTATGCTACTTGTCTTTTTTGCTTAATATAGTAATAATAATGTCCTTAGCTCATATCCGTAATTTGCCTTAAATAGTAATGTTCCCATTTTTTCTTATAGTATTGCATTATATGCAAACTATATAATTGGTAATAACAATACCTAATTATTCTATGCGTGATTAATATAATGCCTTAGATACTGCTCTAGTGTCTAGTTTAGTCTTTCTATTTGTCCGTCCGTCTGCAGATAATACGCTATAGATATTACTGCGTAAACCCCTTATTCTGCTAGAAATACTTCCTAAAATGCTGCTATAAATCTTGGATCTCTATCTAATATAATCTTATTTAGTGCTCTATATCTTGCAAATACTTTCTTTATATAAATTCTAGTAATATCCTCTACTAATATCTCTTTAGTATATGCTATAAAGTATCCCTACTTTATTAGCTTATCTACTATTACTAAAATTATGTTATAATCTTGTCCTATAATAGGATCTCTTAACTTTGGTAACTTAATAATAAAGTTCTATAATATAACCTCCTATGGTCTTTCTGGTGTCTTAATAGGTTATAGCCCTCTATATAGCTTATGCCTTGTTAGTTTATTTCTTTAGTAATCTAGATATTTCTTTATAACTTATCTTACTAGTCCCTAGATTCCTTAAATAATGTACTCCTCTTAAAGTCTTAATACTAAGCCTATAGCTCTGTTATGTCCTTATATTATTCCCTTATAGAATTCCTTAATAAACTCTTCTATAATAGACTTAGGTATATATATTACTTCTCTATTTTTATATTACTCTAAGTTTAGATCCTCTGCCTATACTTCTTAGATCTTCTGTGTCTATTTACTCTTTAGTAATTTATAGATCTGACTTTCCTTGGTTACTATAATCTTTGGATAATTATACCTAATTAATCTATCTTAATTTTTTTTATAACAAAGCTCCTAATAGTTTTTTACTACTCTATAGTTTAGCCTTTCTGCTTAAAGCGTCTGCTTATGCATTGTCTGTACCCTTAGTATACTAAATTTTAAAATAGTATTTTATAAGTATTTCCGCCTATCTAACCTATCTTTAGTTGAGTTTCTTTGTTATTAGGAATCCTATAAGGTTCTTATAGTCCGTCTTAACCACAAATAGTTTCTCTATACCTTATAAGAATGCTCTCTATTCCTTAAGTACTGTAACTATACCTAATAACTCCTTGTTATAGATATCATAGTTTAACTCTAGTAGTGTTATCTTTTAACTATAGTATGCTACTAGGTGCCATCTATTTTAATATTTCTATAGGAAGTACGCCCCTAGTATAAAGTCTAATATATCCATTTTTATAACCGTCTTTAGACCTAGTTAATAGATCTTAAGAACTGGCTTTTAGGTAAATAACTCTTTAACTCTCTTAAATAGTTCTTATTATTCCTTTTCCTATACCTATAGTTCTTCTTTCTTTGTTAACTGTGTAAACGGCTTAATATCCTATAACTATTGCGCTATAAACCTTCTGCAATAATTGCAAAACCCTAGGAACGATCTTAACTGTATAACATTCTCTAGTTCCTACCAATTCACTATAGCCTTAATTTTCTTTAGATCTATACTAAGTTGGCCTAATTTAATAATAAATCTAATAAAATCGGTCTTCCTAGTAAAGAACTTATATTTCTTAATTGCTACTAGTATCTTTTCTTCTTATAGTCTCTTTAAGACCTATTTAATGTGTTCTCTATGCTCTTCCTCACTTTCTAAGTAAATAATAATATTGTTAAGGTATACTATAATAAATTCATCTAGGTGTTCTCCTAATATACTATTAATTTGCTTCTAGAACATTGCTAGTGCGTTTATAAGCCCGAATTATATAACTAATGGCTTATATAGTCCTTCCTTTAACCTAAAGGCTACCTTCTATTTGTCGCCTTCCTTAATTCTAATCTAGTGGTACGCCTATCTTAGATCTATCTTTATAAAGATCTTTATATTGCCTATCCTATCTTAGATTTTGCTAATTAAGGGTAAAGGATACCTATCCTTTCTAGTAATACTGTTTAACTGTCTATAGTCTATATATATCCTAAGCTTTCCGTTTTTCTTTAGGATAAATAATACTGGATATTTTGCTAATAACTATAACGGTCTAATATATCCCTTTTATAAGTTCTCCTAGATAAACTCCTTAAGCGCTACTAACTCTGTTTTAGTAAGCTTGTAGATTAGAAAGAACTTTAGACTTATTTCCTCTTTTAATTCTATCTTATGGTCCTAAGCTGTATACTTTAACAGCTTTTTACTCTCTAGTGACTATAACTTTTTACCATACTTATGGTATCTTTTTAGTATATAACTTAAGCCTCACTTAGTCTCTTTATATATCGCTCCAATTTAGTACTATACCAACTTGGTTTACTGTTATACTTTACACTGTTATATATCCTTAATATTAACTTAACCTATAACCTAATTAATCTTTAGATTATACTTTTATAACTAAGGCATTCCTAGTATCGCCTTATCCTATTCTAATAGTAGGATATTAAAAGACATTCTAACTAGTCTCCCTTTAATAGTTATTTAAATAGGTCCTATTTTAAGATTAATAATACCTCCTCTATAGGCTATCTAATCTCCTAAAATTGTTATAAGTAGATATGGGTGTTCCTTCTATTTATATGGTAACCCTATCCTTTCTACTACCTTTAGTAATATGTGGTTCCTTATTACTCTACTATCTACCAATGCTTTAAACTGCTAATCTTGCCACTTAGCTCTTAAATTTAGGTATTATCCTTAAATTTCTTTAAGGGTCTAAGGCTCTAACACTAGTTCCCTCTAGTTTTATATACCTCCCCTTTTCCTAACTGTTGGCTGCTTAATCCTGCCTATACTTAGTCTAACTTTGGCTAATACTTAGTTTATTTCTTTTCCTCTATATGCTATGGACAAGTATTCTTTAGGCACTCCCACTACTGTTATCTATTTAGGTATTTTTCTATAAGGAATCTTCCTAGTTAAAGTATTAAGTCCCTTTAACCTTATACTTCTACTAGGTGCTAACTATATATATACTTAATATTTCTAAACCGCTTTTCCTCTGGTGCCTAATATATCCTTACTAGGTACTTCTGATTCTTATCTTTAGGTGCTCTATGTATATTATATATATTATCCATACAAGCTATCCACGATAGTGTATAATATACTATATGTTTTAGGTTAACTCTTAGTTCGTCTTTATCCTTAAATTTAAATCTATACCTAGTTAACTTAACCACTAGTATCTTTACTGCGGGTATTAAGATTTATTACTTATTTCTTTAGTCCCTAGACCTCTCTTTTAGGTTCTTTAACATTATAATTAATGCCCCTTTAATATAATTTATGTGTTTTTCTATAATAGGTTAGTCTTGGATAACTTTTTTGTCTAGCTATATATAAAAATCTTTCTATTTATTATTATATTGTTGCCTATACCACTTTCTATATAACTAGTTTAGTGTGTATGGTCTATCCATTAGAAAGTACCTTATTATCGCTATATTATAATATCCTTTAGTATATCTTTTTTTAAACCTAGTTGGAATATCTAGATCCTCTTCTTATTCTAGTTTATCTAACCACTTTAGCCTAGGTGTCCCTGCACTTGGCCTATTAATAACTCTTTATATAGGTACTCTATCCCTTATATAACCTAGTATAGCTAACCTCTTATCTAGCTTTCGCTCTTGCTATATAATAATTCTTGCTCTAAACTTATCTATAGTTTCTTATTTTCTGCGTCTTGCAGCTAGATCTTTATAGTTGTCTTGCTTTTTAATCCTGGTATTAACTGTTTAATCTTTAGGCTAAATACTACGTTTACCTAGAATTGCTAACGTTTTTATTTATTCCCTAAACTTATAGTTCTTGAACTTGCGTCCTATATTCATTCGTTTATTACTAAATTAAGTTGCTGCCCTTTCCTATCAGTTTTCTTTTATTGTGGGTCCTTGGGTATGTCTTATTTTATTTTAAAAATCTTAAGCTTCTTTTATCTCTTCTTAAGAATCTTAAGCCTATGGCCTTTTGCCTTTATTAAGTAATAAGCTAGCACTAGTAGTTGTTTACTTACTTAGTTTCTTCTAAACGTTACTCCTATTATCTTATAAAGCGATAGAAATTGTATCTAATGGTATTACTATACCCGTTACTAAACCTTGTTTAGTAATGGTCTCAGTCTCTACTTCTATTACGTTATTAAGGTTTAAGTGCTCCCAGTTAGCCTCCTTTTTGTCCTTATTGCTATTGATTAATAAGTACTCTAACTCTATTATTATTGCTGCTAATCTTTGTCTGTATATTGCTGTGACATCTTAATCTAGCTTATAGAGTTAATTTTATTCTTTATCTAACTCTCTAGTTCCTTAGAGTCCTTTTAACTTTGGCTCTTATAGCTAATAGCTTACGCCGTACTTAGCGTCCTTATAAATTCGGCATGCGTTGTTATAACAATACATAAAACTATTAATTAAACACTCTTTTGTTCCTTATAGTGCACTATTATCCCTCTATATATACGTGCCGTCTGCTAGTCTAGTTCCCTTTACTATATAGTTACTCTAACCACCTCTATAGTCTCTGGCGAAATGACCCTATTTTCCGCAATTTATATAAGCTCTATCTTTAAACCATCTTTCTTGTTATGGAGTTCGCCTAAATATCTTCTGTTACTAAGATCCCTAGTTTAGCCTCTACTCCTTAGTCCTTTAATTACTTAATCCTTAACCTTTAGGTTTCCATAGTTTCTTTTCCTATTTTTAGGTTTCTTTGGTACCGCTTAGGTCTATTAGCTCTGCACTATTCTATAGTTTTTAACTCTATATCTGTTGTTACATACTCTGCGCCTTATATAACTGTGGAACTCTGTCTTACCCTCTCTTAGCTTGTTCCCTTTAATAGATTCTATTATTAATCTTTATTAACTAATTTATTAACTCTCTTAGAGTATCCGTATCTTCTATTAGAATAATTACGTCCTGGACTTTAGCCTTAAGTCCCTATTTATACTGTGCTATAAGCGCCCTATCGTTCCACTTAACCTGTGTGGCTAGTGTTTGAAACTATGTTGTATACTTAATTACTAAAGTGCGTTATACTAAGTTCTGAAGCTTTTGTTTCGCTATGGTTGTAGCTTCTAGGTCTTTAAATATCTACGTTAGTTGCTCTATAAACCTATTCTAACTGGCAAATATATACCGTACGTCCTGGTTAGTAATTATTATGCTATTAGCCTGTATTTCTGTAAGATACGGCTTAAACCACTTAAGTGCCCTCCCTATTAGGAATAATCCTGCATAGGCTACTTAATCTAATAATGTTGCTAACTTTGCTCCTTCCTGTACTACCTTAAAGTGTATTTACATAAGAAATTCTTTAAGCTTTAACTTCTCTCCTAAGAATTATTTAATTAAAGGTAACTTAATCTTTACTACTTTAATTCCATTAATGTGTTCTTTAAGTATCCTACTATTATCTTATAAGTAATTAACTATTTCCTATAACTGACCTTACGTAACCACTTGAGAATCCCCCTTATCTATACTGGTATCACCTGGCCCTAAGGTTGTGGCTGCTGTTAACGCCGTTGTGACTGGTGCTGCTCTTGGTGGTATATTGTTCGATTTTGTTCCAATACTATAACCTTAGTAGTGAATGTGTAATGGAACCTTGTAGCAGGAACTATAGTGGGTTCTATTATTGGGCTAGGTATATAGGTACGACAAAACAACAACGTAATAATAACTGGTGGAGTGATTACCTAATAGATTAACTCTAATTGTATTCTAAGATTTACTACAAAGAGAGAACTATCTGGGTAGGGACTGTGGTCCTTTAAATACACAACTATACTCCTAAGAAATCCCTTTGCTCTGTCTGCTCTGTCTACTCTGTTTGCTTTGCACAGATTATATAGATTACACAGATTACATAGATCACATTACGTAACCTCAGCTACCATTCCTCATCATATAGTTCCACCGGATCTATCCTAGACCGTGCCTATATTAACTAACTAGCTTCTGCCGACTCCTCTCCAAGTAGTTGTAACATTGTACTTAAGCTGTCCGTAACAAAAGGGATTATAAAATTGCCAATATCTTATTAATTTTGAAGAGCAATTTATTGCCGCTATTAAGAATGGAGTTAAGCTATTAATGGCCTTTATAACAGCCAAGGAGAAGGCTAACTTTAAACTCGCAAAATAGCTCTAAAAGGAAGGTTGTATTATAACTCTAGGAGCTCCTTTCTAAGTATCTAATAAGTAGAAGATCGATAGTCTTATTATAAGAGAAGTCTTTAAATTTAAGAAATATAACCCTACTAAGTTTAATAAAGTTCGCATCTTTAAATTAAGAATAGTTAATAAAATTAAAGGCAAAGCTACTAACGCCCTATTTAAGAAATCAAGGCTTATTATCTAAGGTTACAATAATAATAGTAAGGAGGTAATTCTTATATAATCTCCTATAATTTAACAAGCTAGTCAGTGAGTTATTATTGCAATAGCTCCCTCCTTAATAAAGAATGGAATGGCGGTTTATTTATAAGATATTACTCAGGCCTATACCTAATTAGAGACGCACCTTTAGCGCTTAATATTGGCATACCTTCTAGAGCAAATTCGTCACTAATATCCTAAAGATACAATCATGGTTGTGCTTAAGCTATTATATAAAATCGCAGAGGCAGAAACCTATTAGTGGGCTACCTATAGCAAGCACTATAAAGAGAAGCTTTTAATAACTACTTCTATATTCGACCTATGCTTTCTAATTATAACCATAGGAACTCCATTTGGAATCGTTGGCATGCAAACTAATAATATAATTATCTTAGAAGACAACCAATTCTTAGCTCTTAAAGAAGATAAGTTAGTAAAGGTAAATCTTATAGTAAAGCCAAAGGAAAAGCTTAATTTAATAACACTATTACTCTTTAATAAATACACCCTCTCCCTAAACAAGGATTCTATTGCTTTGCGCCAGAAGGGTTAAGGTAAGAAGATTAACGTTATTAATGCTAATTCTCTAAAGCAAGGATATATGGAGCAACGCGCTTATAGAGCTTATATTGCTTCTATCTATTAACCCAAGGCTTTATTTAATCTCTTTATTGCTGCCTAATACTAGGAACTAACTAAGGACAACGTTCTTGCCCTAAATAAACGTCTTTCCTAGTAAATAAACTATCTTAATTAGGGACTACTCTATGTGCCTATTAATCTTCCTACTATTAAGCTCTTTATATTTGTTAATGGATCGTTTATAAATAATAAAGATTTTAGCTCCTAGTTAGGATATAAGATTATTATTACAAACGAATTTACTGGAGAGAATGACTTTATAATCCATAGCAATCTTATCTATTAGAGCTTAACTAAGAGTAAGCGCGTTACTTAAAGCGTTCTAGCATTAGAGATATACGGAATAGTTGGCGGAGTTAATATAGTAATTGCAATTGGAACTACCCTAAAGATAATTATAGATTAACTTAAACTTCCTATTATCCCTATAATCGTATGCACTGATTTATACTCCCTCTATAAGTGCTTGGTTAAGCTTGGTACTACAAAGGAGAAGCGCCTTATAATTAATATTATAGTACTTTGTTAATTCTATAAACGGCAAGAACTCTTTAAGATTTAATGGATTAATGGTTAAGATAACCTAGTAGACGTAATAATAAAGGCAAACCTAAATAAGGCTCTAGAAACGTTTGTTAACACAAACACTCTATATATATAAGTTAAAGGTTGGGTTAAAAGGGAGTAAGAGTATAACATTCTATAGACCCTAACTTAAACTAGCTAATTAGAATTTTCCATCCCTGGGATAGAAAATCGCTATTAGCTTACTTACTACTAGCGCCTTAGCGGCCTACCTGTCTTTACATTATCCGCCAAATTCTGCCAACTGCCGCATTGTCGCATATTGTCGCATATTGTTTGGTATTGTTGTACACTGTCTAGTATTGTCGCATCCTATCTGTTTGTATATATATAGATGGCAACCACAAAAAGAAGAGTTGCCAGTGTTGGGAATGAGGCAAGTTGCTATTATATAAGGTATATTGCCGTTACGTGTTAACGTGGCCCTAGTATGGTAAGGAACCTTAAGTTCCTTACCCCTTTTCTTATTCCTATTAAGAATTAATTAACCATTATCATACTATCTACAAACCGTAGCTATGTAATATTACCTTGTGTTACCAACAATATCTAACTATAGAAGTTAGTTTATTTTAGACTTCTGGCAAGCTTTATATAAATAATTAAGCATTTAAATATAACCTTTAACTATATTTTATCTAGAGATAGATAGTTAAACTAAAATTATAAACGTAATTATAGAATAATACTTATAAATATACTACTTCTACCTATAAAACAACCAAAAAAAATGGCTACCTTTAGCTAAGTCTACTGTAAATAATATAATAAATATATTAATAGGCGTAACGCTATTCTACGCGATCTATAGAGAAAACCCTTAATTTAGATTTAAACTATAACCTAAAATTAATATAATAGGACCCATAATTAAGCAGATTTAGTTAATTAATATATATAATTTTGCTAATTAAATAAAGTAGTTAACGGAACTATTATAAAGTAAATTAATATACGCTTAAATAGTATAGGAATAGTATATAAATAAAGAACAAGCTCCTATATAGGACTTTAAGAAAGGTATATAAAACCTATAGACTTAATGGCCCTTAAAGAAACTTAATTAGAAGTTTATAGGCCTATACTAAATTAAGAAGAAACTAAGCCTATACGCCTATAAGCTTAAACTGCTAACTAAGATAAAAATATACTTAATGTTTTATATAAGCTTATTGCAACCTTTAAAAAATAATCCTATAACTTATAAAATCCCACTACTACTTCCTATAATTATTAATAACGGTAACGGTTCCTATTTTATTAACTTAATTAATAATATATAATAGAAAATATAATCTAAACAATTTAAACTTCTTATTAAGTAGGAGGGATATAAAATATAAACTTAGGAAACCTATAACTAGATTAAGGCTAACGCGCCTTCCTTAGTAAAAGAATTCTATAAAGACTATCCTTTATAGCCTACTCTAGCTAAATGGATATAATAGTAGGAAACTTAAAATTAAAAAGAACTTAAACTATATTATAACACTTATAAGGTAATAAATTATAAATTCTTAACTAAATTAAATTGTTTTAGACCTTTAGCTAAAGAGGGGGGTACTATAATAGGACTAGCCTAGTTATAGTAGGAATGTCTTAGGAAAACACTTAACAGATAAATTCTAATGCTTTAATTAAATTCTGCCAAATTCTACTAAATTCCGCTAACTTAATTAAATTCTACTAAATTCTATTAAAACCCGCGTACGCTTATACCTATAAGTCTACTGCCAAGACCCTTAAATATTTAGTTATAAGCTTCCTATGTTCCTTTCTCCTCTTTACGCAACGTCTTATACTCTATAAGAGCTATATACCCTTAAATTAGATAGAATTTATATTATTCCTTTAAATCTTCCCTAAGGCCTCTTTACGCCCTTATAATTATAATTCCAATTTAAAGCTTTATATACTAAATATTTTTAATACCTAATAATTAAATCGCCATATGGCTAGAATTAAAGTCTATTACCCTAACTTAATTAAACACGCGTATAAGAAGAGATATAATGGTATACTAAGACCCCTTCCCCTAATAAGCAGAGGCGGTGCGGCTACAGTAGTGACGCCTAATATAATTGATTAACTACGCCATTGCCCACTAGTTTGGATATACAATAACGCAATAGCTTAGCGCCAAGCAATAAGAGGGAGGGAGGGAGAAGAGAAGATTAGGGGTGGCTCGGCCACTGTAAGAAGGTCGTAATAGTGGTATAGTATTAAACTTTAAAAATTGTATCCCGGGAGCTTAATTGACAACCCCTATATAAACCGTTAATAATGTTTAATTAAAGAGCTTTAAACGGGCAGATATTCTAGAAATGCCTATTATAAGTAGCTCTAAGTGCGAAATCTAAAATATTTAGTTGTGGTGTGAGTACAGGACGGGGTAAATATTTATATTCCTAAATATTGTTATATAACGTAATCTTTGGGTAATAAAAACTAACTGTTAATGTTGCTTAACTAATACCTACCGGAGGTTCCTCTATCCTTTTTGTCTTCTCTTTTACCCATTATCTTCTTGTCTAATACTGTCTATATTGCTATATTAACTAATAGATCCCTTAGTAGGGACTAAGGAGGAATATTAGAGCACCTCTAGCTCCTATAAGGAAGAAGAAAAGAGGAGAGGAAGGTATAGAAAAGGGAGTATTTATAGACGGGAGGAGGCCTACGAAGTTAGAAGTAATATATATTCTTAAAGGTCACGTAACTAATTATATAAGTAACATTTCTACCCTTAGTAAAAACCTAAAAAATTATAAAAAATTAATTAACGCTATAGATAGTAGTAATATTGATCTAGAAATACTACCAATTCTCCCTATATACTATTATATGTATATTTAATAGCTTTAAAGGCAATAAGAAGGTAGGATAAATAGGGGGGTTAAAATTTAGATAAATTGGATTTCGTAGTTAAGCTATTTAAAAGCTAGAAAACTAAAACAAACACCATATTCTCTGCTTGCCTCTAAGCTAGTATATAATTTCCTATTTAGGAAAAGTCGTTTATAAGTAGTTGCTACTGCCTCTATATAAAATCTTCTTATTATACCTTCTTAGCCTTACTTATAGATAACTAAAATTGTTCCTTATTAAATCTACGTTTAAATATAAGCCCTAAAATCTTTTTAATTTATAAGATTACTATATAAGTTAGCCTGGCTATTTTATCCTTTTCCTTAATATCTAGAACTATCTAGTTAAGTGTTAAGCCTTGGCTTTTATATATAGTAAGAGCAAAAGCTAGAGTAATTAGAAACTAACGCTGTAAATAAGAGCCTTTTATATCCTTCTACTTATAAAGTACGGAAAAGATAGGAATAACCTTTATTCTATCCTGCTAAGTAAATAGGGTAGGTCTGTTATAACTATCTACCGTAATTAGTAGTGCCTAGGGCTAATCCTTTTTAATATTAGCGTCCTTCTTCTATATAACATCTTTAACTATACTAGTAGTACTATTTACTAAGCCCAGTTCAATCCAGATATTCTATATTAGTATAACTTTAGCGCTAATACATAGGGTTAAATTCTCTAGAGTATTATACTAATTGGGAGTAACCTTCTATGTACCTATACTAGTATTAACTAACTTAATAGCCACTACTGGCTGTAAAAGATCGCAAAGCTAAGTAGTGTTATATTTACCTATAGTAGCGCATATACTGTATAGCTAAGTTGTGTTATTAAAGCCCACAACCTTATTAATAGGTAGGCTCTGCTTTTATCTAATTAAAAGAAGCTTTTAGGTTAAATTACTTATAGAATTACTATATAGCTCTATAAGGGCGGTCCTAAATACAGAGCTCTTAGGGTTATTACTGCCCTACCGTATAACTTAATCTAAGACAGTAGTTTGGTTAATCGCCCTATAGGCTCCCTTTCTATAGCTAGCAAACTCTAATAGCTTAGCGGGTAGATTGCTGTATAAGGCCACATAATCTATAGGGGGAAGTTAATGGAAATTGCCTACTAGTAAGATGTTTAAGCCTTTAAAGTAGTTGTTGTTATATACAGAGTAGATTTAATAGAGGCGGCAATTAACCTAAGCCAGATATACCTGCCTAATTATAAATTTCTCATTAAGGATAAGATAGTAAATATCCTTAAAAGCTTATTATAGAGGCATAAAACTGGCAGTAGGTAATTCCTTAAAGGAGCGATTTACCAGTAGCCTTAATAGATTATATATAGTCCTGCCGTTAATATTAAAGGCAGCTACCTTAGTAGGGGCGGCTTAAACTAATAGTGATAGCTTACTATTAGTCCTTGCTATAGTACAGAGCGTAGTAGAGAGAATAGTAATAAGATGTGATTTGCCAGTTTCTGCCTCTCTATTAACGTTAATCTGCAGTAAAGGGAGGCTTTGGCCTAATTAGATCTGTCTATAGTAATTAACTATAGCGTTATAAATATAACGCTGGCCTGGTTATAAAGAAGGCGGAGTTGCTATTTGGGATAGGCGGCTTTACGGTAAAGGCTATAACCGTACTTCCTACCAATAAGTCCTCTTATTAAGCTGCGAGTATATACCCTAATGCATACCCCAATTATAATCATAATTAAGCTCCCTATTACCAAGCCTGTTAGGATTCTTAATCTTAACTTTATTAGTGCTTTAAACGCGGGCATATAGGGCCTTAAAAAACTAATATAGCTCTAAGTTGTCTGCGTAATCGCCCTTAAACTTATTAATATTATTAGCAGTTTTATAAGCTTTCTCTAGTTTTTAATTATAGAAGTAGTTGAGTGGGTGCTAATAAGAGTTAACGCAAGCCTAATAGGAAGCTATATAATTAGGGGCCCCAGATCCGTTAGTATAAGTAGCTACTTCCTTATACTCCCTCTATGGATAATAAAGAATAAGCTTTATATAGCAGAACTTAGAATACTGCAGATAGGAAGGATCGCTCTTATACTGCGGAAAGTACAATATAACTTAAGGCCTTACTCTTAGTCGACGTTTATAAGTAGAGTAATTAAAATAAAGTAGAAAATTGAGGAAAGTAACGTCCTCTACCCTGTCTTGGTGGCGCTTATATTTCTTATAGTTAAATAGTCCGTGCCCTTATAGTTTCCTATCCTTAAGCTTATATATAGCGCTCTAATTATCCTCCTAGCAGTAGTTTGAAGTTATTATATTCCTAGAGCCTTTATAAAGGGGAATATTAAGAAGTAGATAGTATACCTCCTACGCTAACTAATTGCGTTTAGTAATAAGCTTATTTGTAAACCTAGCCACTACCGAATTAAAGGCATAAAGGCTATTAACGTGCGGCTGTACTAATTAGAGTAACTTCTAGTAAAAAGTTAACTTCTTCTCTTCCTTACTGCAATATTTACCTATATAGTTAACTATTACTAATACGCTTATAGTGGATGACGTATTAATATTCGCCATCCACGCTAATATTATAAATGCATTATAACTATTAAGAAGCTTATTATTACGCTGCGGATAGAATATTTAGTAATATGGATTTTAATCCTTTAATATAGCGGCCTTATTATAGAAAGAGCGTAGAAAATAAAAGCGGGACTCCTTTACTCTAGTAGAGCCTTTCTTTAATCTTAAGCAGTAAGATTTAGTATAATTGCGGTGCCGTTAAAATTAATCAAGGTAGGTAGTAAGAAGCTTACTAGTATTAAGCTTTTCTTTATAGCTAAGAGTAGAAGGATATTAGAGATCGGGAGGCCTAGATTAATTAGGATTTATTACAGATATAAAAGTAGTCTAGTACTTAGCAAAAGCCGCCCTTAATTTACTAGATAACGGATCTAGCCTTAGGGCTATTAAACTCTATAAGAAGCTATATATATAGCCGCTACCTTATACCTACCACTTATATTAGGACTAAAAGTCTATGCCATTAAATAGACCTATAAGTATATGCTTCCTAAATAGATTAAAGCGGTAATATAGCTAGTAAGTAGCAATATGCGGATTATTGTTAAGATTTTAAAAAGCAATCCGGTAGCGCTAAGCCTTATTAATAGCCTTATACTTATTAAATAGAGGTATATAAAAGTATAGGTTATGCTAATATAGATTAGTAGCGCTAAGTGTAAAGAATAGAGACCCGCTTTTAATGTTTTTAGTATAAGCTGTAAGCTTATTTCTCTTCTACCTCTACTAAGGTCTAGTGCCCTTAAGGTTCCATATATACTATATAATCTTATTTAGTAATTAGTTACCCCTATTACCATTTATAAAATTACTAAGCTTATCTAAAGATAGACTATTCTTATTTAATTGGTCATAAAGAAGCGGGTAGGATTAAGGGCTTACTCTCTTATAATCTAATTAAACACATAGTAATAAAATAAGGGGTGGCGGCCAAACCGACCGTCCTAATACTTAAGTATATGCTTAGCGTACGCAGCCAGGGTAACCGTACGGCTTTATAGTATATTAAAATTAGCTTTACTATAAGGAAATAGAGTAGGAAAGGCGCCGCGTATAATAAAACTAGCTAATTGCTTAGAGATAGGTGTCTGCCATATAGTAGGAACCTCTAAGCCCGCTTATAGGCCTTATTAGTATTAAACCTTACGACTTAAAAGCTCTAATTTATTAAGGTTAGGCACTAGATTAGGAATTAAAGTATCTAGCACGTCGTTATTAAATTCGCCATCTAGTATATTATTGCTAAGCTTAATAGGTAGAGGATTAATAATAAAAGGACGTTGTATAGAAGCAGAATTGCCTATAGAAGCCAACGTAGCCTATAGTCTAGAAGTAAACTAAGCCGTTAGGCCACTAGAATTAGACTCCAGCTTATTAATATAAGGTAGCTATTAGTATTACTTCCGGTAATACGTACTGCTATTGCAATAGTATTATGGTAGTAACTAATTTAATTAATGCTTAATTGATTCTCATATTCTACAGGTAGAATTTAGTGGATTTCCTAAGCTCGCTTAGCTTATATAATCGCGTGCAACTGCATTGCAAAACCTTGTTTAGACAGTAGCTAATCTAATATAGAGCCATTTTTAGGTAAGCTGGTAAGCTAGGTGCTATATATTTTAATATCACGATAATTAGGATAATTGACCTTTAGAAAGTAAAGCTATAGTAATATAGCAGAGCGCCATATAGTATACCGCTTAGTAAACCGCCAAGTTAGGTATTTGCCACCATCTACTGCCGTAGGCCTTACAACTAGTATCTTAAGTTTAGTAGGTAGCTATAGTAGATACCTCTAAGTCTTTAGTATATTCTAACTAAAGTAGCAGACATAGCTAGTATAGCAATATTGCTAGCCGCGTATACGCACGACCTGCAGATAAATATATACACACGTAATTAGAAGCTCCTCTACTACAATAAGTATAGGTAGAAAGCTAGGAATAGGCCCCAGATTAAGCCCATTACTTTTACTAAATAAAGGAGAAAGGGTTAGATCTTTAAGACCATTAGCGTCCTTAATATAGGCTTTATATATACCTATATTATTACCTTCTATAGCTAGGCCTATTTAAAACCACTGCTCCTTATAACGACTATACGTCTCCATATATTTAGCCTATAGTATACTCCTAAACTTCTTAATTCGCTCCTAATCAATAGCCAGAATAGGTAGTAGTGTGGCCATAGTTAGAGCTTACTAAGAGGAAGCTTGCTATAAGGGAGCTTGCCATAAGGAAGGTGGTATTAGCAGTAGGGTAGGTATTAGCGGTAGAGTAGGTATAAGAGCTAGTTTTAGTAAGGACGCATTTAGGCTATTTAGAGTGCCTCTTTTACTGCATAGAGCTTTATCTATAGTATATAGCAAAGGAGTAGGTAAGTAAGCTCTACCCCACTAATTAAGAATGCGGTACTCCCGTTATATTGCCTTAATTATCTTCCGCTATTAAGCTATTTTAGGGGTATCTTGGCTATTTTGGCCGTAAGGCAGGAAGGCGTTCTTAGGGTCATTTTTAGGTAAAGTAGTTTGCTAATACCTTATAGAATGATTTTTAGTAGTAGAACCTAGCTCTATAAGAGCTTTTACTTTCTTAAAATAGATATAGAGTTCTAGAAAAGTAAATAGAAGTAAAAGTAATATATAGGGAAAACGTGCCTTTGACCAACATAGCTGGCATAGCTTTAAAATCTTCTTTAATGGGCCGTCTTTAATAAAGTTAATGCGGGGCTTATAGATATAGCACTTAATATACTTAATTATAGTAGGCTCTACTATGTTTATATTAATGAAGGCATAAACCAAAAAGGAATACTAAGATATTTTAACGTTTGCAATATTTTAATGTTCGTTATATAGATTCTACCATAACTTACTACGCGCTATATATTTTTTTTAACTAATTAGAAGCCAGCTTGGCAGGAGTTTAAATTCTAGGACCTAAATATATATGTTAGTCACACAGGGTAACTCACCAATAACGACTACTCAAGTAGGTTACAGTGATGTTAGTTAAAAGCTTAATAATCTAGAAAATGAGGAAGGGTAAGGAACCTAAGGTTCCTTACTACGCTAGTGCCGCGGCGACACGTAACAACCACGTGCCTTATTCCCAACACTGACAACCTTTCTTTTATGGTTGCTATCTATATACAAATAACGCAATCAAGCTATAACGGTGCTAGCACCCGCCATGTTGCCGTATTTTACCGTATTCTGCCGTATTCTGCCAGCTATAATATTCTGCCAAATTCTGCTAGCCGTATTCTGCCAAGTTCTACCAGCTATATTCTGCGAAGTTCTGCCAGCCATATTCTGCCAAGTTCTGCCAGCCATATTTGTACCTTAGCGGCCCTCGCCATATCTCCTACTCCCTCTTAACCCAACCTTTAACTTGCATACGCAGAGTATTTGTGTTAACGAATATCTCTAGTGCCTTGTTTAGGTTTGCCTTTGTCATCACATCTACCAAGTTATCTTAGCCATTAATCTATTAAATCTTAAAGAGTTCTTAACGCTCGTAGGATTACTAAAGTGCTATAATATCAATTATAAGGCGCTTCTCCTTTGTAGTACCAAGCTTAACTAAACACTCGTAGAGGGAATATAAGTCAGTGCACATAATTATAGGGATAACGGGAAGTTTAAGTTAATCTATAATTATCTTTAGGGTAGTTCCAATTGTAATTACTATATTAACTCCGCCAACTATTCTATATATCTCTAACGCTAGAACGCTTTAAGTAATACACTTACTCTTGGTTAAGCTCTAATAGATAAGATTGTTATAGAGTATAAAGTCATTCTCTCTAGTAGATTTATTTGTGATAATAATCTTATATTCTAGCTAGGAGCTAAAATCTTTGTTGTTTATAAATAATCCATTAACAAATACAAAGAGCTTAGTGGTGGGAAGATTAGTAGGTATATAGAGTACTCCCTAATTAAGATGGTTTATTTACCAGGAAAGACGTTTATTTAGGGCAAGAATGTTATCCTTAGTTAGTTCCTGGTGCTAAGCAGCAATAGAGAGATTAAAGGAGGCCTTAGGTTAATAGATAGAAGCAATATAAGCTCTATAAGCGCGTTACTCTATATATCCTTATTTTAGAGAATTAATGTTAACAACGTTAATCTTTTTACCTTAACCCTTTTGGCGCAAAGCAATGGAATCCTCGTTTATAGAGAGGATATATCTATTAAAGAGTAATGGTGTTGTTAAATTAAGCTTTTCCTTTAGCTTTACTATAAGGTTTACCTTTACTAGCTTATCTTCTTTAAGAGCTAAAAATTAGTCGTCTCCTAAGATAATTATATTATTAGTTTATATGCTAATAATTCCAAATAGAGTTCCCGTAGTTGTAATAAGGAAGCAGGGGTTAAATATAAAAGTAGTTATTAAAAGCTTTTCTTTATAGTGCTTACTATAGGTAGCCTACTAATAAGTTCCTGCCTCTATAATTCTATATAATGGCTTAAGCATAACCATAATCGTATCTTCGGGATATTGGTAGTAAATTTGCTCTAGAAGGTATACTAATATTAAGCGCTAAAGGAGCGTCTCTAATTGGGTGTAGGCCTAGGTAATATCTCATAAATAAACCGCCATTTTATTCTTTATTAAGGAGGGAGCTAGCGCAATAATAACTCGCTAACTAGCTCGTTAAATTATAGGAGATTATATAAGAATTACCTCCTTACTATTATTATTATAACCTTAGATAACAAGCCTTAATTTCTTAAATAGGGCGTTAGTAGCTTTGCCTTTAATCTTATTAACTATTCTTAACTTAAAGATACGAACTTTATCAAACTTAGTAGGGTTATACTTCTTAAATTTAAAGACTCCTTTTATAATAAGACCATCAATCTCCTGCTTATTAGATGCTTAGAAAGGAGCTTTAGGGGTTATAATATAACCTTCCTTTTAGAGCTGTTTTGCGAGCTTAAAGTCAGCCTTCTCCTTAGCTGTTATAAAGGCTATTAATAACTCAACTCTATTCTTAATAGCGGCAACGAATTACTCTTTAAAATTAATAAAATATTAGCAATTTTATAATCCCTTTAGGCGACCTCTACCGCGTTATAGTTACGGCATATCTACTACAATTATATTAGAATTATAGTCGCCTTTTAAAGCATATTAATTATAGTTCTCCTCTAGGGCATCTTTTAGGGCATCCTATAAAGGCTTAAAACTTTTATCTTTATAGTAAGGCTTAATAACAGTTAAACGGAATTAAGTGGGTCTGTAAGGCATCTAAATAGTGCAAGTTTAACCATTAATTGTAATAAGTTAATATAGGCCTAACTATCCTCCCTTTTTACGCTATACGCGTACCTTAGACTAGAGTGGCAGATTAAGCGTAGTTAAGGTATTTAGGCCATTTCTTATTCCTAGTACATTATTAACCTGGCGTGTAGCGTAGAGATATTACACCTCCTTTATTACCTTGCAAATAGCCTCAGCTCGTTACATAATAGAGGGAGATAGTAGAGAATTATTAGTTATTTAAGGGTAGGCGTTAAAGACTAGTAATATAGGTATAAGTCTATCTAGGCTAGCGGAATCGTTAACAGCTTTAACAGCTATTTATAAGGTAAGTTTCTTGCTAGCATCCTCTAGTTCTAAAGAGATAATCTTATATATATAGCGTAATAGCGCGTAATATCGCTCCACTTTTCTAATACTATTATATGCCTTAATAGGGACTTCCTTAACCTTAATTACCATTGCCTTTATCTATTATTGAAACTCTATAGATAAGAAGTTCTTTCCTATATTATAGACGATTTAATTAGGGGGTCCTAGGTAGATATTAATCTAGTATAATTAAAGGGTATCCCATGCGTTCCTAGCTAATATATCCTTTAAGAAACGTGCGGCTTAAAAGAAGGTTAAGAAGTTAATAACTTAAAGTACTAGCTTACCGCTAAGATATATAACATCAACAATAATATAAAAGTTAAAGTTGTAGTTATCTTTAAGGGTATACTTAAATTGGCCAGGGGGCTTCTGGTTCATTTAGCAGTAATAGTAGTACTTTATAAGATGCTTAATTACCTTAACCTTAACTTTATAGCCTACTTGCTAAAGAACCCTAAGCAATTAATAAACGGATAGGTGGCTAAAATAATAGTATAGTTAGCGTAACTCTAACTTAGTTAAGTAGCTTTAAGCAACACTCTTTTCTAGTTAATAAAGGAGCAACTAGGGGTAACCCTACTTGCGTATAATAGGTACCCAACTATCTTCCTAAATAAGTATATTTTTAAGGTTATTAAGCTTAACGCCTAATTTATCTATATCTCTAATGCAAAATAGAAATGGGGTGTTCATAGGAATAATATAAAAAGTAATATACCCTAAGGGGGTTTGGACTCTAATTATACCAAGAGAGATTATAGTACCCTTACTAAAACAAATTATATATTAACCTACTATTAATTAGTTAATCTAAACAGAGGTATTAAGTTATTAAAGGGCTTAAACTTAAGGTTCTCCTACTATAGATACTCCTGCGGCTCCAATATCTGGTATAATACTATAGAAGACATTCGCTAAGTATCTATTATTAAAGGAGAACACGGAGCTCTCCTTTAGCTTATTAAAGATATCTAACTTCGTAATAGAATGGAGCGTAGATTGGTTATTAAAAATAGCAACAGTTTATATACCATTTACCTTACCATACTCAGTAAAGTATTGGTTAGGGAAGTAGTCCTCAATTTCCATATCTATAAGGAGCTATTCGGCCTTATTAACCTTACCCTTAAGATCTTTTACGCCTTTATATTAAACCAGGAAGCTTTAGAAGTAGGCTATAGTAACCTTATAATTTCTAATATTTCTTATACTCTGGCGAAACTTATTATATACCTCCTTTCGCTTATTAAGAGAATACCTAGTTAACTAGCAATTTAGTTTCTTACAAACGTAGCACTTCTTCTAGCAATTACTTTAAAATAAATCTCCATAAGGACCTCCACCTTTGCCTTATAGTCGTTAATTATACCTTCTGCTGTATTGCCTACCATGGCCACCATATATTCGATCAGTCTAGTTATAATTATATTAGTTAGGCGGGTTAATTAAAGTAAGTTAAAGTTAGGCATTAAATTGCTATACTTTTTAAGAGCGTAGAGTAGTACCAACTAAAGATCTTAATTAAGCACATACTCCTTTATAAGTATTTATAGGATTAAAGAGAGCAAGGTTATATTCTTTAACACCTCAGCATACGCTAATAACTTAATTATATAGGCTGAAATCCTCTTAATATAATTCGGATAAACCACGCTAAATTATCTAAAGTTAATTAAAGAGCTTTTAAAGATAATTAAGCCGAGGGACACCTAGGTTTATAGCAATAATCCTTAGAAAGGTAGTCTCTCTCTATTCTAATATATACTGCTGCTTGTTCTCTTCTGTTTCAAAATAGCATCTTAACTTATATATTATACGGTTGAAATCGTATCCTTTTCCTACCAAACGATTATAATAGAAGGTACTAGCTCGGCCCTTAAGCATAACAGAATAGGCGTTATAATATTTATTAGACTCTATTCCTACCTTCTAGCAACAGTTGTAGAAGATACATAGTTTTAAATTAAGAATATTATATAATTCCCCACCAAACTTCTTTTCCTAATCTAAATAGAGCTTCGCAAGCTCTGTAAGCAATTTTAAACTGCCTCCGATTTAAAATTAAGATAGAGGAAATAGGAGTTGCATTATAGGCTACAGTAGGGATATAGGTCTAGTTGGTAGAGTCTAAAGGCTATTAAATCGCAAAGTAGGGGGATCTTATACTTACTAAAGGGCAGTAGTCAAAGTTATAGGTTAAATTGGTTAATACAGGGAAGTTAAAAATAGAGGTAACGTGGTGTACGGGGTTTTGCACGGGTACTGGGTTTTGCTCAAGCTAGTAGACCGCCTTCCTTTTTAAGCTAGTTAATTTCCTAACGTAGAATACTGCCGCCTCCGAGCTTAAACATTAACTTTTAACCTACTTTTCTACCTTACCAAGCAACAGCTATGCCCTCCAAACCTCGTGCACTAGGTGCAGAAGACCGTCTACAAGCTACTCTAACTGCCTAGCAAATTAGCGGCTTCTATCGCAGCCCAGAAGCCTGCGCGAAGGCCCATAAAGTTACTCCCTCTACCTTTTAAAGACGCCTCTAAGGCAAACACAAATCTCATTAAATTGCCCACATTAACTAATATCGCATTACACTAGCTGGCGAAGCGGCGATTATTCGGCACTATATATATCTTGCAAATGCTAGATTTCCTTGTCGACTATATATAATCCGGACGATAGCCAATATTATCCTACGCCGCGAACACTCCTACCTCCCTCAGTACCACGAGATTTAACCACTAGGCAAAAACTGGGTTCGTTACTTCCTAAAACAATAGAACGAGCTTCGAATCTGCTATATATGGTTAATTAACCAAGAACAAGCCATAGCCGGCGATAATATTACCCTTATTACGAAGTTCTTTACTAACTACTCTAATGCAAAGACCCAGTATAATGTTAAAGACAATAATACCTGGAATATGGATAAAACTGGTACCTTAATGGGTTATACATATAGCGCTAAGGTGGTAATATTGCGAGGCAGAGCTACTAATTTTAAGACGGTTAATAGCTCTAGGGAGTAGGTCTCACAAATTAATTGCATTAGTATAGCGGGGACAACTATACCACCTTTTATTGTCTTTAAAGGCCACGTACATACCAAGAGAATGTGGGAGGAAGCTTACAAAGCTCTTGGCGACTACGCTATTAGCATTAGTGAGAATAGCTGGTTAAATCAGGAAATTGGACTAAAATGGCTACGGCACTTTAAGCACTATACCCAGCGAACTAAGGTATGGCAGAGGACGGCAGCAAAGGCAGTAGAAGAAGGAAGAAACAGTAAATTAATTGGCTATCAACTACTGGTTATGGACGGCCATAGCAGCCATATTAACGTCGACTTTATTAAGTACTGTTAGAACCACAAGATTATACCCATATGCCTACCGCCGCATTTAACGCACCTACTCCAGCCACTAGATCTTGTGATTTTTTCACCTCTTAAGCGCGCATACTCTACTAAAGTTGACGAATACGCAGCTCGCAGTATTACTGGTATAAATAAAGAGTATTTTCTGAAGATACTTGGCGAGATTCGGCCTCAAATCTATACTAAAGCGTTGATAAGGAGCGCCTTTAAGGCGGCAGGTCTCCTCCCATACAACCCAAATCGAGCCCTCGTACGCTACTCTGCTCGGCCATCTACTCCTCCACCTCACCCAGCTAAGGCGACAATTCTATCCTCACCTCTACATCCTCCCCCTCCTAATAGCGCCTATGCTAGATCTCGTTACCAGCAAACAATTCTCAATCCAGAAATAACTCCAGAGGCGACGGAGGCCTGCGTTAACTCGCTAATAACGCACCTACAATCTTTAGAGAATAGTCTTGAGCTGCTATAGGTGGAGAATAAGGAGCTTCGGCAATATACTAATGAGAGGCGGGCAAGGAAGAAGCGGAAACAAACAGTACTCTCTAAGGAATTGGTTCTTACACTAGCGGCAGCTCAGGAGCTTGCTGCTAGTAAGGAGGCTGCCGTAAGGGCTAAAGAAGAAGCTAAGCTAGCTAGGGATACGCTGCGGAAGAAGCGT
>Ga0307507_10003435_pt1 | contig 30754 bp, 19 predicted proteins | sample 7_EM_MG_FD_207223 | JGI IMG/M metagenome (GOLD analysis project Ga0307507, IMG submission 207223) | Populus trichocarpa ectomycorrhiza microbial communities from riparian zone in the Pacific Northwest, United States - 7_EM | ecosystem: Host-associated > Plants > Roots > Unclassified | place... | reverse complement strand
ATTATAGGACTTTATTATTAAGTTACCAAAGTTAAGAGATCCTATTATAGGATAAGATTATAACGCGATTTTAGTAATAGTAGATAAGCTAATAAAGTAGGGATACTTTATAGCATATACTAAAGAGATGTTAGTAGAAGATGTTACTAGAATCTATATAAAGGAAGTGTTTATAAGATATAGAGCACTAGACAAGATTATATTAGACAGAGATCTAAGATTTATAGTAGTATTTTAGGAAGTATTTCTAGTAGAATAATGGGTTTATATAGTAACCTCTATAGCATATTATCCGCAGACGGACAGATAGACAGAAAGACTAAACTAGATACTAGAATAGTATCTAAGGCATTATATCAATTATACATAGAACAATTGGGTATCGTTATTACCAGTTACACAGTTTGCGTATAATATAACACTATAAGAAGGAATAGGGATATTACTATTTAAGGCAAACTACGGGTACGAGCTAAGAATATTATTATCGCCATATTAAGTAAAGAAAACGAGTAGCACAGCTAAATAAAAAATGGAGACGTTAATAAACCTTTATATAGACCTTACAGAAACAGCTAAACTAGTACAGTAAAGGATAAAAAGGTACTACGATGCTAAGAGATCTAAGGGACTAGATCTTAAGAAGGGAGATAAAGTATAGCTACTACACAAAAATTTTAAGAGTTGACAACTAAGTAAAAAGTTAGACTATATTAGACTAAGACCTTTTAAAATTAAGTAGAGGATTTTATTAGTTACGTATAAGTTAAACCTACTAGCCAAAATAAAAATCTACCCTATATAGTATATCGCAATGCTAGAGCTAGCATATGGGAATATTAAGCCACCAGTCTACAAGGCAGACATATATAGAGGGCAAAAGGAAGATAAATAGCAAGTTTTAAAGATTATCAGTTATAAGGACGTAGATAACGAAATATAGTATAAAGTAAAGTAGATAGGCTATAGTAAGACTACCTAGAAACCACTAAGCAACTTAGAGAACGCTATAGGAAAGGTATAGGAGTATTAAAAGAAAGTAGGTTAGGCAGCATTAATAAAGAAGGATCGCTAAAAAATAAGTCACCTAAGGGGGACCTAAAAGGAGTAATTACCAAGCTACTTAGAGTTATTTTCCTTATAGGAGGAGAGCCAGCCCTTTTATTACCTAGCTTGGATAAACCCTATTAAATAAGCTTCTATTTCTTAGAACGAACCTTCTCACGAACACGTTTAAGACGTTAGAGATAAGTATAAGCCAGACATTAAGCTTTAAGGACGCGTATAGACTCTTCTAAGATATATTAAACCTTGAGCAGCACAGAGGCTAGTTCACCGTTAAGCTTTTTAGCGGCAGATTAAATACAAGACCCTATAATAAGTTACTTAGGGAACTAGAAGACTATTAAGAGTTATAAAACGCGTATATTTAGCGTTAGAGATAGAGCAAACGTTATAAGACAAGCGAATATTTGCTTTAGTGCACTCTAAATAAGAGAAAGGTTGTTAAGACAAAAAACTCGCCAACGCAATATAGACCAGCCCCTCTTTTATACAATAAGAATACGGAGACGGCATTATCTCACCTAGAGACAAGATTGCAGCAATAGTATAAGACCGGCAAGTTGTGGAAGAAGAAGAGAATACTTTAGGTATAATAAGTAAGAATATTAACTAGACAGATTAAACGGACATTATACCTCTAGTAGATAACTTAGAGATATTAGAAATCTTTAAGGACAAAGATAAAAAGGAGGGAGATAGTATTATAGACAGCTTAAGTACAATATTATAACTACTTGGAGAAGAGTCGGAGGAAGCTAGTTGGTTAATATAGGCACAGTCTAGAATAGATCTAGTGGAACTATATAACGAGGAATAGTAGCTAAGGTTATATAATGTGATCTATATAATCTGTATAATCTATATAATCTATAATAGAGCAGATAGAGCACACATACCTTACAGAGTAAAGGGATTTCTTAGGAGTATGGTTATGTATTTAAAGGACCACAGTCCCTACCCAGATAGTTCTCTCTTTATAGTAAATCTTAGAATACAATTGGAGTTAATCTGTTAGGCAACCACTCTACTAGTTATTATTACGTTATTGACCTGTTCTTACCTATATACCTAGCCTAATAATAGTACCCACCGTAGTTCCTGCTACAAGGTTCCGTTACAATATTACTATATAGTAAATAATTTATTCTAGAATCCTATACTTTACGTATATAAAATATATATCTACAAGCAATTTAATCCTATATTAAAAAATTAATTCCGGATCTTCTACCTTGCGGATTAACACCGTATATATATAATTAACTAAGCTCTACTAGAGGCCAATTCGCCAGGTTAATTAATTTAAACTATAGCTTATCTTTACGCAGTAACTCACTTCTAGAACTCTTAAGTACTAAACAATTACTAATACAAAGCAATTCCTTAGGACAATGTACGTAAGATACAGTTTTCCTTAACAAGATTAGATAAAGATAGCTATATTAATACCCATAGGACCTTGCAAGAGAGCAGCTCAAATAAATTAAACTTGCTAACTCTAATAGAGCGTGCCAATTGTACAAAGCGCCATAAAGCTCCTCTTTCTCTTTCTCTTTACTTCTAGGCTTTTCGATATATTCTACGCGTAAAACTTTAGCTCCAACTTTTTATATCTATATCCCGTACAGTACTATAATTTTATATCTTAACGCCAAACGGTCTTAATAGCTTTTATAGATATTCCGCCAACCTGCAGTCTAAACAATTATACTATTTTTCTCTTATATAGCAAGAACTTCTACATTATAATATAGAACGCCATAGCTTATATTCTTGTGGATACTAGATATAGAGTTATACTCTTAGACCAAGTTAGGTAGTATAAGTTTATAAAGCCGCAAATATATTAGTTTTTACTCTATTAGCTAGTATTAAATACCTACGCCCTTTTATTATACCTTAATATTCTACAGTTACTAAATATTACAGTAATAGGTTATAGTATAGGCGGTATGCTCACCATACGCTTCTTGCTAAAATATCCTTCTCTTACTAAACGTCTTATCTTGACTAATTCTATTAGCTTTAAAGACTAAAAGGCTCTTAGCGTGCCCTATTAATCCGTTAATATTAGCTATTAGGCCGAACTTGCCTTCAACTTTACTAACATAAAGGTATATAAGCAGTCCACCTACTACGCCAGTACTTAGTCCCTCGCCTATAATATCTGGGTACAAATGCTCGCCAACATCTACGCAGGGCCACTTAGGTCCTAATTTGTATAACACGAGGCCCTTACTATTAATATAGTGTTCACGCAGCCCTTGATGTACAAGTTTCCACTTATAAAGAGCAAGACTTTGTTATTAATTGGGGATAAGGATAATACGGCAATTGGAAAGCAGTGGGCGCCAGAAAATGTTAAGCCGCTTCTTAGGCATTACAAGTTGCTGGGGAAGCAGGCCGCGGCTAAGATCCCAAACAGTACCCTAATTGAGTTCCCGGATTTGGGTCATGCTCCCCAAATACAGGAACCGAATACCTTTCACAAAGCCCTCATGGGCTGGTTGGGCAGCACATACGATAGACTACAACTAAATTACACTGTTTGAGGAAGTGCTGAAGTCGACCCGGGTTTTGCCGCCTTCACCCGCAGTCGCAAACTGCGGCTGCCTCTGTCAGATAATCTGTATTCTCTAAAGGTATGGGTCACGTGCACGAGTCACGTGCACGAAGACACGTCACTGAAGACACGTCAGATCAAGGTCAAAAAGACACGATACAAGATCATCAATCAATCAACCCATTTCATCTATTTGAACTTCGTGACAGCCTCAGGCACGAAACGTCAAAAAATGCCGAAACTTCGGCGTTCAGAGCTGAGAACGTCATTGGGCCTCAGCAACAGCGACTTCGAAGCGCGCCAGCCCAGGAGCTGTGAACAAAGCAAGACACTACGCCACCAGCCTATCAAGCTATTTCAATGAGGCTCAGCACTGCGCCGAGGTAGTGTCACGAAGAGTATAGCATCGGATGGGTGTGCGCACTGCGCATCGAGCTTTAGCCGCTCGTTTCATGCTTGATGAAGAGCATCCGGACCTTAGCCAGGACCTCAATGATACCAACCTATACACGCTCGGCCGAATCTGCGAACATAGTGTTACTCGGGTTGAACGCATTGAAGTCTTCTATTTCGGCGGTGTCTTGTGATGGATCATTACCATGAAACTATCCCTCAGTCTCAGTCAACCTGTTCACATCCTAAGCATACGAGATAAAACACGTTGCCCAATGCTCTTTTGACCTCCTTTCGGACGAACTCGTTCATCGGCCTCAGAATTTGATGGAGCATTTTGCCCGGAGCTAGTAGAACCCTCCGTCGTAGGGTTTGTCAGAGGCTCGCTGGAAGATTCTACAGAGCTTGCCAAATTCTCAGTTAGAACAGACGAGCTTAAGCTTGTGCCTGTAGTGGGACTGTGTGAGTGTTTTCCACGTGAAAGGGTGGAAGGTCTTAGGGAAGATAGAATCGAGGATTTTGAACTCTCGGCTTCTGAGTCTTTCGAAGATGTATCTGCCTTTCCAATCTCGGGTTCACCAGTGTCCTTGTAGTAGTAATTGAATGCTCTGTTATGACCGAGGATTAGAGCCCCACAAGGCTCTAGTGGATGAACATTTGTCGTGCGGATTCTTTGACCAGTTCTTGATGGAAGAGGGACTTGGACAAACTCAGAATGTCCACCTTTAGCCTTGTCTCTGCAGCGGCATGGCCCGTATGCCAGGCCTGGAAAGTGCAAAACTATGTCTCCGCTGAGCTTTATCGGATTCGTATCTGGATCGCCATGCAATTCCATGATGTCCTTCAGATCTGAGTTTGACACTGCAAGATAAAATTTGCCTTTTGGTAACTTGGACCATTGCAGGCATGGACTGCTGGAGAGCCTGGGCTGGAAGATTTCTCCAAAACCACGTCCGAAGAGCGTGATGGCGTGAATAGATCTCGTGAAATCTACCCATCCTTTGCCGATTGTGGGTAGTGTCACCACGCAAGGATGGATCGGGTCTCGATTTGTGGTAAGGTCCTTAAAGTCCCAACCCTCCAGGTATTTCCGCGCTCTTAATTTCATCTTGATTCCATTGTGTCCTGCCACTTGGACTTGATGATCTATCATCTTCTCCAAAATGTTGTAGTATTGTTCAACGCGGTCCCCGAACCGAATGTATTTGGTCGTCATTTTTGAAACCTTGTTTGATTCTTCTTTGGTTGTCGTCTCTTCGCTGTAAATCTGATTTCTGTCCTGGTAAATTTCCAGATCAAGGTTTGAGTCATCCAGCAGCACATCAATAGCGGAGTCAGCGGTGTGCAGCGTAGACGCTTCGTTCATCTTCTCTGACTTAAAGAGAAACACTGATTTGAACTTGTCCTGTTTGTTGTATTCTAGAGATGCGCGTGTGAGATGGAGCAAGGCGCTGGTTCCATTCACCAGCCAACCCCTTTTATCCGCCTCGTCCCACATCACGACGAACTTCTGGGATATCCACTGCAGTTTGTTGACGTAACCATATCGCGCAACCCGAACAGGGTCATCTTTGACACCGATGGCAAATTGAGCCTGGCCTGTAATGTATTGACCGACAGATATGGTAACTTTCTCCAGGACACAGTCCGAATGGGTTGCTGGGAGCCTTGACCTTTCAATGGCATAATTGGCATCCGCAGCCCCTATGATTATCATGAGCCGGAAGTCAAGCAATGACACACCAGAAGGATCTTACCTGCGTAATATCTGACCTCTGAGCACCAGCCCAGCACATGTCGAGCTTTCAAAACGTCCGAAACCCCTACATTGTCTGCATGGGGAACAGTATTATCGAGGTAGGAGATGCGGTTTCTCTCTTTGTTATAAATCAAATGCCAAATGAGCAGATTGCCCACCTGCTTTGTTGGAACAAGCATAGTTGAGAACCCTTTGATGAAGAGCTTATTGCCAAACGTATCTGCGAATCTCGTCTGGGCCAGCCGAGTCATCATAGAAAGTGGGATCTCAAGGCCTGTATCTGGTTTTGGTCTTCGTCTTATCGGATAGCCATTAACCAGGACGGGGTTTTTGAACAGGTTCTGCCAACATCGACCATCGCCAAGATTGCCGCTATCGTACTCTGCGCTCACATTGATGTCTATCCAGACAAACAAATCTGATTCAAATGCGGGTCCAGAAGGGGGATTTGGCGTGTTATAATGGACGATGCGGTCAATTTCAGGCTTGCTGGAAGCAACTCCATATTCAAACGGAGAAGAAAGAAGCGCCGCACCCAACCAGGCGAGCTGTTCGCCCGCCTCTATTACCGAATCTACATTTCCACGGGCCTGGAGCATAAAGTATGACCTCTCCATCCACGCAGTAAGCCGGGTACCATCTGGAAAGGTTCCTAAGGGCATCACTTTAGTATTAAATTAATCCGGGACATGCAATCAACTTACGGGTGTGCTGAGAGTCTTCATCGCTGCGGACCACATCTTGCACTAGCTGAAGAGTATGCTCGCCGCTCAATGGCCATGTCTGCTTGAGGTACCGCTCACAAGTCAGTGCTTGTGCATTCCCAGCTGCTCCGGTCAATGTTATTGCTCTCGCAATCGCATCTGTAGCCATTTCTTTGTATTCCTGTTGCTTGACAAAAGCTCTCGGGTCCCAGGGGATCGTAAACATGATCTTACACTCCTGAGGAGATGCGTTTCGGCTGATACTTCGAAATGATGGTAGCGAAAATACCTTCTGCCTGATTTGAGATGCAATAGATTCCATGCTATTCGGTACTGAAGATACCAGTTCAAGTTCACGACGAACTGCCCAAATCAGCCATTCATAGGCTGCTGTCCTAATAATGAACTCTCGGTAAGAATTTAGGACAGGCAGATCGATATCGTTATCGGCATCTGGTTCGTCATCTTCCAGTGCAAATTCGCTACCTTCCTGTTCGTTGTCGCTGAGATGAAATGATTGTATCGCATCAGCAGCTCGTTCCGTGCTCAAATCCTCTAATATAGGTTCTTCGACGGCGGACAGATCACAGTCTTCTGTGTTATCGGTTCTTTGATACCAATTCCGCATTCTCTCATGCAGCATCATTGGATTAGAGTGGGACTGAAATGGCCTCACTGGGGGAGGAGAGCACTTTTCTTGAAACGAGTCGGCAATATCACTACCATATCAAGCACTTAGAGTTGATTCGATCATATCAACGGTCTTGACCACGTACCTTCGATGCTTGCTAACAAATACCATTATGTCGCGGTATTCTTGAGATGGAGCGTTTTGCCCAATTTTCAAGGCAAACGATTTGAGAAGCCGAGGAAGAGTGGGACAGACAGCTTCCAATGATTCACTACCTGTCCCCTGAGTTCGCAATCTGCTGAGCAAGTCATCCGCAAATTCGGTTATGTAGTTGTCTCTTTCCGCTGTAACCATGCTGGAAGAATTCGAGTACACTGTTCTGGTGTCGTCTATTTCTGCTGGATTATGAATTCCTTCCGAATGAATGTTGGCCGTTGATGCGTCCTCGTCATCAGAAATAGTTGCTGCAAGTTGAAAACTTTCAACCTCTTGTATGCTTTCCCCTATCTGAGAGGTCTGGGTGATTCCCGTCTTGGAAAACTTCGCAGAAGAGTAGCCAGAATCGGAAAATGGTGCTGGTGCAAGAGCTGGGTTCGTTTGTAACGTCTGGTTTGCTTGATAATATGGACCAATTTGTTGATTATCTTGTACTACTACGGTCCAGTCTGATTTGATTTCAAGTTGTATCAAGCACATTCGCATCGAATTCCAGATCAACTCAACCTTTAAAGTGGTACGGAAGAGTGTTGCTCGGCAGATGCAGTGCGCTGCGTAGTAATGGTCACTGAGGTGTGGTCCGTCAATTCGATGAAATTGCTCTAGTGGAAATTTTTCAAAGTCGCATTCCAGTACTCCCACTACGTTCAGGTCTTAGACATGCGTCAGTCACGGTACCTGGAGTTTGGGGATAGTTATTTCAGGCTGCTCACCATGCTGCGCGGTTTCAAACTTCACAGGGAGGTCATCATCGCTATACTCGTAAACGGGCAGTTTGTACCTCCGGCGGTCTGTAGCTTGGAAGGTGAAGACGATCTCTCTTTGGACCTGTTTCCCTGAATCTGAAAGCAAGTCCCCTTTGCTAACCAGCCATGCCAATTCTGTTCTGCTGCGTCTAGCGAATGAATCTATCATGTCTCCAGTATACCTTTCAACGAGCGGGATGGCATGGCTTCGTGGACAAACCGAGACAATTCCAACGCCGTTGTTGTAGGATTTCAAAGCACCATATAAGGCAGCGCCTCGAGCGACCGCTGTCCAACTAAGTCCGAATTTAGAAATTCACTTTCGGCAAATCTTTCGACAACTCAGAATTTACAGACTTACGATGTATTAGGCCTTCGCAGCATGATTTTCCTGAGCCTCAGTGTGAACTGAAGTTCGTCTTGCAGGTAGCTTGACTCGGAAAACCCGCCAACCAGGAGAACATTCTTAAAGAAGCCCTAGTTAGTATCACGGAGTAGAAGTTGTAGGCTGAAGAGTTGCTAACCTTGACTCTTCGTCCACGCCTTTCGATTTGAGCGATCTGATTCTGAATTAATTCCACAGTGCGGTCCACGAGTGGATCGAAAAATAACTTGAAATCATGACTGTGGAATTTGAGTAACTAGTAGGCTTTGCCAAACCATATGCAAACGCACAATGTAAGAATAATCTCTCCACTCTTAACCCTTCCCTCGATATCCAGGTACGACAGAGGTTCGGGCAAGTCGATGAAGACATCCCGCTGGTCGCGTCGAAATTGGCGTTTAAGTTGATCAAACTGCTTCATCAATGCTCTCATTCCCCGTCCTTCAAACACAGACCCATATTTATCTTCAATTTGGTTGCGTGGATCTAGTTGTTGGTAATAATTGTCTCCCAGAAGCGCTTTTAGCCAGCGTTTGAAATTTTGATCGACGTAAGAGGAGCCACATTTTGCACCTGTTTTCCTGATTAGCATCAAGTATCATTCATGCGTACCATTCTCCTTCGCACATGTAGGCATGCAAATTTCCGCAATCTCAAGAACCGGCTCAGTTTGTTTTACTTCATACGAGAATACGTCCTTGCGTTAGGATGGATAATCAGCACCTAGCGGTGAAGTAAATTCATGGGTTATAGGTGCTTACCACTATCCCACTGCCAGCGTCGCATAGCACAAAGCACTCTCCGACCTAAAAGGGATTAGATAGGACTACTTGAAGTCCGAGTTATATCGACTTGCTCTGAATATTTCTTGTCCATTTAGTTCCTTCAAGTATCTTGCGGTGTACAGCGCGGCTGCCTCTTGTTCAGATACCATTATCATAGCATCCAAGTTTGGGATATTTTCCTCGCTGAAACCTGCCTGCCTGGCTGCTCTGAATAGAGCATTCCTCCCCTTGTATGACCAAATCTGTTCTAGCCGTTAGTAGTGGTGATCGCAGAGGTAAAATAGATGAGGTACAAACTCTAGGAACTGTAATAACGACATCGACGGGAATTGTAAGAGCGATATAGCCGGGAACTCGTGTTTTCCACAGTGGACCCACGCGGCGTTTCAGCACCTGAAAGACTTTGTGTAGGTAGTCTGTGACTATATCCTCAGGTGATTTCCAGGGATATTCCGGTAATCCTTCCGAAGATATCACGCCCTCGAAATCCAAGTTTCTCACACCATCCAAGGTCTGTAAAGTCAGATCAAGTTCATCGGACTTGTTATCTTGCACATCAAGTTCTAGTTTGGTGTTCTTTATAACCACTGCGGTTTCACTCAAGTTGTTCCCCCATTGTTCCTCGCCAGGCAGCTCCGGTGGTGAGTAGGAAATCACGCTGGGAATTCTATCATCATTACCCATTCCAGGACCCCAGTCAGTTAAAAGGTCGATGCTACTGAGGTCGATTTTCCCGTCACCGAGATGGGTAGCATATGCCACGCCTTGGATTGTCATCAGCGGATTCTCGGAAGCAGAATTGAGAGCTACTAACCTGTGAATGCAGTTCCATAATTGAGGGCTATAACCAGGCGATGTTCTTGAATTTGACTCGACATTTTCTCTGCGAAAGGGTGTGCCCAGCCGATCAGGATTCCGAACCGGTGGTTTTCTTTTATCTCGAGCAGTCTGTGTCTCTATGATGCAGCAGCGCCTTAAGAGCCCATGGTAAGCTATCAGGGTGAGAAAATAAGATCTAAGAGAGTATGTTTAAGACCGGCAGACTGAAAGGAGGCTAGGACATAGTTCTGCCGCCAGTCGATTGCGGTGACATCTTCAGCCGCCTCAACGACTGCCAAGGCCGGACGTAACTCAACTGCCCATACCGCACGGGACCGCACGGGCCCGCCACTAAAGTAGTCGTATCACTGAGCACCGGTAAAATACTCGTTACATAGTAATTTAATATAACCGGAGCATCCTCGGTATGCCACACGCGACTTATTTGTTTACTTACTGGCGCGCCCAAACATGAAGTTATTTAGAATGCAGGTTCCTTATATATTTACTATATCACGAGTTTTGGTATGGTGTTAAGCTTTAAGCAACATGTTTAATTGGCAATCTACCTATCCCTCTGCTTCCTCCAAGTCGTATATCTCCTCCAGCAACTCATAGCCCTCATTATTAGAAGGTGGGTCCCCATCACTGCCACCGTTGTTAATATCCTTCCGAAACTGGCCCAGTATATAGGACTTCCCTGCCTTATATTATGAGGCAGTTCCATAAGGCTCATAATAGTAGTCCTCTTCCTGCTGAGTCTCCCCTTCTAGTAACGCCTTGTTAACTTTAACAAGGCCTTTTAAGTCAGCTGTGAGGAACCTCCGAGACAACGTCCTCATTAGTGGGCCAGTAGCCAAAGTAAGGTTATTAATCCAGGTAATAAGGATATCGCTAGCTTTTTCACTTAGTAGATTTGCTACCTTATTACAAAGGTTATAGTAAGCGGTTCTAAGTCACTTAATAACCTCTCTGGCTTGCAGATCTTATTATTCTGGTACTCCAATCTCTCTTATTATTGTCCGATTAACGTACTGCTTCGCATAAACTTAATAAGCGTTATAGCCGCACTCATCAAAGAGGAAGGCCCATTTATCCCAATCCTCGTCTACAAAGACCTTGTATAGCAACTGCCAGTGCCATAGGTAACGGCAGGGGATCTGCCACTTACAATAGAAGAGGCAGTGGCAAGCTCGCTTATCCTTAAAGTTCCAGATATTTGCAAGCTCATCAGCAAGCTTTTAAGCTTTACGGATCTCACCATACATTAGTTGCTGGATTAGATAGGGGAAGCGCTTTAACTAAGGGTATTTAACAGAGACGCTGAGGTGTTTCATGCGGAATTCTCACTGTCATTGCTCCGCTATAGCGTCCCATTAATTAGCCCGTTTATCTATTGTAAGAAAGAGACCGAGAATACAAAATTTACCTTATAATTTCTTTAAGCCGGTAGATAGCTTCTTAAGGGAGTTATACTATAATTTGTTTGGGTTAGTAGTTAGAATTTAGAGCAGTAAAGGACTGTAAGTACGTGGATAGTTGGCCCAAAGCTTATATGTGTTAACCCAGTGGCGAACGATATATTTAACTAAGTTAAAGTTTAATTTATCCTGCTTGCGCTTCTTAGAATGCCCCTCTAGGCTAGGGGTTGCCAAATGGGTAGGTTCCTCCTGCGGTTAAGCCGTGTTAATATTTATAGCAGCATCCTTAGTAGCAGCAGCTATACTTACTGATTTTGTACTAGCCTTTTAGCTGCTAGCTTCGGTTGTTTTTTCTTATATTTTTGATCCTAAATATCCTTAGCTATAACTATAGCTTAGTTAAGGCTATTAAGGCAGCCTTGCTCAGTAAACCTTGTCTTCAGTGCAACACAAATATAGTATTGGATATCCTTGTTCTTAATGCGCCGTTCTAGTGTTCGCTCTAAGTACACCCAACAGTGAAGGTGTGTTACTTCTTACTTACCTTCGTTAAGGCCTTAGAAGGCAAGCTTAACAGCAAGCTACTTAGTAGGCGAGTTATTGGTTATATAATATCATGGGTTCCAAGCCTTTCTATACTAGCGTTTAATATAACAAAGATACTTAGCAATTATAAGGCTATCCTCATTGCTAGTAAGGAAGTGCGCGTATAGGCAGAAGCTTCCTATATCGTTCCGTACTATAACAGTAAACAAATACCACCCTAGGTAGTTAGTTTTATGCGTTAAGTCTATAAGGGAAAGTCTATATAATAAGGAAGTTAGAATATACGTTTTAGAAGAAGATCTGCGTATAGTATAGGCTAAAGAAGGGGTAAATAATATATAATCCGCACTTAGCCAAGACCTCAAGTTAGTATTTTTTAGTAAATATAAGGCCTACTGTATCAACCAAGCTGCCGTCTTTTACTTTATATTAAGCCTTAACCTTCTCCTATATCCAATTGCTGCCTTTTAACCACTTTATGCCCTTATCCAACTGCTTTTTCTACGGATTAGTATTGCCCTAAAGTCGTATATCCGGATTGGCGCTACGGTAGCCTTAGGCGTAGTTATTAATATCCTTCTAGTTTAAAAGCGCCCACTAGCTTCCTCTAGTGGGACTTTACCTTCTAGTTAAGCCGTGCTACGGAAGGCGTGTAGAACTACTGCTGGTTTATATCCACCTTTAGTTTTGCCGGTAACGCGCTCGCGTAAACCTAAGTTCTTTTTAATTAAGTCCAATGCATTAATATTATGGCTATGCGTTTAATTATCATACCGTTTAAGGATTTGTGTGCCATTAATATAGACAGTAATATTTATACGGTAATCGCATTAAGCACCTTCGCGGATTATCTTCTGTATAAGGTGCTCGCCAGAAGGTTCCTTTAGGTCCTATATTTTACGATAGAAACAGTGTTACGGACGCTTTAAGTACGATGTTACGACTACTTGGGGAAGAGTTGCAGGAAGCTAGTTGGTTGATATGGGCACGGTTTAGGATAGAGCCAGTGGAACTATATAACGAGGAATGGTAACTAAGGTTATATAGCGTTAAACGTATTAACTATGTTAAACGGAAGGGACGTTACGTTTAATATAGACAACACGTACCTTATATACAAGAGAGGATTTCTTAGGAGTATAGTTGTGTATTTAAAGGACCTTAGTTCCTACTATAGATAGTTCTCTCCTTATAGTAAATCTTAAAATATAATTAGAGTTAATCTGTTAGGTAACTACTCTACTAGTTATTATTACGTTATTAATTTATTCTTACCTATATACCTAGCCTAATAATAGAACCCACTGTAGTTCCTGCTATAAGGTTCCGTTATACATTCACTACTAAGGTTACGGTATTAAATAAGATCGAACAATATGCCACCTAGAGCACTAGTTACGACGGCGTTGATAGTAGCTATAACCTTAGGGCCAGGTGATACTAGTATAGACAATAGGGATTCTTAAGTGGTTACGCAAGGTTAGTTATAGGAAATGGTTAATTACTTATAAGATAATAATAGGATACTTAAAGAACGCATTAATGGAATTAGAGTAGCAAAAATTAAGCTACCTTTAATTGAACGGTTTTTAGGAGAGAAGTTAAAGTTTAAGGGATTTCTTACGCAGATGTACTTTAAGGTAGTACAGGAAGAAGCGAAGTTAGTAATATTGTTAAATTAAGTAGCCTATACAGAATTGTTTCTAATAGGGAGGGTACTTAAATGGTTTAAGCTGTATCTTATAGAAATATAGGCTAATGGCATAACAACTACTAACTAGGATGTACGGTATATATTTGCTAGTTAGAACGGGTTCATGGAATGACTAACGCAGATATTTAGAGACCTAGAGGCCATAACTATAGCAGAACAAAAGCTTTAGAACTTAGTACAACGTACTTTAGTAATTAAGTATATAATATAGTTTTAAATACTAGCCATATAGGTTAAGTGGAATAATAGGGCGCTTATGGTATAGTATAAATAGGGACTTAAGGCTAAAGTCTAGGACGCAATTATCCTAATGGAAGATGCGGATACTCTAAGGGAGTTAATAGATTAGTTAATAAAGATTAATAACTGGATTTATTAAAGGGAATAAGCTAAGAGAGGGTAAGACAGAGTTCTATAGTTGTATAAGGCGCAGAGTACGTAACGATAGATATAGAGTTAAAAATTATAGAATGGCGTAGAGCTAATAGACTTAAGCGGTACCAAAGAAACCTAAAGGTGGGAAAAGAAACTATAGAAACCTAGAGGTTAAGGATTAAGTGATTAAAGGACCTAGGAGTAGAGGCTAAACTAAGGATCTTAGTAGCAGAAGACGTTTAGGCGGACTCTATAGTAAGAAAAATGGTTTAAAGATAGAGCTTATATAAATTGCAGAAAACAAGGTTATTTTGCCAGAGACTATAAAGGTAGTTAGAGTAACTATATAGTAAAGGGAACTAGGCCAGTAGGAGACATATATATATAGAGGGACAATAGTGTACTGCGAGGAATAAAAGAGTGTTTAATTAATAGTTTTATGTATTGTTACAATAACGTATGCCGAATTTATAAGGACGCTAAGTACGGCGTAAGCTATTGGCTATAGGAGCTATTATTACCTAAGTTTAAAGGAACTAATAAACTAGCTTATAGATTGGATATTAAAGATAATGAATTTAATAAAGGCGAAGCATTTACTAATAATAAGGTAATAAGGGCAGCTTACTAGGAGTATACAGACCTTAGAGAAGTTAAAATAGAAGTAGAAACTAAGACCATTATAGAATAAGGTTTAGTAACGGATGTTATAACACCATTAGATACAATTTCCATTGCTTTATAAGATAATAGGAGTAATGTTTAGAAGAAACTAAGTAAGTAGATAACTGCTAGTGCTAGCTTATTACTTAATAAAGGTAAAAGGCCATAGGCTTAAGATTCTTAAGAAGAGATAAAAAAAGCTTAAGATTCTTAAGACAAGATAAGATATACCTAAGGACCTATAACGAACAAAAACTAATGGGAAAGGGTAGTGACTTAGTTTAGTAATAAACAAATAAGTATAGGACGCAAGTTTAAGAACTATAAGTTTAGGGAATAAGTAAGAATGTTAGCAATTCTAGGTAAACATAGTATTTAGCCTAAAGATTAAACAGTTAATACTAGGATTAAAAAGTAAGATAACTATAAAGATCTAGCTATAAGACGTAAAAAATAAGAAACTATGGATAAGTTTAGAACAAGAATTATTATATAGTAGGAGTAAAAGCTAGATAAGAGGTTAGCTATGCCAGGTTATATAAGGGATAGAGTACCTATGCGAAGAGTTATTAATAAGCTAAGTGCAGGGATATCTAGGGCAAAGTGGTTAGATAAACTGGAATAAAAAAAGGATCTAGATATTCTAACCAGATTTAAAGAAAGACATACTAAAGGATATTATAATATAGTAATAATAAGGTACTTTCTAATAGATAGACTATACACACTAAACCAGTTGTATAGAAAGTGGTATAGGCAACAACACAATAATAAATGGGAAGACTTTTATATATAGCTGGATAAAAAAGTTGTCTAAGACTAACCTATTACGGAAAAACATATAAATTATATTAAAGGAGCGTTAATTATAATATTAAGGAACCTAGAAGAAGGATCTAGGGACTAGAGAAGTAAGTAACAAATCTTAGTACCCGCAGTAAAGATACTAGTGGTTAGGTTAACCAGGTATAGGTTTAAACTTAAGAATAAAGACAAACCAAGAGTTAACCTAAAATATGCAGCGCATTATATACTATTGTGGATAGCTTATGTGGATAACACGTACAATATATATAGGGCACTAAAAGATAAGAACTGGAAGTACCTAGTAAGGATATATTAGGTACTAGAGGAAAAGCGGTTTAGGAATACTAAGTATATATATAGATGGCACCCAGTAGAAGTATAAGGTTAAGGAGACTTAATGCTTTAACTAGGAAGATTCCTTACGGAAAAATACCTAGATAAATAATAGTGGTGGGAGTGCCTAAAGAATACTTGTCTATAGTATATAGAGGAAAAGAAACAAACTAAGTATTAGCTAAAGTTAGACTAAGTATAAGTAGGATTAAGCAGCTAATAGTTAGGAAAAGGGGAGGCGTATAAAACTAGAGGGAACTAGTGTTAGAGCCTTAAACCCTTAAAGGAATTTAAGGATAATACCTAAACTTATAAGTTAAGTGGTAAGATTAGCAGTTTAAAGTATTAGTAGATAGTAGAGTAACTAGAAACCATATATTACCAAAAGTAGTAGAAAGGATGGGGTTACTATATAGATAGAAGGAACACCTATATCCACTTATAATAATTTTAGGAGATTAGATAGCCTATAGAGGAGGTATTATTAATCTTAAAATAGGACCTATTTAGATAACTATTAAAGGAAGGCCAGTTAGAATGTCTTTTAATATCCTACTATTAGGATAGGATAAGGCGATACTAGGAATACCTTAGTTATAAGAGTATAATCTAAAGATTGATTGGGTTATAGGTTAGGTTAATATTAAGAATACTTAATAGCATAAAACGCGATAGTAAACTAGGTTGGTATAGTACTAAGTTAAAGTAACGTATGAAGAGACTAAGCGAGGCTTAAGTTATATACCAAAGAAATACCATAAGTATGGTAAAAAGTTATAGTTACTAGAAAGTGAAAAGCTGTTAGAGCATATAGCATAGGACTATAAGATAGAATTAAAAGAGGAAATAAGTCCAAAGTTCTTTTTAATCTATAAGCTTACTAAAACGGAGTTAGTAGCGCTTAAGGAGTTTATCTAGGAGAACTTATATAAGGGATATATTAAACTATTATAGTTATTAGCAGGATATCTAGTACTGTTTATTCTAAAGAAAAACGGAAAACTTAGGATATGCATAGACTATAGATAGTTAAATAGCATTACTAGGAAGGATAGGTATCCTTTACCCTTAATTAGCGAAATCTAAGATAGGATAGGCAACATAAAGATCTTTACAAAGATAGATCTGAGATAGGTGTACCATTAGATTAGGATTAAGAAAGGCGATAAATAGAAGGCAGCCTTTAGGTTAAAGGAAGGACTATATAAACCATTAGTTATGCAATTTAGACTTATAAACGTACTAGTAACATTCCAGAAGCGAATTAATAGTATATTAGGAGAACACCTAGATAAATTTGTTATAGTATACCTTAATAATATTATTATCTACTTAGAGAATAAGGAAAAACACGGAAAACATATTAAATGGGTTTTAAAGAGACTATAAGAAGAATAGATGCTAGTAGTAATTAAGAAATACGAATTCTTTACTAGAAAGACTAATTTTATTAAATTTATTATTAAACTAGGCCAACTTAGTATAGATCTAAAAAAGATCGAGGCTATAGTAAACTGGCAAGAACTAGAGAACGTTATGTAGTTAAAATCGTTCCTAGGGTTTTGTAATTATTGTAAAAGGTTTATAGTGTAATGGTTAAAGGACATTAAGCTACTTACGCGGTTAATAAGGAAATAAGAACCATAGGTATAGAGAAAGGAGCAATAAGAACTATTTAAAAAAGTTAAAGAATTGTTTACCTAGGAGCCAGTTCTTAAGATCTATTAACTAGGTCTAGAGACGGTTATAAAAACAGATATATTAGACTTTACACTAGGGGCATATTTTATGCAGAAATATTAAGATGGATGGCACCCAGTGGCATACTATAGTTAAAAGATAATACTACTAGAGTTAAACTACGATATCTATAACAAGGAGTTATTAGGTATAGTTATAGCACTTAAGGAATAAAGAGCATTCTTACAAGGTATAGAGAAACCATTTATAGTTAAGACGGACTATAAGAACCTTATAGGATTCCTAATAACAAAGGAACTTAACCAAAGACAGGTTAGATGGGCGGAAATGCTTATAGAATACTATTTTAAAATTTAGTATACTAAGGGTATAGATAATATACGAGCAGACGCTTTAAGTAGAAGGGCTGAACTATAAAGTAATAAAAAGCTATTAGGAGCTTTATTGCGAAAGAATTAAGACGGATTAATTAGGTATAATTATCTAAAGATTATAGTAACCAAAGAAAGTTAGATCTATAATTTACTAGAGAGTAATTGGATATAGAAGATCTAAGAAATATAGGCAGAGGATCCAGATTTAGAGCAATATAAAAATAGAGAAGCAATATATGTGCCTAAGTCTATTATAGAAGAATTTATTAAGGAATTCCATAAGGGAATAATATAAGAACATAATAGAGCTACAGGCTTAGTGTTAAAACTTTAGGAAGAGTATATTATTTAAGAAATCTAGGGACTAGTAAGATAAGTTATAAAGGAATACCTAGATTGCTAAAGGAACAAACCAATAAGGTATAAGCTGTATAGAGGGCTACAACCTATTAAAGTACTAGGAAGACCATAGGAAGTTATATTATAGGACTTTATTATTAAGTTACCAAAGTTAAGAGATCCTATTACAGGATAAGATTATAACGCGATTTTAGTAATAGTGGATAAGCTAATAAAGTAGGGATACTTTATAGCATGCACTAAAGGAATATTAGTAGAGAATATCGCTAGAATTTATATTAAAGAAGTGTTTACAAGACATGGAGCACTAGATAAAATTGTATTAGACAGAGATCCAAGATTTATAGTAGTATTTTAGAAAGTGTTTCTAGCAGAATAAGGGGTTCGCGTAGCAATATCTATAGTATATTATCCGCAGACGGACGGATAAACGGAAAGACTAAACTAGATACTGGAATAGTATCTAAGGCATTATATTAATTACACATAGAATAATTGGGTATTGTTATTACCAGTTATATAGTTTGCATATAATACAACACCATAAGAAGGAATGGGGATATTACTATTTAAGGCAAATTACGGGTACGAACTAAAAACGTTATTATTACCATATTAAGCAAAAAAGACGAGTAACACAGCTAAGTAAAAAATGGAGATGTTAATGAATCTTTATATATACCTTATAGAAACAGCTAAACTAGTATAAGAATAAATAAAAAGGTACTATAATGCTAAGAGATCTAAGGGACTAGATCTTAAGAAGGGAGATAAAGTATAGCTACTACACAAAAATTTTAAGAGTTGACGATTAAGCAAGAAATTGGACTATATTAGACTAGGACCTTTTAAAATTAAGTAAAGAATTTTATTAGTTACGTATAAGTTGAACCTATTAGCCAAAATAAAGATCTACCCTATACAATATATTGCAATGCTAGAGCCAGTATATGGGAATGTTAAGCTACTAGTCTATAAGGCAGACATGTATAGAGGACAGGAGGAAGATAAATGGTAAGTTTTAAAGATTATTAGTTATAAGGACGTAAAAGACAAAATATAGTACGAAGTAAAGTAAATAGGCTATAATAAGACTACCTAGGAACCACTAAGCAACCTAGAAAACGCTATAGGAAAGGTATAGGAGTATTAGAAGAAAGTAGGTTAGGTAATATTAATAAGAAAGGATCGCCAAAGAATAAGTTACCTAAGGGGGACCTAAGAGGAGCAATTGCTAAGCTACTTAGAGTTATTTCCCTTGTAGGAGGAGAGCTAGTCCTTTTGTTACTAAGTTCCTGCAGACTTTGTTAAATAAGTTTCTACTCTTTGGAATAAACCTTCTTACAAACATATTTAAGATGTTAAAGACGAGTATAAGCTAGACGTTAGGCTTTAAGGACGCGTATAGATTCTTCTAAGGTATATTAAACCGCGAGCAACGCTAAGGCCAGCTTACTGTTAAGTTTTATAATAGTAGATTAAATATAAGACCCTATAATAAGTTACTTAGGGAACTTAAAGACTATTAAGAGTTATAGGACGCGTATACTTAGCATTAGAGATAGAGCGAACGTTATAAGATAATTAAATGTTTGCTTTAGTACACTTAAAGCAAGAGAAGGGTTGTTAAGATAAAGGGCTTACTAGCGCAATATAAACTAACCCCTCTTTCGCGCACCTAGAGTAAGGAATCGCCATTACTTTACTAAGCGACAGTATGGAGGAAACCGTATAAAGGCGACGCTTAACCTAGGAAAGAGAAGAAGAAGCTTTAGGTATAATAAGCAAGGATATTAACTAGACTAATTAAACGGACATTACACCTCTAGTAGATAACTTAGAGATGTTAGAAATCTTTAAAGACGAAAATAAAGAGAAGGGAGATAGTGTTATGGACGCTTTAAGTATAATATTATAACTACTTGGGGAAGAGTTATAGGAAGCTAGTTAGTTAATACGGGCACGGTCTAGAATAGAGCTGGTGGAACTATATAATAAGGAATAGTAATTGAGGTTATATGACGTTAAATATATTAACTATATTAAATAGAAGGGATGTTATGTTTAATATAGATAACACGTACCTTATATACAAGAGAGGATTTCTTAGGAGTATGGTTGTGTATTTAAAGGACCTTAGTCCCTACTGTAGATAGTTCTCTCCTTATAGCAAATTTTAGAATACAATTAGAGTTAATCTATTAGGCAACTACTCCACCAGTTATTATTATGTTGTTAATTTGTTCTTACCTATATACCTAGCCTAATAATAGAACCCACCGTAGTTCCTGCTACAAGGTTCTGTTATAAATAGCAGAAGTAGTAGATTAAGTAACTACTATCTTTTCATGGCCTGTTCTTGCTCTTATATAACTAAATATTGTTAATATATAGCCAATAAGTATTAAATTCTTTGGCAGTAAGGGTAATGGGCTTATTAAGATAAAATAAGGTCTTTTACTAAGCGGTAAGGTGCTTAGGATTAGCTAGAAGCTTGCTTATATTAAGTAGCTAACAATTAATTGAGGTCAGGAAGGTGGTGTTAAGGAAGGTAAACAAAGGACAAAGTCCCTAATAGCATACCGAGGATGCTCCGGTTATATTAAATTACTATGTAACGAGTATTTTACCGGTGCTCAGTGATACGACTACTTTAGTGGCGGGCCCGTGCGGGCCCGTGCGGTATGGGCAGTTGAGTTACGTCCGCCAAGGCCAAGGCAATGCACGAAAGAAAAAGCAACTAAGTGCGGCGCAAACTCGGCCGCTTGGTGCCTTGAGTCCCGACCAACCGAACTGACGGAGTACCGTAGTTGACTCAGAAGTCCAACTTGAAGCTGGTCCTCGTTCACCGTGCACAATCAACACCATATCAAGCAGCGAAGCACAACTCAGTAAAGCTAAATCGAAGCAAGATTCCAGAATCGGAAGGCAAAGTAGCGTCCTCGCCCTAGAGAGCAGTGGAAAAGTGTCTGGTAAGCCGTCGAGAATACCTGACTGCCCATCGCGATTCGTGACTTATCACGTTCCAACGCAGGTAACTTTTTGTGAAGAAAGAATGCTACGTCAGGCAAAGTCCGAGGGCACCCAAAAGCAGCAAAACAAGCCGACAGAGGATGACAGAGCTAGGAAACTCCTGCTCACGACACCGGATGCTATACATCGGTTGCGGGAGCTTATTCGACGACGATATGCTCTAGACTCTGAAATTTGGGCTTTTCGGGCCGCGAGAAGGCCGGATCGGCCAGTAGTTGAAGAGAAAATGATAGAAGCGGACCGAATCTTGCAAGAAATCATTGATACAGTCAGGTCCTGGGAAGGTACAGAGGATATCTGGACACCTACCGAGTGGCCAAAAGCAATGGAGATTCGGAAACGTGTCCTAGCAGATGGGAAAAGGTGGTGGACGAATAACCCGCCATGGAACGAGGACTCCAGAAGGAAGGCTTACAGTGGGAGATAACGAATGACCTATTTGAAAATTTGGCAAAGATGTCATCCTGCTTATCCATTTAAGCTAGTGCAAATTCAGAAATATCTGCTTTAGCTTTGGGTATATCGGAGTTCCCAGACCGGTGACCAGGTCCCAACCAGGCTCACACTGAAAACCCGTCCGTACCCGCATCCTGGATTCGACCGAACAGTGATGTCGTTGAATGCGTCAGGATGCGCATAAAACACCGGATTCTGAAATCCAATGGGTCCTTTACCAGCTTCATGACGAGCTTCGTTGAGGAGAGTAACAATGGCCGGCCATGGTCGGCGCAGATGCACGTGTTCCTCTAATACCGAGGGTTCTGCCATGCTATACAGTTGCAAGCCCTAATCCCAATGACAAAACATCCGGAAACGCGCGTGTGCGTCAATAGCTACCCGGATACGTGAGTGTATATGATTAAACTCCCGCTCTACATCCGGCAGCCAGCGATGACCTCTACGGTCATAAAAGCTGGAAATTATACCTGGCTGCTCGTTGTATGCCGCGTCACCAAACAGGAATAGTGATTGCCGACCTTCCATAACCTCCTGAAGGCATTCGAGAACTCCACGTGCTTGCCTCTGTCTTATCTAGTGGGATAAGGACGGTGCAATTAAATGGAAGTAGAGAATGGAGATTAATTGGTTGACTTGTTAGATAGGGTCTAAAGATTTGTTTAATATTGTTACGGTTGCGAAAATTAAGAGGTAAAGCCGTAGATAAACGCATAGATTAACTGTTGAAATGAGGTTATTGGGGCTAAAACTCTGTGCATTGCTTATTTTCTATATAGGTGGTTGAAGAGATTTTAAGGAACTTCGACCGGCGGTCGAAGTTCTCTGATTGGTCAGATTCCTGCCAAGAGGCTCTCCCCAAGTCTCATCATGTGATATCATTACGGGCTTGTTTTCCAACACCCTCCCTTAAGCTCAGTCAACGATACCGCTATATACACTGTATATAGGGGTGTAGGATTGCTTAATAAGGGTTGCTGAAGCTCCTCTAAGGTAGAATAATTATCTAATAAGGAGTTACGCCCTCCGTAATGTCTAGAGATAGCGCCTACTCCATAAAACGTCTCTTAAATTTTTTGGCAGCACCTCCCTATAGGTGTTCTATATTGCCTATAGAGCTCTAGAGGCCCTATAGCCTTACCCTATATCTCTTCTAAAGTATATCTATCCTTCCTACTAGTATAAGCCCTTCTTAATATCGTAGCCGTTAGATTTAGGTAGTAGGTTTAAGTGGTAGGTTAGTAGATTAAGGTTGAGTTCTGTTGCTTATTTTAAGGCCTTAAGGTATTATTTAGCGCACTCTCTAAGGATCTACCAATTGTGTAATAATTTCCTATTAAGGCCTAGTATAGTTAATTGGGTTTCTACATCATCTAAAAGTGTTTAAGAAAGGTGTAGAACTAAGGACCTATAAGAGGCTTAGTAAGGCCGTCGGCCGCTATATTAATTAAAGCAATATATATAAGGTTAATCCTATTACTATTTATCTTATCTCTTATATAGTAAAACTAGACACTAATATGCTTTGTTTAATTATATTAAACTAGATTTTTAGCCAACGCTTTTACAGCTTAATTATTAGTTTTAATTAAGATCCTAGCAAACTATTTGCTCTAGTCTAGTATACCTAGTTTAGTAAGTAAAAGTTAAAGCTATATAGTCTCTTTTACTACAGCTATTAGAGCTATATACTCTAATTAATATATTAATAGTAAAATGGTAGCTTATAGCTTTAATTTCCATAAAATTAGTCCTCTGTTTAATATAAATATAAAGCCTAATATAAAGCGTCTTATGGTTTTATCTTATCCCTAGTTAGCATTACTAAAGCTAATTAGAGTAAGGTTTAGGTTCTTATTACCTCTATAGGTAATTCCTCTATTAAGCAAGCCGGCTAAGTATTAAAGGATAAGTCTTATGGCCGTTATATAGGTAGAGGTAGGATTATAAGCGAAACGGCTTACCGTTAATACCGTAAAGGTAATATCTAGCCCTGTTTCTATTATAGGAAATATAACTAAACTAACTATGCTCTAGTATCTTCTAATATTATCTTTATTAGTAGTTTCTTAATTAGCTATAAGCTTAATTAAGTGCTTTATAGATACTAGTAAGGTATTAGCCTTTTATAATCTAAAACGTTTAAAAGCTTTAATAAGGTAAGCTTGCTATAAGAGTGTAATCTTCTTCTTTATTTAATTTCTTATAACTATTATGCCTAAGTAAAAGCTTATTAGCCTAAGGTCTGGTCACGGAACCCAACCGCAGGGGCCTCCATAGGAGAGCCCTATGCTCTTGTGTATACCTCGCGTACAGCTTATATCAGCTACGCGTGGGTATATCACCTCCTTACGCCCTTAACCCTTACAATCAATCGCGCAACGTCTTGTATACTCCTTAAATACATACATTTAGCTGCCATTAACCCCATCCCGTGATATTACATTATGCCTTTTTTATCACTAATGTCCAGCCTATAACCAATTCCACATCTCTATAATACTATAGGCGCTGCCAAAAGCAGCATGTCTACGAGTTACCTTACTGTGTACTTCTAAAGAATTAACAATAGTAAGACAAAATTCCTTACTAACCACTATGTTAAACTTAAAGAATAATCCAATGCCTATACTAAACCCATGACGCCAATTAATCCTAGGAGGATTTAATTTATTAGCCCTAGCCTTAACCCCTAAGAGAAAGCCTAATAGCTTAAACGACTACAATAACCTTAACAAGGTGGACATTAATAATGTCTTATCCTTTATTAACTACACAACCATAAATAAATAAGCCGAAGGACTACTACCTATTAAGATTAAGATATAAGACGCTAAGATATTTGTAAAAATGGTAGCACAAGAACCTAATAAATACTACCGCCTTCTATAGAACTACCACCTAAAGCTTATATAAGCTGAGATGCATACCGCCTAAGATCGCAATATTATCTAAGACCTATAAGTTCGTAAGGCGCTCGCTAATAACACGTGTTAGGAGATTAAAGACAACCTCCATGTGTCTAAACGCAACGTCTAACGACTAAAGAAGGCCGAGATTACACTTATTGCTACGGTTACCAAAAGAGAGGGTATAATTAAATACCTATAATCTTAGCTTAATAAGTATATTTATAATAATACCGGACACCTCTTTACTGTATATAACGCCACCTAAGTCTCTATACCCCTAGCAACCTTACCTACTGTTAGCGACTCGGTCAATCGAGGCACGAGCATGGCAAGAGGGTCGCGTAAGCCTGTATGATTGGATTGTCTATAAACGAGGATCCAAAGCTAAAGAAAGGAAACAAGAAGAACGGAAGCACCGCTCGAAGTTATATACAATCTTCTGGTCACGTGATGGCAACCTGCCATTATATAACGGCAGTTTGCGGCAATCTAACGGCAATTTGCCAGTGCTGTAATATTACCCCCCCCTCCAAAAAAGCCTGCCCTTAGGCTTTGTATATCTGTATTACCCCCACGGGGCATTCTTATCTTTATGCTCTACTAGTAATTTATTGTCTTCACTATGCTAGCACTCCATCCACTTATCTAAGTACTTTAGCGGCCCAGGTTTGTTAGGATAACGGCTATAGAACTTTTATAACTTGTGGGGGCTGCCTATAAAATTCCATACAGGGTACTAGGTAGGGTCTGGATCATATCCTTTCTAACTTACGCGGTACTTTAGTGTTCCTTATATAAGTTTATAGGCCAGTATTTCTTTAATTTCCTATTTATTATTACTATTAACTTAAATTGGCAGGGGCAGTTTATTCTTTTGTCTAGGTAATAGGTTATTTACAGCTTTCCGTAGCTTATCCGGCAAGAATTTAGAGTAGACCTTAATTAAATCCGGGAGCTTTACTTTATATAAGTTGCCTCTCTTCTTAAGAACTTTATACGGTCCTGCCATCTAATAGTCTAGCTTATAGCTAGGCCACTCTGTCTTCTAGTTCTTTATTATAACCTAGACCTTATTGTCTACGGTAAAGTCAGGCTTATGCCTATACTTATTTACCTGCTATTCCATTAATTTTTAGGCCTTTTTTAGGTTTATATGGGCTACTATCTAGGCTTCTTCTAAGCGCTTAGCGTACTGCTGGGCTTCCTTATAAGATAGTTTTTTGTATATAGTTTGGGGTCCTTCTAGTCTTTCCCAGTTAAAGCTTATACAGGGTAAGTAGTCCATTTTTAGCTAAATAGGTGCAAACCCTATAGAGTTATAGGGTAGGGTTGCCCAAGCATAGTCTATTAGGGGTAGTAGTTTAGCCTAGTTATCTTAGAAGTAGTTAATAAAGGGCCGAAGTCTTTGGTCTAAATATTAATTTATAATCTCCGTCTAACCGTCTATCTGGGGGTAGTAAGCTGTAGAAAGCTTTAGCTTAATACCTAAGATCTAGGTAAACTTATTCTAGAAAGCCGATATAAATTACGGCCTATAATTGGATATAATAGTATCTAGTAGTCTATAAATTTGGTAGATATAGTAAATATATAGTTAGGCCGCCTCTTTAACATTAATATTCTTGTAATAAGGGATTAAGAACAGGCGCTTGCCAAAGCGGTTAATTATAACTATAGCTATATTATATCCGCTACGGTCTATAGATAGCTTGTGGGAATCTATAAAGATATGCTACTAGGGGCGCTCTAGTATTGGGAGTGGTTTTAATAGTCCTAGGGTCTTGTCTTATGGGATTGTAGATCTATAGCAGCTATTACAGTTCCGTACGTAATGGTTAATATCTACAACCATTCTAGGCCAGTAGTAATGGTCGCCAATAACCCTATGGGTTTTATTTTTTCTAGGGTAGGCTGTAGAGACCTAGGCATGTGCTTTGGTAATAAGCTAAGTCTATAAGTTCTGTTTCTCTGCTACTACTAGCCGTTCCTAATGCTTAAGTAATCCATTTTTAATGGACCATAGGCTAGTAATATCCTTTGCCTTTTTATAATACTCCTATAGAGAAGGGGCTATATAATTTGCTTATAGTAGCTTATTAATAAGGTCAAGTTCTGTGGAGTTAATGGGATATATCTTAGCGTCTAAAGGGTCTGTATTTAGTTCTGCCTATATCTAGGGGTTAAGGTGCTCTAGTTATAGTAGTGTCTGGGTTTATAATAAGATCTTTATAGCTATCTAGTTATCTAGGTCTGATTTACGCCTTATAAGGGCATTTATACAGTTGGTTGCGCTTGGCCTATATATAATTAAGAAGTGGAATTAAGATAGAATATCCGCCTAGCATGCCTACTGGGCCATAAGGGCCTTTGTTGTTATAAAGTATTCTAAGGCCTTATAATCTAAAACTACCTTAATAGGCTTAGGGGTCCCTTCTAACTGTACATGCCAGTGCTAAAAGCTAAAGATAATAGCCAGCATTTCTTTGTTATGGATGTGGTAGTTTAGCTTGGCATCTATTATAGTCTTTAAATAGTATATAATAGGGTGCTATTCTCTATCTAGTTGCTTCTGGGAAAAAACACCAGCTATTGCGCCGTTAAGGCATTAGTTTCTAGTATTAAGGGCCATTCTAGGTTGAAGTGGGCAAGTAGGGGGGCTAATACTAGCCATTTTTTAAGCTTATTAAAGGCCTGCCTATATATGGCGTTAAAGTAGAAGGGCTGGTCTTTCCTAGTAAGACGGTTAAGGGGCTAGGTAATCCTACTATAGTTCTTAATAAAGCGTTAGTAGAAGTTATAGAAACCTAAAAATAATTATACCCCCTTTATGGTCTATGGGGGTGTCCACTAGTTAATTATAGCTGTTTTTTCTGGGTCTGCCTTAATTTCGTCTATACTGATAATAAACCCTAGGTACTTAGTACGCTTAACACTAAATTCTAACTTCCTAATATTGGCCTAAAGGCCAGCTTTATAGAGCTATTATAGGACTTTATGGACATACTCCTTATATTCTAGTTTATTCTCTAAGTAAATTATAATATTATCTAGGTAGGCTGTGCAGAAGTTATTAAGGTAGTTAAAGAGTACGTTATTTATATACCGTTGGTATGTAGCTGGTCCGTTAGTTAGTCTAAAAGGTAGTACTTTATATTTATATAATCTATAGCGGGTCTAAAATATAGTAAGATTTTTAGATTTGGGGTCCATCCTAATCTAGTAAAAGGCCTAGCGGATATTAAGCTTTATAAAAATCTTAGCCTTACTTATATGGGCCAGTGTTTCTTTAAGTAAGGGTAGCAGATATTGGTCTTTATAGGTTATATAGTTTAGTTTATAGTAGTTAATACAGAAATAGAGTCTACTGTTTGGCTTTTTAGTAAAGAGAATGGGTAAGGTAAAGGGGACTTAGCTAGGCTTAATAAAGCCCTTATTAAGGTTATTAATAATATACTACTTAGTGGCCTATAGCTTGTTAGTAGATTGCTAGCAGAGAGGGCTATAACTAAGGGTATTTTCTTTATTGGGCTTAATCTTAATCTTATAGTTGTACGGTTAGTAAGGCGGGAGTATATTAGATACTACCTTAAAGAATATGTCCTTAAATTCCTAGTATTAGCGGAATAGTTTCTGTTCCACTAGCTCTTTATCTATAAGCTTACTTTCCCTACTAAGTTAGTTATAGGCTAGGGCTTCCTTATCTTTAATTATCTAGTTAATTTCATATAAGCTAGTTATAAAGGTAACGGTGTTGGGCCGTTTTAAGTTCTGATAGAACCCTATAGCACTAATATAGCAAATATTAACTAGTAGGAGGTTTGTAGGTTTCTTTACAGACATTCTATGGACTGTATTTTATAGTAGAGGGTTTACAACCCTCCTTAGCTCCTATTCCATTTTTTATAAGTTATCCTTTTAGTCTATATATTTAGTATAGTGTCTAATATTCCTTGCTGTTCTTTATAGCTATATAGGGCCTAAGCCAGCTAGCTTATTTCTGACTTCCTAGGTTTCTAGTACCAGTAGTGCGATATTGGTAGCCTAGGGGTAGTGTAGTATACGGACCCGTTATAAATCAAGCTGTACATCTTTCTTAAAGGCCTGGTCCCTATGTATAGTATTGGCCTAGTAAACAGTGTCTATCTATAGCTATGTAAGATTTTCTATTATAATACTGATTTCCTTTATAAAAGAAGGTGTTGGGGGTAGGGTTTTGGGCTAGATAAGCCGTCTACTTCGCACGTTAAGCTGTAAGCCTAGATAAACTAGCCATTTTCTTCCTAAGATTATATTATGGCTTCCTAGGTCTATAATAAGAAAGGGGATATTATACTGCCTTTATCTGTCTATATAGAGGTAAATCTATAAGATAGTTGTAAATCTATAAGATAGTTGTAATAGGTGGTCCTATCCGTCCGTTATACCCGCGAATAAAAATTAGTTTAGGCAGTTCCTTAAGGGGTGCATTTAAAAAGTTAGCCAGCTTTATAGCATACTATATATCTATTAAGGTAAAGGCATTTACTCTAGAGTTAGCTAAAGTAGAGGTTAAAACTTAATATCTATTACGGAATAAAGTATAAGGGATAGTACAGCTTCTTCTACCAACTAGCTAACCTAAATTAATATATAATATATTAATTCCTTTTAACCCTAGAGAGGAGTCTTACTCTAGGGTTCCTCTTTTTCTAACTCTATGCTATTCTCCTAAATTAACAGGACCTTGTTTGTCTTTACCGCTATTAGGCAGTCTTTTGCAAAGTAGTCTTTCTCGCTAGACCTATAGCGGGGCTAGCTGCACGGCCAGCTGCTAGGTTAACAGTAGGTAGTATAGTTAGTGCTATAGGGGTTGCAGATCTTACTAGGGCGCTATAGCCCGTTCTTGTAATACTTATATTTTGGTTAGTAGAGCTTCTAGTCTTGTACTACTTAGCATATGCCTTAATTTGGCAGAGGCCCTAGTTAATAGCTAGGCACTAGTCTATAAGTTCCTTTAGCGTCTATACAGTAGTATAAACTAGTAGTATGGCGCGCTATAGGTCTAGGGTAAGCTTGTTAAAGAGGTCTAGTATTAAATCTTCCTGGGGGATTCAAGCCTATCCGGCTAAGTGTAAAAAGCGGGTCTGGAAAACTGAGAAGGTCTCTATTGTTTTTATATTAAGGGCTTTATAGTCAAGGCGGGCGTTCTATATCTTAAAGAGGTCCTTATAAATAGAAGATAGGTAATTAATCATCTCTTTTCTAGAGAGGAAGGGGTCTACCAAGTCCTAGGCGTATTGCGGACGTAAATGCGTCTATGCATCCCCACTAGTACGGCCGAAGATGTAGGCCATTTTAGCTTAGGTAGTAGGGAAGTAGTCCGTATTAACTTTAAGCTTATCTTGCAGTTAAAGCTTCCAATTGTTAAATATAGGGTCAGTTCCATCTATAAGCAATAGGGGGTCCGCAACCTTCGCGGACTATAATAATGCTAATGCTGTATATTAGGCTAGGGCCTTAAGGACTATAGCAAGTCTCTAGGTGTCTAATAACTCCTTATTAGGTATAGGAGTATCTCTAGTTTCAAGCAGCTCTTAAAGCCGTTTAATTTTAGTATTAGCTGCTATAAGCTCTTTCTAGGGGGTCAAAACGGTACTATTGGAGGTATTTGCAGGTCTTATAGCGGCTTTGCCAGCTGCTGTATTTCTTAGCATGGTGGTAGGGATATTAGGTAATTTTTAGTGTTTATTTATTTCCTAGGGATTCTAGTCTATACATATCCTATTCTTAGGTTTCGCGTTCTATTTATATTCTTTTGGTTCTTGGGGGTCTATCTTGTCCTTATTGTCACGGGACGTAGGCAATGGCTATAGAGCGTATGTATTCGAGGAGTCTACAAGACGTTACGCGATCGATCGTAAGGATCGAGGGCGTAGGAAGGTGATATACTACGCGTGGCTGACGTAAGCTGTACGCGAAGCGTACGCGAGGGCATGGGGTTCCGCTAGGGAGTC
>Ga0307507_10003434_pt1 | contig 30766 bp, 4 predicted proteins | sample 7_EM_MG_FD_207223 | JGI IMG/M metagenome (GOLD analysis project Ga0307507, IMG submission 207223) | Populus trichocarpa ectomycorrhiza microbial communities from riparian zone in the Pacific Northwest, United States - 7_EM | ecosystem: Host-associated > Plants > Roots > Unclassified | place... | reverse complement strand
AGAAATATATAGTTACCTTTTAAAGTTGCTAAGTAGGTTAATTGCGTGTTAAGAAATATATAGTTAGCTTTTAAAGTTGTTAAGTTAGTTAATTGCATATCAAGTTAGTTGAATTGCGTGTTAAGTTAGTTAATTGCATGTTAAATTGGTTGAATTGTGTGTTAAGTTAGTTAATTGCATGTCAAGTTAGTTAAATTGCGTGTTAAGTTAGTTAATTGCGTATTAAGTTGGTCGAATTGCGTGTCAAGTTGGTTAATTACGTGTTAAGTTAGTTAATTGCGTGTCAAGTTGGTCAAATTACATGTTAATTACGCGAAACGCGAAAATTAAAGTCTACTTAAATCTCATCCTGCGAATATTTTCCCGATGTAGGGTAATAAAAAAGAAGTTTTAGCTATACTTAACTTATTAAAATATATAGACGAATAATAGACTTTTTATAGAAAAGAATAATAGGATTAAGATAACCCTCTATAGTAAAAATAATAAGTAAACTAAGAGTAAGGGCCTTTTTAATAATCTATATAATATTAAAGAGGGTAACTTTTTATTTTAAGCCCTATTAAAGTATAGTAAGTAAAGGACCTAAAAACTAAGTATAAGCCAGCTAAGATAGACAAATAATACGCTATTAAAAAGAGGAGAATCTAATATATAATTGCAAAAAAAAAGGCCTTTATATAGATGCGGAAAAGAAAGTTACTTAGCTTGCTAATTAAATATATAAGATTATAAAAAAAGTAGTAAAAAAGCTAAATAATAATAAGCAAAAAAGGATTATAAAGTAATCTAGCAGCTTTATTAGAAGGCTAAAGTGGCTAAAAGGACACTTATGAAGAAGAGTAACAAGGTATTTAATAAAGAGGTTTAATTAATTAAAGTAAAAGAGGTAAAAGAGGATAATACTACACCTCTCCCTTAGGGTACGCAAATAAGGAAAATAAATCCACTATAGAGGTTTAAGGACTGCGAGCTCTAATTGGCTAGATTCGCAACTCTTTAAAGCCTTATCTATTAGAGTTGTGTAGATAATAGATTTTGTATATCGTGGATAGCCTTGGTTTTGCTAAAGTGGTGATGCTAGATTTGGCCTGTGCGACTAGGCGGGCTGTGCGGCTAAGCGGACCAATACTTAAATCTCGCATCACCATATAAGTAAAATTGAGGCTATTCGCGACATACAAAATCCATTATTTATATAATTCTAGTAGATAAGGCTTTAAGGGGCTGCGAATCCAGCCAGTTAGAGCTCGTAGTCCTTAAACCTCTGTGGTAGATTTATTTTCCTTGTTCGCGTACCTTAAGGGGGAGGTATAGCAGTAGCCTCTTCTACCTCCACTACCTTAATTAATTAAACTTCCTTATTAAATACTTTATTACTCTTCTTCCTAGGTATCCTTTTAGCTGCTTTAGCCTCCTAGCAAAGCTGCCTAACTGCCTTATAATCCTCTCTTGCTTATTATTATTTAGCTTTCTTTACCGCTTTTTCTATAGCTCTACATACCTAATTAGTAAGCTAAGTAGCTCTCTTTTCTACCTCTATACAGAGCCTATTTTCTTTTATAATTACTTGTTAGACCTTCCTCTCTTTAATAGCGCGTCGTTTGTCTATCTTAGCCTACTTACGCTTAGTTTTTAGGTCCTTTACTTGCTATACTTTAGTAAGGCTTAAAAATAGAAAGTTACCCTTTCTAATATCACGTAATTTATAAAAGAGGCCCTTACTCTTAACTTGCTTACTACTCTTATTATAGAGGGCTGCCTTAAGCCCCTTATTCTCTTCTATAAGAAGTATATTATTCGTCTATATATTCTAAAAGGTTAAGTGTTACGGACCTTATAAACCAAGTGTTATAACTACTAAAAGTAGAGCTCGAAGAGTTAGTAGACCTAGCACGGGCTATAATGGACCCAGTGGAACCATGTGACGAAGAATGGTAAGCGAGTTACATAATGGAACTCAGTACGTAAGATCTGTGGGGTCTGTGAGGTCTGCTTACGTACTAAACATACTAAACGTACATCACGTATCGAAGGGATTTCTTAGGAGTATGGTTGTGTATTTAAAGGACTACAGTCCTTACCTAGATAGTTCTCTCTTTGTAGTAATTCTTAAAATATAATTAGAGTTAATCTATTGAGCACTTACTCCACACGATACAACGACTTATTAATTATTAACCTATATACCTAGTCTATTACTAAGCACCCCGAGCCTTAAACTTAAGTGTTTATTATATAATTACTACCTAGTCAACGGTATATATAGTAAGTCGATACGATACTACCTAAAGCAGTACCTATGTACGCGACGACCTTAGGTTAAGCAACGATAAGTAAGGATACTAGTATAGAAGATACCGGATTATAAGTAGTTACGATAGACCGCCTTTAAGAAATAGTTAATTAGATAAATACTAATAATAGTACGCTTAAATAACGGATTAATAATATAGGTAACGTATTCCATTACCGAGTGTCCGACATCACCGAGTGTCCGATAATTTCTTGGCACGACTAACTTAAGTGACGGGATCCTTATTATTACTACCAAAACTATCTAAAAATATATACTAAGTACTCGCCTTAGACTTAGGAAGAGGCTCCCTATCCTTTTAATATATTTATATATTATGCCCAGTCTTGCCGCATTTCCTATAGTAATATTAAGTCGCGAGTGCCCTATCTTGACTATTACTACCACCACCTCTCTAAGCCTTTTTAACCGCCACTAACACTTTAAAAACTATTTAATCAGCTATTATACTAAACTCTAATATACCGCTTATTTAAAAACCCTTTTTTTTATAACTTTTTTACTTAGTTATTACTGCTAATTGCTCTTTAAGTTTAATAATCTGTAATTTTTAAAGTACATTTTAATACAGTATTAGTTTAATACCTTTAATAAGCTACTAAAAGCAAGATAAGTTTTAATTAAGTATATCTTTAAAAGCTAGTAACTACTTTTATAGACCTAATAATGCCTATTTAGAAGCTAGTCTTATTAAAGTTATATATATTGTTATCCTAAATACTATATTTATCTTTAGTCTTTTTAATAAGCTTAAACTATCTACTAATAACCTTTAAATATTTTTACTGAATTCTCTAATAGTCCTTCACTTAGTTAAAAATTATTTTAAGTTTATTTAAATGCGTTATAAATCTCTTTATCTAGTTTTTATTTACTAGCTTTCTACCCCACGTAGCTAGTAGTTTATTTACTATATCTTCCACCTTATACTGTTAGGGAGGAAACCCTTATAAATCAAAGTTAAGAATATATTAAATAATCATCTACTCTTTAGTCTAAGTAAGCTTATAGCAGTTTAGGACATAATCGCGTTATATCTGCGTTTTTTTAACATATTAGCAAAAAGTACGGGGATTAATATTAAACGATTTAGCAATAGCTTTAGCACTTAAAAATTAGCTTTAAAGATAGGCTTATAAAGCTAGATTAATTCTACCATCTTTTTAAATAGATTGTATATTGTTTTGTTAAGATATAGTCGTATAAGGATAGATGGTGGACGCCAAGGAAATTATCGGACACTCGGTGATGTTGGACACTTGGTGATGGAATACGTTATAGGGAAAGTTAAGATGCTGGATATTAAGCGATATAATAGAACTAAGTTAAAACTCTAAGGATTCCTTATATAGATACGACTTAAGATTAGGTATAAGGGAACTAAGTTACTAACGGTATTAGATAAAGTAGCTTATGTAGGTTTGTTTCTAATAGGACGAGTACTTAAGTAGTTTAAACCTTACCTAAGGGAATTTAAGAGAAATAGACTAATAATAGAAAACCTTGAAGTAAGATATATATTCTTAACATAGGAAGGATTTAAGACTAGACTTATATAGATATTTAGAGACCCAGTGTTAGCGACTCAGTCAATTGAGGCACGAGCACGGCAAGAGGGACGCGCAAGCCTGTACAATTGGTAGTCTATAAACGAGGATCCAAAGCTAGAGAAAGGAAGGAGAAGAATAGCAGCGCTGCTTAATATTTTATGCGGTCCTCGAGTTACGTAACTCGCGTCTACCATAATCCACGTCTGCTAAGATCTACCGTTTTCCACTAGCGCCATAATATTACCCCCCCCCCTCCGAAAAAGCCTGCCCTTAGGCTTTGTATGTCCATATTATGTCCGTGGGGTATTCTTATCTTTATACTTAATAGGCAGCCTATCATCTTCTGTAACAGTGCAGTGTAGGAGAATTGAGTGAGCAACTTAATTGTAAATGGAGATCTAAAGTGTCCATATATACACGAGGAAGGTATGGAAATAAATGGAAGGGGAGACGAATACGTAAGCAAAACAGCGTGATACGTAAGTGATACGTAGGCGATACGTAGGCAATACGCAGATAAAACAGTGGTGGTTTGGCAGGGTACCGTAGTCGGTTACATCTTCGCTATACCAGCACTCCATCTACTCGTTAAGGTACTTCGGGGGTCCGGGTTCGTTAGGGTATTAGTTATAGAATTCTTTAAGTCTCTAGGGACAGCCTATAAAGTTCCAGGCAGGGTACTAGGTTAGGTCTAGATTGTAGCCTTTCTATTAGACACGGTATTATAGCGTTCCTTGTACTAGTTTATAGGCTAGTATTTCGTTAACTTCCTATTCATCATCGCCATTAACTTGGATTGGCAGGGGAGGCTTATTCTTTTGTCTAGGTAGTGGGTCATTTACAGCCTTCCATAGCTTATCCAGTAAAAAGACAGGATAGACTTTAATCAAGTCTAGAAGCTTAACCTTATATAAGTTACCTTCTTTATTAAGGATCTTATACGGTCCTACCATCTTATAGTCTAGCTTACAGCTAGGCCGTTCTATCTTCTAGTTCTTTATTATAACCTAGACCCTATTATCTACAGTAAAGTCAGGCTCGCGCCTATGCTTATTTGCCTACTGTTCCATTAATCTCTAAGCCTTTTCTAGATTTATATAGGCTACCGTCCAAGCTTCTTTTAAGCGTTTAGTATATTGCTAGGCTTCCTTATAAGACAGTTTTTCGCGTACAGTCTGTGGCCCCTCTAGTCTTTCCCAGTTAAAGCTTATATAGGGTAAGTATCTCATTTCTAGCTAAATAGGTGCAAATCCTGTAGAGTCATAGGGTAGGGTTGCCTGGGTGTAGTCTATTAGGGGTAGCAGTTCGCCCTAGTTATCCTAGAAGTGGTTAATAAAGGGCCGGAGCCTCTAGTCTAAGTATTAATTTACAATCTCCATCTAACCATCTATCTGGGGGTGGTATGCTATAGAAAGCTTTAGCTTAATGCTAAGGATCCAAGTAAACTTATTCTAGAAGGCTAATATAAACTACGGCCTGTAATCGGATATAATAGTATCTAGTAGTCCGTAAATTCAGTAGACATAATGGATGTATAGTTAGGCTACCTCCTTAGCATCAATATCCTTATGACAGGGGATTAAGAACAGGCGCTTACCAAAGCGGTTAACTAGGATTATTACCATATCATATCCGTCACGGTCCGTAGGCAGCTCGTAAAAGTCCATAGAGATATACTGCTAGGGGCGTTCTGGTATTGGGAGTGGCTTTAATAGTCCTAGGGTTTTGTCCTACGGAATTATAAACCTATAGCAGTTGTTACAGTTCCATATATAGCGGTTAATATCTATAACTATTTCGGGCTAGTAGTAACGGTTATTAATAATCTTGCGGGTCTTATTCTTTCTAGGGTAGGCCGTAGAGACTTAGGTATATACTTCGGCAATAAGCTAGGTCCGTAAATTCTATTCCTCTACCACCACTAGCCGTTCCTAGTGCTTAAGCAGTCCGTTTTTAAGGGACTATAGGCTAGTAGCATCCTTTACCTTTTTACGGTACTCTTATAGAGAAGGGGCCGTACGGTTTGCCTACAGCAGTTTATTAATAAGGTTAAGTTCCGTAGAGTTAACGGGATATATCTTAGCATCTAAAGGGTCCGTATTTAGCTCTGCCTATATCTAGGGGTTAAGGTGCTCTGGTTATAGTAGTATCTAGGTCCGTAATAAGATCTTCACAGCTACCTAGTTACCTAGGTCCTGTTTACGCCTTATAAGAGCATCCGCACGGTTCGTAGCGCCTAGTCTATATATAATTAAGAAGTTAAACTAAGATAGGATATCCACCTAGCGTGCCTACCGGGCCGTAAGGGCCTTAGTTGTTATAAAGTATTCTAGGGCCTTATGGTCCAAAACCGCCTTAATGGGCTTAGGGGTCCCCTCTAGCTGTATATACCATTACTAAAAGCTAGAGACAATAGCCAGAATTTCTTTATTATGGATATAGTAGTTTAGCTTAGCATCTATTATAGTCTTCAAATAGTATGCAACAGGGTACTATTCTCCGTTTAGTTACTTCTAGGAGAAAACGCCGGCTATTGCGCCGTCTAAGGCATTAGTTTCTAGCATTAAGGGCTATTCTAGGTTAAAGTGGGCAAGTAGGGGAGCCAATACCAGCCGTTTTTTAAGCTTATTAAAGGCCTGCATATATACGGCGTTAAAGTGGAATGGCTGGTCTTTCCTAGTAAGGTGGTTAAGAGGCTAGGCAATCCTACTATAGTTCTTAATAAAGCATTAATAGAAGTTATAGAAACCTAGAAATAATTACACCCCTTTTACGGTCCATGGGGGTGTCCACTGGTTAATTACAGCCGTTTTCTTTAGGTTGGCCTTAATTCCGTCTATACTAATAATAAAACCTAGGTACTTTATACGCTTAACACTAAATTCCAATTTCCTAATATTGGCCTAGAGACCAGCCTTACAGAGCTATTATAGGACTTTATAGATATACTCCTTATGTTCTAACTCATTCTTGGAGTAGATTATAATATTATCCAAATAGGCTATATAGAAGTCGTTAAGGTAGTCAAAGAGTATATTATCTATATATCGCTAGTACGTAGCCGGTCCGTTAGTTAGTCTAAAAGGAAGTACTTTACATTTATATGTTCCGTAACGGGTCTAAAATATAGTAAGATCTTCTAATCTAGGGTCTATCCTAATCTAGTAAAAGGCCTGACGGATATTAAGCTTAGTAAAGATCTTAGCTCTACTTATTTAGGTTAAAGTCTTATTAAGTAAGGGCAGTAGGTAGCGGTCCTTGCGGGTTATATTATTTAGTTTACGGTAGTTAATGCAGAAACAAAGTCCTCTATTTAGCTTTTTAGCAAAGAGAATAGGCGAGTTAAAAGGGGCTTAACTAGGTTTAATAAAGCCCTTATTTAGGTTATCAATAAGGTACTGCTTTATAGCCTATAATTCGGCAGTAGACTGCTAATAAAGGGGGCTATAGCTAAGTATATCTTCCTTATCTGGCTCAATCTTAATCTTATGGTTGTATGGTTAGTAAGGCGAGAGTATATCTAATACTGCCTTAGAGAATACGTCCTTGAATTTCCAGTGTTAATAGGGTAGTTTCTATTCTACTAGCTCCTTATCTATAAGCTTACCTTCCTATTCGCTAAGCTTATTTTCCTTTTCCTTAATTATTCAATCAATTTTATATAAGCTGGTAGTAAAGGTAATAGTATTAGGTTAGACCAAGTTCTAGTAGAATCCTACGGCGCTAATATAGTAGATATTAACTAGTAGGAGGCCCGTAGGTTTCTTTACAGACTATTATTAGGCCGTATTTTGCGGCCTAGGGTTTATAATCTTTCTTAGCTTCTATTCTATCTTCCGCAAGTTATCCCTCCGGTCTATATGTTCCGTATAGCATCCAATACTCCTTGCTATTCTTTATGGCTGTATAGGGCCTAAGTTCCCTGCGGGGAGCTCCACTAGCTTTTCACTAACTTTTTTAACCTTTGGTGCGGGTGGCATAACATAGGTAGTCTGGGGGCGGCGTAGTATACGGATCCGTTACAGATTAAGCTATACGTTCTTTTTAAAAGCCTAGTCCCTACGCATAGCATTGGCCTAGTAAACAGTGTCTATCTATAGCCGCATAAGGTTTTCCATTGTAATGCTGATTTCCTTTATAAAAGAGGGTGTTAAGGGTAAGGTTTTGGGCCAGACAAGCGGTCTACTCCGTACGTTAAGCTATAAGCCTAAATAGGCTAGCTATTTTCTTCCTAAGATTATATTATGGCTTTCTAGGTCCATAATAAGAAAGGGGATGTTATACTACCTTCATCCATCTACACGGAGGTAAATCCGCAAGATAGTTATAACGGGTGGTCCTATCCATCCATTATACCCGCGAATAGGAATTGGTTTAGGCAGTTCTTTAAGGGGTATATTTAAAAAGTTAGCCAGCTTTATAGTATACTAGGTATCTATTAAGGCAAAGGCATTTACTCTAGAGTTAGCTAAAGCAGAGGTTAAAACTTAATATCTATTACGGAATAAGGTATAAGGAATAGTGCAGCTTTTTCCACTAACTAGCCAACCTAGATTAATATATAACATATTAATTCCTTTTAACCCTAGAGAGAAGTCTTTCTCTAAGGTTCCTCTTTTTCTAACTTTATACTATCCTCCTAAATTAACAGAACCTTGTCTATTTTTACCTTTATCTGGCAATCCTTTACAAAGTAGTCTTTCTGGCTATATAAGAAGTAAGCTCCTTAATTACTAAGGGCCTGTTTATAGGGGTCGTTATATATAGGCCAAGTATACACTAGACCCGTAGTAGGACTAGCTATATGGCTAGCTGCTGAATTAACGGCGGGCTGTATAGCTGGTGCCGTAGGAGTTATAGATCGTGCTAGGGTGTTACGGGCTATTTATAAAGTGCTTATAGTCTGGTTTGGAGAGTTTCTAGCTTTATACCGCTTAGGTCGTGCCTTAATTCAATAAAGGCCTTAGTTAATAGCTAGGCAGTGGTCCATAAGTACCTTTAGCGTCTATACAGTAGTAAAAACTAGTAGTACGGCGCGCTGTAGGTCTAGGGTAAGCTTGTTAAAGAGGTCTAGCATTAGGTCTTTATAGGGAATTTAGGCTTAGCCGGCTAGGTATAGAAAGCGGGTCTAGAAGGCTAAAAAGGTCTCCATCATCTTTATATTAAGAGCTTTGTAATTAAGGCGGGCGTTTTGTGTCTTAAAGGGGTCCTTATAAATGGAAGACAGGTAGTTAACCATCTCTTTTTTAGAGAGGAAGGGGTCTGCCAAGTCCTGGGCATATTGCGGACGTAGATGCGTCTATGCGTCCCTACTAGTACGGCCAAAGACATAGGCCATTTTAGCTCAGGTAGTAGGGAAGTAGTCTGCATTAACTTTAAGCTTATCTTATAGTTAAAGCTTCCAATTGTTAAATATAGGGTTAGTTCCGTCTATAAGTAACAGGGGGTCTACAACCTTCGCGGACCGCAACGATGCTAATACTATACGTTGGGCTAGGGTCTTAAGGACTATAGCAAGTCTCTAGGTGTCTAATAACTCCTCACTAGGTATAGAGGTGTCTTTAGTTTTAAGCAGCTTTTAAAGCTATTCAATTTTGGTATTAGCTGCTGCGAGCTCTTTCTAGGGGGTTAAGACGGCGACTATTTTACTATTGGAGGTATTTGTGGGTCCTACAGCGGCTTTACCAGCTACTGTATTTCTTGGCATAGTAGTAGGGGTATTAGGTAATTTCTGGTGTTTATTTATTTTCTAGGGGTTCTAGTCCATGCGTGTCCTATTCTTAGGTTTCGCATTCTGTTCGTGTTCTTTTGGTTCTTAGGTCTGTCCTGTCTTTATAGTCCTAGTAATGTCCTTAGGGTCCTATTCTATGTCCTTGTCCTGTTCGTGGTCTTGTAAATAGATATATTTAAGTTCCTTCTCAGGAAGAATAGTAGATGAGCTTTGGATAATATTAGCAACTTAGTTAATTAAGGCACGAGCATAGCAAGAGGGACGCACAAGCCTGTATAATTGGTAGTCTATAAACGAGGATCTAAAGCTAGAGAAAGGAAGGAGAAGAATAGCAGCGCCGCTCGATATTTTATGCGGTTCTCGAGTCACGTGACTCGCGTCTACCATAATCCACGTCTGCCAAGATCCACCGTTTTCTACCAGCGCCGTAACACCTAGAAGCCGAAGCTATAGCGGAAAGAGAAATATAGGACCTAACTTAACGAGGATTAGTAATAGAATATACGACATAGTTTCGAACGTTATCGATATAAATTAACTGGAATAATAAAGTACTTATAGTATAATACCAATAAGGACTTAAGGTAAAGGTATAAGATACGTTAATCCTTATAGAGGACCCTAATAATCTAAGCGAATTAATTAAATAAGTAATTAAGGTAGATAATAGGATCTATTAACGAGAAAGAGCTAGAAAAGGCTATAATAGAGTCCTATAGTTGTATAAGACGTAGCGACCGCAACGATAATAGTAGTAGAAATTATAGTATGGCGGACTAGAGCTAATAGACCTAAGCAGTACTAAAGAATCTAGAAAGGATTAATAGAAGAAACTATAAAAGCTAAAGTAGCAAGGATCTAATAGTTAAGGATCTAGGGAGTAGAGGCTAAACTAAAGATTTTAAAAGAAGAAGACGTTTAAGCGGACTCTATAATAAGAGTAATAGTATAAAGATAGAGTTTATATAAACTGTAGTAAAAGGGGATATTACGCTAGAGAATGCCGAAAGAAGAGCGGCGGCGATACGACTAAAGGCACGAAAGAACTAGGTAAAGATTAAGTGCGAGGTATAAGGGAATACTTAGTTAGAAGCTTCGCCTTTTATTATAACGATAGATATCTAATCTACGAAGACGCAAAGTACGGTATAAATTATTGGCAGTAGAAGCCTAAGTTAGACTAGCTTAAAGCTACTATTAAATCCGATAAAGAGTAAGATAGACTCTATAGATTAGATAAAGACCTAAGTATAATAGTTAGCTAGAGGTTAGTAGATGAATTCTACATATAAGAGGTTATAGAATCTATATTTAATAGCGAATCAGCAATAGAGACAGAGGATCTTAAGGACGCAATCTCGCAGGCCTAGAACCTAAGAGAGGTTTTAAGAGCATTAGAGGTAGACACTAAAATAGTTACTAAGGACGACTTAGTAATAGAAATCGGAACTCTATTAGATACGGTATTTATTACTTTATAGAGTAAACGGAGAGGTAAATAGAGTATTACCCTAGCATCTATTAAAGGGATTATAAGGGCGCGAAGAGGCTTTAGGGAAGATTTAAAGGAATAATATAAATTCTATCTAAATCTATAAGTATATAGCTCTTGTAGAGTACAAGACATTATATAAAGAAGAGAAAAGAATAATAAGAGAATTATATAATTAAATACTTAGGGGTCTTGGTGGTCAATGCGTGTATATATACGTACGTAGGTTTTGACAGGGTTTAACCAAATTCTATTACATTAGTGGAATTTTGTAGAATTTAATTAAGTTGGCGGAATTTAGTGGAATTTAATGGATTGTAGTGGATAATTGCAAACAATTGTAGATAGTCGTAGATAGTTGTAGATAGTTATCTATTAAGTGTTTTACTAAGACATTCCTACTATAACTGGGCTAGTCCCGTTATAGTAACCCCCCCCCCCCCCCCTTTTAGCTAAAGGTTTAAAATAATTCAACTTAGTTAAGAATTTATAATTTTAGCGCTAGGTGGCGGTCTTAGCAAGGCAAATCTAACTAATTAGATAACTTTAACCGGCGGTTAAAGTTCCTTAATATCTTACGTGTTACGTAACCGTGTTATAAATATTATAATACTTTTTAAGTTCTTTTTAAATTCGAGTTTCCTGCTATCGTGTTTTATATATTTGTGTCAGGTAGTAGTTATTTGCCTTTATATTATGTCCATCTAGCTAGCCAAAGCAGGCTGTAAAGGATGGTCTTTGTGGAATTCTTTTACCAGGGAAGGCGCGTTGGCCTTAATCTGTTTATAGGTTTCCTAGGTTTATATTTTATATCCTTCCCACTTAATAAAAAGTTTAAATTGTTTAGATCGTGTTTTCTATTATATATTATTAATTAAGTTAATAAAGTAAGAATTATTACCATTGTTAACAATTATAGAAGATAGCAGCGGCACTTTACGAGTTATAGGATTATCTTTTAAAGCTTGCAATAAGCTTATATAAAACGTTGGGTGTGTTTTTATCTTAGTTAGCAGTTTAAGCTTATAGGCGTATAGGCTTAGTTTCTTCTTAATTTAGTATAGGCTTATAAACTTCTAATTAAGTTTCTTTAAGGGCCGTTAAGTCTTTAGGTTTTATATATTTAGGTAGGCTATATTACCTTCCTTAAAGTCCCATACGGGGGCTTATCCTTTATTTATATGCCATTCCTATAATATTTAAGCGTATGTTAATTTACTTTATAATAGTTCCGTTAACTACTTTATTTAATTAACAAGATCCGTTTAATCATGGATCCTATTATATTAATTTTAGGTTGTGGTTTAAATCTAAGTTAAGAATCTTGTCTATAGGTTACATAAAACAGCGTTACGCCTGTTAATGCGTTTATTATATTATTCGCAGTAAACTTAGCTAAAGGCAACTATTTTTCCCAATTATCTTATAGGTAGGAGTAGTACATTTATAGATATTATTCTATAATCGTATTCGCAATTTCGGTTTAACCATCTATCTCTAAATAAAATGCAGTTAAGAGTTATATTTAAATACTTAATTATTTATATAGAGCTTACCAGAAGTCTGAAACGAACTGGCTTCTATAGTTAGATATTATTAAGTTAGGAAGTCTATATAGTTTAAAGACATGCTTAATGAAATATTCGGCTATTAATATTATATTAATTAAGTCTATAGGAATTATATATCGCATTTTTATAAGGCGGTTAACGACTACTATAATATTTATAAACCTATTACTATTAGGCAAGTCAACTATAAATTTAATTAAGATATCGCGCCATCTTTATATTGGAATTAGTAGCGGTTAAAATACTTCTTACTTCTTTATATAAGAGGTCTTTCTACGCACGCACATCCTGTATACTTAAACGTATTTTTATACATAGTTGTGTATTATAGGCTAGTAGTATACTCATTAAATAATTTTATAAGTCTTTATATAGCTAGGGTGCCCTGCTATAAGGAAGTTATATATAAATTTAAGTATCTTAAATTATAAAGGTTTGGAATTTGGAACTACTATCTTCTATTAATAGTATAATTGGTTATTTTATATTTTATATTTAGCAAGTATAATATCCTTATACTATCATTTTCCTATTTAAATTGCTTTTATTATATCTATTATCTATACATTGTTCTTATATTTGTATTCTATTAGCTTATTAATTTCCATTTCCTATTTATTAACTTCTAATTTATTTCTATTAAGTTCCATATCTAGGAATATAGGATATAGTTTTTTAAAACATTTAGGAGGCAATAAGATCTATAATTAATTTATAATCCATTTACCCGCAGCGTTTATAGGTAGATTCTATAATTATTATATTAATATATTAGGCTTTTAATTAAGTTTACCTAGTTAGTATATAATCTTAAAATTAAATTATAAGAGGTATTCGGCCTAACAAATTTGGTGCTGTATTAATTGCTTTATAGTTATAAAGTACTGCAGGTTCTTATAGTCCGTTAACACACATATTGGGAACAATAATTCTTTAAGCTTAGGATGCTATTGTTTAAAATATCTGATAATTACAAGCAGTTTCTTATTATATATCTTATAGTTTAATTTAGTAGGGGCGAGTTTCTAGGAGAGAAAGGCTACTGGACGTAGCTTACTGTCCTTATTGTATTATAATAATACTCCCCCTAGCATATAATCGGACAAGTCTGTTTTAATAATGTATTTAAGGTTAGGGTTAAAGTGGGTAAGAATTAGAGCAGTTATAAAACAATGCTTTAGGTTGTTAAAAGCTTATTCACATTTAGTAGTCTATTTAAATTTTATATTCTTTCTTATTAAGTTTACTAACAGCTAAGCAGTTTCTAAGAAGTAGTTAATAAATTATTAATAGAAATTTATAAATCCTAGAAATCCTTAAATATTTTATATATTGCTAAGGCTTTCCTAGTTTATAATTACGGCGACTTTCTTAGGGTCCATTTTAATTCCATTACGGGATATTATTAAGCCTAAGTACATAACTTTAGACGTGTAGAACTTGTATTTCTTAATATTATATTATAGGCCCGCATCTTATAGGCGTTTAAGGACTATTTTAATGTGTTTCTGATATTTAGAAAGCGAGGACGAGTAAATTAAAATATTGTTAATATACGCGGTAATAAATACATTAAGGAATTTAAGAAGTATATTATTAATATATTACTAAAATATACCAGGACCGTTCTTTACGCCAAATGGCATTACTAGGTATTTAAAGAGTCCCTATTATATATAAAAAGCTATATACTTTTTATCTCCTTATATACGGATTTTATTAAAGGCTGCAACTATATTAAGCTTTATAAAGTACTATACCTTTACTAAATAGTTAAGCGTCTCTTAAATTCGGGGAATTAGATATTAGTTTTAAATTATAATTATATTTAGAGCTTAATAATTAATATAGAATCTTAAGCCTCCTCCTGGCTTTTTAATAAATAGTATAGGTAAGGTAAATAGAGATTAACTAGGGCGAATAAATCCTTTTTCCAGATGCTTATTAAGGTATTATTATATTATAAGCAATTCTTCCTATAATATACTATATAGCGGACCAAAATTTAGTGTTACACTAGGCTTAAGTTCTATTTTAAAATCATGCTTATCTTAGTATAGGGCTAGTTAGTCTATAAATTATTTTTTAAACTTATTAATTAGGTTATAGTACTCTTTAGGTATAAGAGGTTAAAGATTAATATACTGTTTCGGTTTTAGTGCTTTCTTAATATCTTCTATAGTTATAGTAAAGATTTTATAATTTTATCTTTTTGCTAATAAAATAAAGGGTGCGGCTTATATTATCCAAATTTTAAAAGGTTTTAATAAAACATCTTCATATTCTTTGCTATAATTAGCAGTTATGGCTTTATTATCTTATTTTAAGGTTTATAGTAAGGGTAATTTATATTATATTAAATTTAAATAGTTATGTGTATATTTATAGGGCACATAGTGTTCTAAGCAATGGCTTTAGTAGTAAGTTATATAGAACTTTAGTATTTCTTTAACCCAGCTAATTAAAGGATTATATTATTTTAGCTATCTATATCTAAGTATAACTTTATATTACTTTAAGGGCGTTATAAACAGGGAGATGTATTTAAGGTATTTGCCTATCCGCATTTTTACTAAGGCGTAGTGCGTTATTTTACTATATATTAAGAGTTTGCTATTAAAGCCTTATAGGCCTTAGGGCTTATTAAGTTTCTTTAAATTTAGGCGTTAAGTTTTTGCATAGTTTATATCAATAAAGCCCATACTAGTGGCTCCGCTGTCTATTAGGATTTATACCTTCTTCTATTTTTTAAGTATTTAAATTTTGCTAAGTATATTAAGGGAGTTGTGCTGTGTATTAGCGCTAGTGTAACGGAACCTTGTAGCAGGAACTACGGTGGGTTCTGTTATTGGGCTGGGTATATAGGTACGATAAATCAACAACGTAATAACAACTGGTGGAGTGGTTGCCCAACAGATTAACTCTAATTATATTCTAAGATTTACTACAAGGAGAGAACTATCTACGGTAGGGACTAAGGTCCTTTAAATACACATCCATACTCCTAAAAAATCCTCTCTTATACATAAGGTGCGTGTTATCTATATTAAACGTAACATCCCTTCTATTTAATATAGTTAATATATTCAATACCATATAACCTCAGTTACTATTCCTCGTTACATAGTTCTACCAGATCTATTCTAGACCGTGCCTATATTAACTAACTAGCTTTCGCCAACTCTTCTCCAAGTAGTTATAATATTATACTTAAAGTGTCTATAACACTATCTCCCTCCTTTTTATCTTTATCCTTAAAGATTCCTAATATCTCCAAGTTATCTACTAGAGGTATAATGTCCGTTTAATTAGTCTAGTTAATATCCTTATTTATTATACCTAAAGCTTCTTCTTCTCTTTTCTAGGTTAAGCGTCGCCTTTATACTATCTCCTCCATACTATCACTTGGTGAAGTAATGGCGATTCCTTGCTTAAGGTGCGCGAAAGAGGGGTTAGTCTATATTACACTAGCAAGTCCTTTATCTTAATAACCCTCCTCTTACTCTGAGTATACTAAAGCAAACATTCAATTATCCTGCGATGTTCGCTCTATCTCTAACGCTAAGTATACGCGTCCTATTACTCTTAATAGTCTTTAAGTTCCCTAAGTAACTTATTATAGGGTCTTATATTTAATCTACCACTATAAAGCTTAATAGTAAGCTGGCCTCCACGCTACTTAAGGTTTAACGTGCCTTAAAAGAGTCCGCACACGTCCTTAAAGCTTAACGCTTAGCTTATGCTTGTCTTTAACGTCTTAAATATGTCTATAAGAAGGTCCGTTCTAAGGAATAGAAACTTGTTTAACAGGGTTTATCTAAGCTGGGTAATAAAAGGACTAGCTCTCCTCCTATAAGGGAAACAACTCCAAGTAGCTTAGTAATTGCTCCTCTTGGGTCCCCCTTAGGTAACTCGTTTTTCGGCAATCCTTCTTTATTAATATTACCTGACCTACTTTCTTCTAATACTCCTATACCTTTCCTATAGCGTTTTTTAGGTTGCTTAGTGGTTCCTAGGTAGTCTTACTATAGCCTATCTACTTTACTTTATACTATGTTTTGTTATCTATATCCTCGTAACTAATAATCTTTAAAACTTGCTATTTATCTTCCTCTTACCCTTTATACGTGTCTGCTTTATAGACTGGTGGCTTAATATTTCCATATACTAGCTCTAGCATTGCGATATGCTATATAGGGTATATTTTCATTTTGGCTAGTAGGTTTAACTTATATATAACTAATAAAATTCTTTACTTAACTTTGAAAGGTCCTAGTCTAACATAGTCTAACTTCTTGCTTAGTTATTAACTCTTAAAATTTTTATATAGTAGCTACACTTTATCTCCCTTCTTAAGATCTGGTCCCTTAGATCTCTTAGTATTATAGTACCTTTTTATTTGTTCTTATACTAGTTTAGCTGTTTCTTTAAGGTTTGCATAAAGATTTATTAACATCTCTATTCTTTACTTAGCTATGCTACTCGTCTTTTTTGCTTAACGTGGTAATAATAATATTCTTAGCTTATACCCGTAATTCGCCTTAAATAGTAATGTCCCCATTCCTTCTTATGGTGTTGTATTATATACAAACTATATAATTGGTAATAACAATACCTAATTGTTCTATATATAATTAATGTAATGCCTTAAATACTGTTCTAGTGTCTAGTTTAGTCTTTCCGTTTATCTATCCATCTGCAGATAATACGCTATAGATATTACTACGCGAACTTCTTATTCTGCCAGAAATACTTTCTAAAATACTACTATAAATCTTGGATCTCTATCCAATATAATCTTATCTGGTGCTCTATATCTTGCGAATACTTCCTTTATATAGATTCTAGCGATATCTTCTACTAATATCTCTTTAGTGCATGCTATAAAGTATCCCTACTTTGTTAGCTTATCTACTATTACTAAAATCGCGTTATAATCTTGTCCTATAATAGGATCTCTTAACTTTAGTAACTTAATAATAAAGTCCTATAATATAACCTGTAACAGTGCAAGTGTGGGTATTGAAAGAATGACTTTATTTCTAAATCTATGGTAATCAAGTGAACTAAATATATGAAGGTAGACCTGGAACTCCGTAGTCTATGACTTAATATTTGACCGTATCCGAGACATATAAGGGTGGCGTCGATTGTGTCTCGGAGCCTCTTAGGCGACGGTCTCGTGTCTCAGCGTAGTGCTGGTGAACTGTTACACACCCCCCTAGATTTGACGGTGTAGTTAAAGCTATAGAAAATAAAACGAAGATAGAAGCTATACCAAAATAGGAAATTTAGATACCACTTTAGGAGTAGTATAGGGTGATACTTAAGAGTCTTTATTAGTTGTAGCAGTGATCTGATGTCGAATGTCCACTAGATTTAATTGCTTTATCCATGCTTTGTGCCTTTGACGGGGTAGGATCTTGGTAAGACCGTTGGTAGGCATCTTGTCTGTAGGGACCCATGTACGTTGATCTTTTTGTCTTGGACTTCCTGTCTAAGCCAGTGCTGATGGACGTCGATATGTCGTAGCTTGGTGTTAAGCTTTGGTGTATCCTGTCTTAGGAGTTGTATAGTCTGCATATTGTTGCATAGTAGGGTAAAATCGCGTTCTAAATTGAGACCGATTGCCTTAAAGAAACGCTGCTACCAGATAATTTCAATAGCAGCTATAGACAGGGAGAGAAGCTCTGCTTTGGTAGTCGAGCGAGTTACTAATTATTGTAGGGTTGCCTTCCAATTGATTAGTCCTCTGAATAGCATAAAAAGGTATCCTTGAGAGCTCCGTCTAGTCTCTTTATGGTCCGCAAATGCTGCGTTGAATGCTCCGTAAAAGGTGACGTCTTCTCCTTTGGGGTTTCTGAAGTAGACGTGTGCTCCGAATACTTCGCCAGAGTATTCGATAGCTGTAGATTTTGTTCTAAGGCAATAGGCGATGGCTTGGTTTGATGCATTGAGGTGCTTTTGATTTGGATTGGTGAGAAATTTGGCCAGCTTAGAATGCGTCTTCGCAATATTAGGTCTTCTAAATATGGCGAGGTGCGCAAGGGAACCAACCCGTTGCTGATAGGCTAGTGTTCTTTGAGGGTTCGTCTGCTGGTCGGACGGAATTAGTTTGTCAGGTAGTGGTGTTTTAGGGAACCTTCCTGGTTGAATATTAAATCGACTGGCTATCTTTTTGATATAGGAATCTTGGCAGAGCCAGAGCTTTCTATTTGTATGATCTTGTTTGATTTGAATTCCTAGGAACTATTGTAGGTCTCCTAGTGCACGGATCTTGTATCGATGTAGAAGTTTAGCTTTAAATTCTTCTAATCTTTAAAGGTCCTTTTTGGCAAATAGAACGGCAATATTGTCTACGTAGAAGAAGATAATAAGTCGTTTATTGGTGTAAAGGCAGTTTGTACCTAGGACAGGCTTTAATCCGAATTTGGCTAGTGTATTGGTGAGCTCTTTATACCAAAGTAGTGGTGAGACTTTTAATCCGTATAGCGCTATGAGTAGCTTTAAGATATGTCCGTTTTGATTAAAGCCTTCTGGGCAGTAATAGTAGACTGGCTTGTCTAGTCTTGCATTCGTAAATGCGTTTATAGTGTCATACTGTTAAATCTCCAAATCGAATGCGGCTGCTATAGCCATGAGGGCACGGAATATTCGAGCAGCTAGGGTTGCTGCATAGGTCTCTTCTTTGGTAATCTGTAGGTCTCTATGGACACACAGTTGAGCCTTTAGCTTTTGAAGGTAACCGTCGCTGTTAAACTTGTATTTAAAGACCCATTTCAGTGGAAGGATCTGCTCGTTATATACTTCTTCTTTTGGTATAGTCTCGAATGTCCCTCGGCGTTTCAGGTCATTGTATTCTTTTTCTATGGCCTTTTGAAAGCCGGTAGTCAAAGGGTGCTTTCTTAGCTCTTTTAGGTTCCTTGGTTTAGGTGGAAGATTATTTTAATACAGGGAGGATCTAGTTTAGTTAATGTCCTTTACTAGTCCTGTGGCAAAGCCAGCGTAGTAACCAAATAGGGTAGGTATATTGGCTAATGCTGCTGCGTACGCTTGACGTTGAATTCGTTTAGAACCTTCTGGTAGGACGAGGTCGGCAGAAGGATCGGCCGAGACCTCGTTAGCTCGTGGAGCTGTATTTGACGGTTCTGGCGAACCTGGCTGGGTAGGAATTGCTTTAATTGTATCCAAGATATCGTCTTGAAGTCCTCCCGGTGTGGTGTTTGTTTCTAGCAGATCCGGAGATACCGTTCTGCTAGGTGTTGGTAGCTGTTCGATATCCTTTGTAGGAAGCTCTGCCGAGTCGTTTAATATAATCGTTTGATCTACATTTAAGGTAGGTCTATATAGAATAGATTTGTCCTTAGATTCGTCCTTGTGGAGAGATTCTGGTAGACTGATTGTCTGGATGGTGTCTTCTAATGCTTCCCTAAGTAGGTAATCGATGTTTTGACCCTTGGGGTTATAGAACGAGGTCTTGTCAAATGTGACGTCTCTGGTTTGAATGACTTTGTGAAGACTTGGAATCCAGATTTAATAGATATTTGTTGAATTGTAGCCGACTAGGTGTCCAATTGATGCATAAGGAGCTAGCTTGTCTCCCTTTCTGACTTATTTGTTTAGCGTATAGGTCTTGCAACCATATTCATGCATATGGGTAAGTGATAGTAGCTTGCTGTAGGCGACCTTGTACGGAGTTTTCCACCCTAGTTGTTTATTTAGTGTTTGATTGAGTGCATAGCTAGCAGCAAGGAAGGCTTCTGGTCCTAGAGATGGGGGTAAGGATGCTTCCAGCTATATAAACCTTAATCGTTCCATAAGGGTTCTTCTAGATCTTTTAGCTCCGCCATTTTATTCCTCAGTATACGGTGCTTGGCATTTAAAGGTAATGCCTTTGTCTGCATACTACGTATCTAGGGTGTTTTCCGTTTGTCCAAATACTTGTTTATTATCACTCTAGAAGAAGACAATATCTTAGTGGAATTATATCTTAATTAAGCGGTGAGTCTTGCGAATAGTAGGTAGGATGGTAGCTTTATCCTTATTCTTAGAGGTGAATATAAAGTTAAATTTAGAATACGTGCAATAGAAGTGCATGGCATATCTATTGCCGTTGTACCCTGGTACTCCAAGGTAGATAATATTAAATGCTAGCCGTTCGAATGGTTAAGTGGCTGGAAATTCGTGTTCTCGTCTTCGAGAGATCTGCTGTGTGTGCTTTGCTAGTGAGCAAACTTCACATTCAATTTTGAGCGGTGCTCGTTTATTGGTTTCAAATTCGGTCAGCTCTGCGCCAATGACGTGCTTTGGAAGCTGCGCAATAGCATCAGGTCCTGCATGGCCGAGAATTTTGTGCCATCTTGTAGCTGTGGCTCCGATTGGTTTACGGGCCATGCGGCTAGGCTGGTACCTCTTGGAGGTTGAGAATGTTGATTGAGACGAGTCTAGGGTATTTGTAGGCGTAGGCTCTCTGTGCATCAGTGCCCAGTGGCCCCCTAGTCGTTTCGCATAGCATACTGTTTCGCCAGTTGCTAGATGGTAAAGTACATTTTGTCTAGAGTCGAAATGGATGTCGTTGTCAGTAGCTCTTGAGAGTGCTATAATATTTGTGAACATAGTGGGTACTAGTGCTATATGGGATAGCTTCATTTTTGACTGCCCAGTAGGTGTATTAATAGTAATGGTTACTGTTCCGTAAGCTTAAATTTTCTTAAAATTTCTGCTAGCAATCAGGTAGTTGTCTTCTGCTGCTAGGTATAAGAAGGTAAAGTCTTCTTTATTGTTATAGACGTGGGTATCTACACTAGGGTTGAGTATCTAGGTGTTCTGGAGTTTGAAAGGAGTTTGACCAGTACTAAACACGGCAGCATGGCTAGTCGGTTTAATAGAAGGTAGGGTTTTAGAATCAAAATCAATTGTGGATTCTATATTTTGATTGTTCTCCTTTGCTTCCTGTTCTCTTTTTTGAATTTAATTGACGATGCGTTTAATCTAAGGTGTAGATAAGATAGCTTTATCTACTTTCTTCTAGACGTCTGCCCTTGGTCTCCATCCTTAAGGGCGCTTGTGCTTAGCAATGTAATAGCAGTTGTTAAACCAATGTATGATGCCGCATATGCATTCCTTGTTCTATCTCGAATTTGAATTGCTGTTGGAGTTGGAATTGCCGTTGGAGTCTAAATTGGAATTGTTTTAAAGGGTTGCAAATGCAGAGTTATTGGCAGTTGAGGTAGACGATGCTTGCTGCATGTAATAGTGCTCCTTGAATTCCTTAATGAGGTCGATAATAGATGGGGCTTTTTTGTCTTTTTATTCTTTTCTAATAAGGTCTACTTCTAGCGCTCCTGCGAAACTAGAAGAGATGGCTTTAATAGCTTGTATAAAATTGTAGTGGGGCCTGAATCCCTGTATGTCTGGAAGCTCCAATTCCTCTACCAGTTTGTAGACGCTCCTCTAGCTGTTTAACCATTTTTTGATGCTCTGCTTTTTGTTATAGGCTTTGAGAGCCGTGTACTAATTTAGGACGTCGCGCTTTTGACCTAAGGTGGTAGGGGCGAGTACAGTCTTTAACTCTTGAAGGCGTTTGTATACCGTTCTGAGGTCTTTAATAAGAGGGAGGTAGGCTACCGCTGTTATGCGGATGATGTAATTGCTAATATCGTTAATGGCCTGTTCTTGCTTCTAGTATATGCGAAGATCGTCCTTATATTCCGCGTAGAGCTAATTGTAGGTAATGAGTTGGTTTGGATCTAGCTTGGCTATTAATATAGCGGTAGGAAGCACGTCTCTTAGTGTAGGTTAATTTGGAGGTTCTAGCTTTAGAAGCTTATCTTTCTTCTTTGATGGGTCGATATACTGCCATATATTATTTGTTTTAGCAGTATCTTAAATAATAAAGAACTATTGCATCTAATTAGATGGCTTTTTAAGGATAAGGTTAAATTTTAAATAAGGTCCGTCTGTATTAGTTATTATTTTTAGAATTTAATAGGTTAAGCAGGGTTCTAGGTTAGCGTCTTGGCGAAACCTTATTTTGACGTTTCGAGCTTTTGATTTGATTTGTCAGTTCGTTCGTCTGTTAGGTACGTTCGTCGGTTAGGTACGACCGTCTGTTCGTTTGGTAGGTGAAGAAGCTTAAGACACTTGCAAAGGTGGTAGAAGTAGTAACTTCGTAAATAAGGTAGTAGATTAATTGGTTTAGCAGGTAGTGCAATCCGGACTTATAACTGTAATAGTGTAAGTGTGGGTATTAAAAGAACGACTTTATTTCTAAATCTATGGTAATCAAGTGAACTAAATATATGAAGGTAGACCCGGAACTCCGTAGTCTATGACTCAATATTTGACCGTATCCGAGACATACGAGGGTGGCGTCGATTGTGTCTTGGAGCCTCTTAGGCGACGGTCTTGTGTCTTAGCGTAGTGCTGGTGAACTGTTATATAACCTCCTATAGTCTTCCTGGTGTCTTAACAGGTTGTAGCCCTCTATACGGCTTATACCTTGTCGGTTTGTTCCTTTAGCAATCTAGATATTTCTTTATAACTTATCTTGCTAGTCCCCAGATTCTTTAAATAATATACTCCTTTTAAAGTCTTAACACTAAGCCTATAGCTCCGTTGTGTCTTTATATTATTCCCTTGTGGAATTCCTTAACGAATTCTTCTATAATAGACTTAGGTATATATATTGCTTCTCTATTTTTATATTACTCTAAGTCTAGATCCTCTGTTTATGCTTCTTAGATCTTCTAAGTCTAATTACTCTTTAGTAATTTATAGATCTAACTTTTCTTAGTTACTGTAATCTTTAGATAATTATACCTAATTAATCTATTTTAATCCTTTTGCAATAAAGCTCCTGATAGCTTTTTATTACTTTATAGTTCAGCCTTTCTACTTAAAGCGTCTGCTCGTGCATTATCTATACCCTTAGTATACTGGATTTCAAAATAGTATTCTATAAGCATTTCCGCCCATTTAACCTATCTTCAGTTAAGTTCCTTTGTTGTTAGGAATCCTGTAAGGTTCTTATAGTCTGTCTTAACTATAAATAGTTTCTCTATACCTTATAAGAATGCTCTCTATTCCTTAAGTGCTGTAACTATACCTAACAACTCTTTATTGTAGATGTTATAGTTTAACTCTAGTAGTGTTATCTTCCAACTATAGTATGCCACTGGGTGCCATCTATCTTAATATTTCTATAGGAAGTATGCCCCTAGTGTAAAGTCTAATATATCTATTTCTATAACCGTCTCTAGACCTGGTTAATAGATCTTAAGAACTGGCTCCTAGGTAAACAACTTTTTAACTCTTTTAAACAGTTTTTATTACTCCTTTCCCTATGCCTATAGTTCTTCTTTCCTTGTTAACCGCGTAAATAGCTTAATATCCTGTAACTATTACGCTATAAACCTTCTATAGTAATTGCAAAACCCTAGGAACGATTTTAACTGCGTAACGTTCTCTAGTTCTTACTAATTTACTATAGCCTTGATCTTCTTTAGATCTATACTAATTTACTATAGCCTTGATCTTCTTTAGATCTATACTAAGTTGGCCTAGTTTAATAATAAATCTAACAAAATCGGTCTTTCTAGTAAAGAACTCGCATTTCTTAATTGCTACTAGCATCTGTTCTTTTTATAGTCTCTTTAAAACCTATTTAATATATTCTCTATGTTCTTCCTTACTTTCTAAGTAGATAATAATATTGTTAAGGTATACTATAATAAATTCATCTAGGTGTTCTTTTAATACACTATTAATTTGCTTCTGGAACGTTGCTAGTATATTTATAAGCCTAAACTGTATAACTAATAGCTTATATAGTCCTTCCTTTGACCTAAAGGCTGCCTTTTATTTGTTGCCTTCCTTAATTCTAATCTAGTGGTACGCCTATCTTAGATCTATCTTTATAAAGATCTTTGCGTTGCCTATCTAGTCTTAGATTTCGCTAATTAAGGGTAAAGGATACCTATCCTTCCTAGTAATGCTGTTTAACTATCTATAGTCTATATATATCCTAAGTTTTCCGTTTTTCTTTGGGATGAATAGTACTGGATATCCTACTAATAACTATAATGGTCTAATATATCCCTTATATAAGTTCTCCTGGATAAACTCCTTAAGCGCTACTAACTCCGTTTTAGTAAGCTTATAGATTAGAAAGAACTTTAGACTTATTCCCTCTTTTAATTCTATCTTATAGTCCTAAGCTGCATGCTCTGACAGCTTTTCACTTTCTAGTAACTATAACTTTTTACTATACTTGTGGTATCTCTTTGGTATATAACTTAAGCCTCGCTTAGTCTCTTTGTATGTTGCTCTAACTTAGTACTATACCAACTTGGTTTACTATCGCACTTTACGCTATTATATATCCTTAATATCGACTTGACCTATAACCCAATTAATCTTTAAATTGTACTTCTATAACTAAGGTATTCCTAGTATCGCCTTGTCCTGTCCTAATAGTAGGATATTAAAAGATATTCTAACTGGTCTCCCTTTAATAGTTATTTAAATAGGTCCTGTTTTAAGATTAATAATACCTCCTCTATAGGCTATCTGATCTCCTAAAATTATTATAAGTGGATATAGGTGTTCCTTTTATCTATGTGGTAACCCCATCCTTTCTACTACTTTTAGTGATATGTGGTTTCTAGTTACTCCACTATCTACCAACGCTTTAAACTGCTAATCTTGCTACTTGGCTTTTAAATTTAGGTGTTAACCTTAAATTCCTTTAAGGGTTTAAGGCTCTAATACTAGTTCCTTCTGGTTTTATACGCCTCCCCTTTTCCTAACTGTTGGCTGCTAGATCCTGTCTGTACTTAGTCTAACTTTAGCTAATACTTAGTTTATTTCTTTTCCTCTATATGCTATAGATAAGTGTTCTCTAGGCACTTCTACCACTGTTATCTATCTAGGTATTTTTCCGTAAGGAATCTTCCTAGTTAAAGTGTTAAGTCTTCTTAACCTTGTACTTCTACTAGGTGCTAACTATGTATATACCTGGCGTTCCTAAACCGCTTTTCTTCTAGTGCCTAATATATCCTTACTGGGTATTTCTGGTTTTTATCTTTAGGTGCTCTATGTATGTTGTATATATTATCCACACAAGCTATCTATAATAGTGTATAATACGCTGTATATTTTAGGTTAACTCTTAGTTTATCTTTATCCTTAAGTTTAAACCTATACCTAGTTAACCTAACTACTAGTATCTCTGCTGCGGGTACTAAGATTTGTTGCTTACTTCTCTAGTCCCTAGATCCCTCTTTTAGGTTCCTTAACATTATAATTAATACTCCTTTAATATAACTTATGCGTTTCTCCGTAATAGGTTAGTCTTAGACAACTTTTTTGTCTAGCTATATATAAAAATCTTCCTATTTATTATTATATCGTTGCCTATACTACTTTCCGTATAACTAGTTTAGTGTGTATGGTCTATCTATTAGAAAGTACCTTGTTATTGCTATATTATAACATCCTTTAGTATGTCTTTCTTTAAACCTGGTTAGAATATCTAGATCCTCTTCTTATTCTAGTTTATCTAACTACTTTGCCCTAGGTGTCCTTATACTCGGCCTATTAATAACTCTTTGTATAGGTGCTCTGTTCCTTATATAACCTAGTATAGCTGATCTTTTATCTAGCTTTTGCTCTTGCTATATAATAATTCTTATTCTAAATTTATCTATAGTTTTTTGTTTTCTGCGTCTTGCAGCTAGATCTTTGTAGTTATCTTACTTTTTAATTCTAGTATTAACTATTTAATCTTTAGGCTGAATACTATATTTACCTAGAATTGCTGATATTCTTATTTATTCTCTAAACTTGTAGTTCTTGAACTTGCGTTCTATACTTATTCGTTTGTTACTGAACTAAGTTACTACCCTTTCCTATCGGTTTTCGTCCATTGTGGGTCCTTAGGTATATCTTATCTTATCTTAAGAATCTTAAGCTTCTTTTATCTCTTCTTAAGAATCTTAAGCCTGTGGCCTTTTGCCTTTATTAAGTAATGAGCTAGCACTAGCAGTTATCTACTTGCTTAGTTTCTTTTAAATATTACTCCTATTATTTTATAAAGCGATGGAAATCGTATCTAATAGTATTACTATACCCGTTCCTAAACCCTGTTTTATAATGGTCTTAGTCTCTACTTCTGTTTTAACTTCTCCAAGGTTTACACGCTCCTAGTAAGCTGCCTTTATTGCCTTATTGTTGGTAAATGCTTCGCCTTTGTTAAATTTATTGTCTTTAATGTTTAATCTGCGAGCTAGTTCGCTGGTTTCTTTAAACTTAGATAATAATAGCTCCTATAGCTAATAGCTTGCGCCATACTTAGCGTCCTTATAAATTTGGCATGCGTTGTTATAACAATACGCAAAACTATTAATTGAACATTCTTTTGTTCCTTACAGTGCACCGTCGTCCCTCTATATATATGTGCCGTCTGCTGGTCTGGTTCCCTTTACTGTATAGTTACTCTAACCACCTCTATAGTCTCTGGCGAAATGACCTTGTTTTCTATAATTTATATAAGCTCTATTTTTAAACTATTTTTTTTGCTGTGGAGTCCGCCTAAATGTCTTCTACTGCTAAAATCCCTGGTTTGGCCTCTACTCCTGGGTCCTTTAATTACTTAATCCTCAACCTCTAGGTTTCTATGGTTTTTTTTCCTATTTTTAGGTTTTTTTGGTATTACTTAGGTCTATTAGCTCTGCGCCATTCTATAGTTTTTAACTCTATATCTATTGTTGCGTACTCTGTGCCTTATATAACTATAGAACTCTGTCTTGCCCTCTCTTAGCTTATTCCCTTTAGTAGATTCTGTTATTAATCTTTATTAACTAATCTATTAACTCTCTTAGAGTATCCGCATCTTCTATTAGGATAATTGCGTCCTGGACTTTAGCCTTAAGTCCCTATTTATACTATGCTATAAGCGCCCTATCATTCCACTTAACCTATATGGCTAGTGTTTGAAACTATATTGTATACTTAATTACTAAAGTGCGTTGTACTAAGTTCTAAAGCTTTCGTTCTGCTGTAGTTATGGCTTCCGGGTCTCTAAATATTTGTGTTAATCGCTCTGCGAACCCGTTCTAACTAGTAAATATATACCGTACATCCTGGTTAGTAGTTGTTATGCTATTAGCCTATATTTCCGTAAGATACGGCTTAAACCACTTAAGTGCCCTCCCTGTTAGGAACAACCCTGTATAGGCTACTTGGTCTAACAATATTGCTAACTTCGCTCCTTCCTATACTACCTTAAAGTGCATTTGCGTAAGAAATCCCTTAAGCTTTAACTTCTCTCCTAAGAATTGTTTAATTAAAGGTAACTTAATCTTTGCTACTCCAATTCCATTAATGCGTTCTTTAAGTATCCTATTATTATCTTATAAGTGATTAACTATTTCCTATAACTGACCTTATATAACCACTTAAGAATCCCCCTTGTCCATACTGGTATCACCTAGCCCTAAGGTTATGGCTGCCGTTAACGCCGTTGTGACTGGTGCTGCTCTTAGTGGCATATTGTTCGAATTTATTCCAATACCATAACCTTAGTAGTGAATGTGTAACGGAACCTTATAGCAGGAACTACGGTGGGTTCTGTTATTAGGCTAGGTATGTAGGTATGACAAATTAACAACGTAATAATAACTAGTAGAGTGGTTGCCTAACAGATTAACTCTAATTGTATTCTAAGATTTACTATAAGGAGAGAACTATCTATGGTAGGGACTAAGGTCCTTTAAATATATATCCGTACTCCTAAGAAATCCTCTCTTGTACGTAAGGTGCGTGTTGTCTGTATTAAACGTAACGTCCCTTCCGTTTAATATAGTTAATACGTTTAACACCACGTGACCTTGGTTACTATTCCTCGTTATATGGTTCCACCGGATCTATCCTAGACCGTGCCTGTATTAACCAACTAGCTTCCGCCGACTCTTCTCCAAGTAGTCGTAACATCGTACTTAAAGCGTCTGTAACAGCTAGAAGAGCCTAGATACTTATACTTTTCCGCTTTTTATCCTAAGGCGCGACTTAGCCTTAGGATAATTCGTTTTCTAAGTTAACCAAAGGCAAGATGCTTTGTGGTGTCTAAGTATAATTTATAGAGCGGGTATGATTTAAGCAATAAGTATAACTTAAAGAGTGGGTATAATTTAAGAAACGGGAGGAACTACGGCGGACCTTTTTAAAGGGGTAAGTTTGGTAATGCTTTTAAATATATCCTTTTTTACCATATCTAAAGTATTCTCTATTTATAGCTTAAGTTCTTTATTTATTAGTTCCTAAGCGTGTATAAGATTAGGCAGTATTAAGGTCTATAGGGTTGTATATAGGGCTTTTAGGTTTTAGAGACAGATTATACTTTAGGGTATATACTGGGTTCGTGGTGTTTTAAATATAAGGTGTAGTTGACTTTAGAGAATAAGTCTGCTTATTATATTAAAGGTCCTTGTTAATTTGTTAATATATTATAGCAAATTTGGATAGGTTTTTTAGTAGTTCCCTACCTACTAACTAGGCTCTAATTTTATCTAAGATGGCTTATTAAAGGGTAGTGACTCTAGCGGCTTTATTCTAATCTAGTTTGCTAATAAGGCCTAAAAATTCTAAAAAGAAGCTGGTAAAGTCTCGGTTTTATTATTACAGGTTTTTAAATTTGGTAACAGCTGTATATTCGCGGCTAGCGTTATTATATATTTATTCTAGCAGAGAGATAAAGATTTTAAAATTAATAAAGGTGCTATTACGGAAGAATAGATCTATGGTATATATAGCGTCTTTACTTAAATAAGACATTCCGTAGCTAACCTTACTAGCTTTAGTAGGGTATTAGTTATAGTTTATTAAAAGTTTAAGACGGAGCTTGGTTATAAAGGGATATAGGTTATTTTAATTTCTATTAAATATTAGAGAATTAGGGAGCTTTTTAGATTTTATAGCGAGTATTAAATTTATTATAGATATGGGTTGAGCTACTATTACCAGCTTAGTGTTTGTATTTAACAGGCCAGGTTTAGATACGGTTACTTTAATCTTATTTATAGGTGTTATTATTGGGGTTTCTAATATAAGTGCCTTAACGTTACGAAGTTCTTCGTGGAGTGCTTCTATTAATTACTAATATTAGGCTTCTAGTGCAGCCCGCTGCCAAGCTAGGGCATCCATAAAGAACTATTGCATTATAGTTAACTGTTCCCTAACTAGGGATATAATACTTATAGTTATCAAAGCGGATTTGGGTTTATTTACTATTTTAATAGTAGTTATTTTAACATAACATAATATAAGGGCGCGAAGAGGCTTTAGGGAAGATTTAAAGGAATAATATAAGTTCTATCTAAATTTAAGGGTATATAGCTCTTGCAGAGTATAAGACGTTATATAAAGAAGAGAAAGGAACATAGGAAACTTATAACTAAGTATTTAGGGTTTTGGCAGTAAACGCGTAGGCATAAGCCTATGCGGATTTTAATAGGTTTTAACCAAATTCTATTATATTAGTGGAATTTAGTGGAAATTAATTAAGTTGGCGGAATTTGGCAGAATTTAATTAACTTGGCAGAATTTAGCAGAATTTAATTAAAGCGTTGGAATTTATCTGTTAAGTGTTTTACTAAGACATTCCTACTGTAACTGGGCTAGTCCTATTACAGTTAAAGTTTCTTAACATCTTATGTATTATATAATCGTTTTATAAATATTATAATACATTTTAAGTTCTTTTTAATTTCAAGTTTCCTGCTATTATATTTTGTGTATTTATATTAAGTAGCAGTTGTTTAGCTTTATATTATATCTATCCAGCTAGAGCAGGCCGCAAAGGATAGTCTTTATAAAATTCTTTTACTAGGGAAGGCGCGTTGGCCTTAATCTAATTATAGGTTTCTTAGGTTTATATTTTATATCCTTCCTACTTAATAAGAAGTTTAAATTATTTAGATTAACGTATTTCACGGGTAAGCTGGTCAAACGGGTAAGCTAATCACTTTAAAAACACACCAAAAAATGGAAAAATCACACTTTAATATCTTAACAACCACTTAATAATAAATTTTAATAATTTAAATT
>Ga0307507_10003433_pt1 | contig 30772 bp, 28 predicted proteins | sample 7_EM_MG_FD_207223 | JGI IMG/M metagenome (GOLD analysis project Ga0307507, IMG submission 207223) | Populus trichocarpa ectomycorrhiza microbial communities from riparian zone in the Pacific Northwest, United States - 7_EM | ecosystem: Host-associated > Plants > Roots > Unclassified | place... | reverse complement strand
CTACATTATAGTATAAAGAGGAGAAGAAGATGGAAAGGGGGTATTGTACACAAATAGTAGGGCCAGCCCGCCAAGGCGCTAATGGTGGGCCAGCCAACAGTAGGAAACAGTACGAGACAGTATACAACAGGTCAGTGCCGTGACAGCAATCCTACAAGCGTCAAGAACTCTTCAAGATTTGATAGATTAATAGCCAAGATAACCCAGCAGATGCGATAACAAAGGCAAACCCAAATAAGGCACTAGAGACATTCGTTAACACAAATACTCTGCGTGTGCGAGTTGAAGGTTGGGTTAAGAGGGAGTAGGAGATATAGCGAGGGCCGCCAAGGCGCTAATATAGCTGACAGAACTTGGCAGAATATAGCTGACAGAACTTGGCAGAATATGGCTGGCAGAATTTGGCAGAATATGGCTGGCAGAATACGGCAGAATACGGCAAAATGCGGCAACGTGGCGGGTGCTAGCACCGTTACAGCTTAATTGCGTTATTTGTATGTAGATAGCAACCATAAAAGAAAGGTTGCCAGTGTCGGGAATAAGGCACGTGGTTGTCACGTGTCGCCGCGGCACTAGCGTAGCGAGGAGCCTTAAGCTCCTCGCCCTCCCCTATAATTATCAAAAAGCTTTCAACCAACATCACTGTAACCTACTCGAGTAGCCGTTATTGGTGAGTCACCCTGTGTGACCAACACTTATAAATAGGAAAGACTTAGAGTTGCTAAAGATTATAAAGTTAAAGGCTTATACCAATAAGAGTCTTAGTAAAAGGCAAATCCTTAAGGTATTAAATTACTATATTACAATTATAAGTAATAAAAACGCCGCCGCTTCTCCTCTCTATATTACCAATCTTACTCTTAAAATATAGGTAAGGCGGTAGCGGAATTAGCTTATCCTTATACTTACTAAGTAAGCATAAGCAAGCCCTTAGGGGTAAGCAAGAGGCTAATATTAAGCAAGTAATTAGAGGAGCACAAGCCTAAAAAGTGCAAGCCTAAGGAGCATAAGCTACTTCCTAAGAGGGCATGGCTTAATATTATAGTGTTAATACTAGCGGCTTCTATATTAAATACAGTGACTTATAAGATCTTAACCAAGGCAATCTACCAAGCTGACTTTAGCAGTATATATACCAACCTTCTACCTTCTCCTCAGCAGCCTCCGCTGCGGCTTCTAGATTGTTATCTATTTCCTTAAGCTTCTCTAATATAAAACCAAGCTAAACAGTATTGTATTCGCGTCTTAGCGGCTATTATATTATATTCAGGCAATAGCTTAACAGCAGTAGGGGTCTAGGTAATAAGGAGGGAGGAAGGTAGCTTTGTTAAGTTTATTAAGGAGGACTCTCGCGGCGGCGCTCAACGGTTGGAGGTAAGGCAATGCGAGATTTTGGGCATGGGCGCGCGACGGTCGCGCACTGATGCAGATGCAAACAACTTAAATTCACGTGATATTCTAACTTGATCAGGAAGGAACTAAACTCAATCAGTGGGGGGTGTCCGTGTATCAATTAGGGGTGTCAATCTACCGTTGTCCTTTTCTTATACCGCATGATAATGGCAACGTATTGTTGAACGAACGCTGGCATGTGCCATTTATTTCACCGCATCTCGCAAACAGAGTGGTTCTCGCCATATACCGAAGACCACTCGCATATGGGCCTCGAGGGTAAATATCTAAGGTGCCCTTAATATCTAACATGTGATTAGACATCCATAACAATATCTACTAGGACATCGCCATCGCATCGAGAACAGCACAAGGCCTCGCCCATCCTACACCCCAAAAAACTCTTATCTTCACTCTCACTCATCTCCTTCCATCCTACACAAACCCACCCCCTCCCTGCCCGGCCGCCGGCGCCAGCATAACAACAAACGTGACCTTCCCGCCCGCCACATGCGCTAGATACCCTCCCAGCTCCGCCTCATCATCAATCGCATACACCATCTCTCTCTCTGAATGTCCCTCGCCACCACGATGCGTAACGACGCCCTCAATACGCACGACAATCGTCCCTGGATGCTCGCGCATCGCCAGACTTCTGATTTCAGCGACAGTGCCGATCTGTAGCGCGCCGAGCCACAGCTGCTTACTGTGTGCGCCCAGCGACAGCGACGAGTGCGGGTGCAGCCGGAAGTAGACGGGGATGGGCGCGGGGACGGCGACTTGCGCGTGGCTGGCAGAGGCATAGCCAGGGTCAGCGTAGGGCGGCGGGTAGGTGTCACGATGGCCTTGCATGACGGAGGGGTCGTTAGCGGCGAGGAGGAGAGAGGGGTCAATTTGGAGGTCTGAGGGGTGCGAAAGGGGCTGGGGTTGGGTTTGCGGTTGGTTGTTGTTCTCGTGCTGTTCTTGGCGGATGACTATGTTCGTCGTTGACGAGTACGACCGAGGTAAGGCATGAGAATTTATGGATGGCGGTGCTGGGCCAGGGCCTGGTCCTGTGTTGATCTGTTTCTTCCGAGTGGGATCCCGCTTCGTCTGGTCATCGCGATGCCGCTTCATCACGTCTCGACACAGAACCTCGAGCGCCTTTTTCTTAAGCTCGTGGTTAGGGTCCGCGTCGCCTGGAGCGAGGATGCGCTGTAGTAAGTCTGATTCTGCAATCCATTGTTCCTTGAGCTCGTTCCAATGGGAATCGCCCGCTTCGAGTTTGCTGGTGAAATGATCTGCTTTCAATGTAGCGTAGAATGCGTGGCGGATTTGCCTACTCTCTTCCGGATTGATAGAGAGGGCATTTTTGGCTTCTGCAATAGTCATGCGGCACTCTAGGGTCCGCATGCGCTTGGTGACATCGGTGCAAATTACATCAAGTGATAGAGCTTTCTGGTCATGTTTAGATGGCCGGCCATTTTGCTGATGCGGCTGAGGATCATTCCAGAAGACGTTCTGGAGATGCGCGTTCTCACGGATTAGTCGGTCTTTGACTTCAGCCCACTTGTCTGGGCCAGCGATAGTCTTCTTCAGCACGCCTTCCTCTTCACAGATTGACTGGAATTGTTCTCGCACTTGGCGGTACAAGTCGTTATCCATATTAAGGTACGCTTTGCTTTCGTCAATTGTGGTTTCAGATGGAAAACGCGGCGGGCCTTCAGGATCTGCTGGCATTCCCGCCCAACCTCTTGTCCGACGTCGACGCTTCCGCGTCCGCCAGCGCTCATCGCTCTCGGCCTGGAGTCTTTCTAGCCTTTGCTGCCGCTTGCGAATGACTTCTGGGTCCAGCTCTGGTGATGATGGGCGCTGCACAGCAGCCCCTTCCTTCTCAGCTTGCGCCTTCGCTTCGTCCGCATTGGCATTCTCCTCCTACCATGCGTTAACAGCCTTCCTTCTCAATCCGATATATCAGACTGAACTGCAACCCACCATAATCGCCTGCTCCAACTCCTGCATAATGCTCTGACTCTGCACTCCACTCTGCGTGCCAGAAGCCGGCTTCAAGGCACTCTTCATGCCATTCGGCACCCTTAACAACCACCTATTCTTCGCCCTGACACGCATGAGCTCCCTCTCTTTAATCTGGAGCCCCTCCTCGCTCAGTATGATCAGCATCTCTTTCTGGCTTGTATTCTTTTCCCATAACTCCTTGACGCGGGCGACGAGTGCCGCATTTTTGTGCGCGGGGTTCTGCTTGCTGGGAAAGTCCCATCGCTGGGGACGCACGTGCAGAGGTCAGCTATTGGTCGTATGCAAAATAATACCTATAAACGACAAAGCAATGGCAGAAACAAAAATCGCATCTCGGGTAGAAGTAGAAAAGCAGAATACAGAGCAAGCTCATACCTTAAACTGTGTCTGAAAAGCGCGCTTGCTGCACAGCACCTATCAGCCCACCCACTCATCCAGCAACACGGTCAAACAAGGCCAACAAGGGGAGATGGCGCAAAGTGATGTGTTGACTCATCTGGCCATCCAGGCGTCCGTATATTGTTACGGCACGCCGAGTAACGAGGACAGGTCGACGTACCTAGGATTAAAGCCCTCAGCCCTAAACACCTCCATGACCTCGTCCAAGCTCTTCTTCTCCTCCACATACAGCCGATAGCATTCGGCCTCCTTGCCCTCCCAATTGTACACCATTTTGATTTTGATTTTCTTTCAGAAGTTTGTTGTAGGGCGGGCTTTCGCGTCAGGACAACCCCGATTTGCGCTTCTGGTTCGTTTGAGGTGAGATAATGCCACACGGAGATTGCCGGAACTTTTTTCCGTCTTGGCGCTTTGGGCACATATTGGTGCCAGTCACGCTGGCAAGGGCATTGAGTGAATAGATGATGCAACTGACAATCTCGACTCAATAGGTGACGGAGACGGAGCAATGCTGAGGCATGATAACTGCCATCGCACTGCGGAACCAAATGTCAAAAGCGCCATTCGAGTAGCTTCAATATGTATTGCGAAAGGAAAGTTGCACACCACCTTTCTCTCTCCCTCTAGGTAATTTACACAACTCCATTGACTCAATCTCACAGCACCGACTAAGCTCCACGATCCCAGTCTCCCCCTAATTTGCAAGTCCAAAACCCGTATATCATGCCAAGCCTCGATATTTGTCAAAGACAAAAACCAACATCAAAATATATCAGTGAGACGGCCCAACCCCGAACCATGCAAAACGGAAAAAGATACTCCTTCCACGCCAAATCATTCCCAAGATATATATGGGGACCCAGAAATGCCCCTTTGCTGTTTATCCTAGAAAACGAAATGCTGAAGCAACTATATACCGCCAGCGCCTAACGAAAAGGCCGATAGATACTTTTAGCTCCAAAACGCTACGTTCATCCAGACCAGATCGCAAAAACTCCAATCTTACTACCACAGCCGAACTAAAAGGACTATGAAGAAGAAAATTAGGGACCGTCATTTAAGAAGGGAAGAGGTGGGTTGTGGGACTGCTGATGAAGGTTCTGGCGATGGTGTGTCAGCAAACCTTGCTGTCAGCTCTTCGATCTTTGGAATTAACTCCAGGATGCGGAAGGGTTTAGACACAACGTCGTCCTAGTAAATAGTTAGTCGCAAGCTTCCAGTAGAATTCGGAGGAAAAGAAACTCACCATTCCCGCTGCCAACAGAGCAGCTATCTGCTCGCTCCTCGCATTCGCAGTTACTGCGATAATTGGTACATGTTTCCTCAACAGTCCACCTTCCTCCCATTCACGAATGCGACGGGTACATTGCAGGCCATCCATGACTGGCATTTCCTGATCCATGAGTAAAACTCCTAGATCTACCGCATCAGGCCCGCTCTTGCACCAGTACTGTGACTCGCGGAGTTTGTCTAATGCCTCTCCACCATGATTCGCCACATGTACCGTGATGCCCTGGCTCTTAAGTTGTTTTTGGAGAACGCGTTGGTTTACTGTCATCACCGTGAGTTTAAGCTCGTAGAAGCTACTAAGCGTCTTTGGTTTATCTCACCTAGGTTATCCTCTACGATCAGTACACTCAAATCCGTCCAGTTTTTTCGGACACTATCAGGCACAGTTATTGGTGGTGGCGTGGAAGCGAAATCTTTAATCCTAGTCACCTCGATTCGAGGCCTCGTCTTAGCACCGGAGATTTGGCGTCCCAACGATATGGGTAGTTGCTCAGTTGAATCAGTTGGCGGAGTAGTCTTTCGACACTTGACATAAAAAGCAAAAGTGCTTCCCTTTCCTGCTTCAGAGGCGACACCAATCTCACCGCCCTGTAGCTCGGTAAGCTCACGAGAGATGAAAAGACCTAGCCCGGAGCCACCATATTGCACATGCGTTCTTGGACTGGCCTGCGAAAACCTCTGGAAAAGTAGTTTCTTCTCTTCATCGTTCAGCCCGCGTCCAGTATCTTGAACAGCAAATTGCAAGTAAACTTCTTCTCCATCACCCCAATCTGGCCCTTTTGTTTGGTCTATCCGCTTAGATCGGGTTGGAAAAAAGTTGACGAGAGGTTCTTTATCTGCTGACGGCCGCCCTCGTGATGCTGCCAAGATAACGGTAATGGTGCGTTTATTCTCTGTCGTGGTGAACTTGATTGCGTTGGTAGTAAGGTTGATCAGAACTTGCAGAACCCGGGAAGGATCCAGCTTGACCCAATCGATATCCAACTCCTTGAAAGAATCGCTAACAACAAATTCCATCGCGATACCAGCCGTCTGTACCTCGCCTTCATACATTTTCAGCGCCGTTTGAACAACATTCAATGGCTGTACATCTACAGGCGTGACCATAAGCATCGCTGAGTCGATCTTCGAAAGAGTAAGAACATCGTCCACAATTCGTTTCTGATGTTGAGCACATAGTGCGATCGTCTGAGCCGCGTCTATATTGCTATTAACAAGCTCCGTGCTGATTCGCTCGGAGCCTGATGACCGGAAATCATTCAGCGTTGTTGAGATCTCATCAGCACATTGCAAAATAGCGGTGAGCGGATTGCGCATTTCGTGACTCGTTATATCGATGAAGTTCTCCTGTTGGCGCTTAAGTTCGACAGCCTCCATCATTTTACCTTTCTGGAATCCTTCGGCCCATTTCTGTTGACTGATATTCGTGATACTCCCAAAGACACTCTTGAGGATGCCTGCTTCATATACCTCCGGAAATGCGCTGAACAGCACCCAAGTATCCCCTTTATTACCATTTTTATCTTCCCAGGAAGCTTTGAACCTAAATTCAACATTGATTGACTTGGTGTTCTCAACTAGATCCCTCCACACTGCTCTGACCATTGGTTGGTCTTCCTCTATAACAGACTCTATCCATCTGTCCGTACTTTCCGAGTCTCTTGGCACGCGTGAGATCACATACCAGGTGTCGTTGCAGTATATTATGTGGCCTTGTGAATCTGCAATGAAGAGTCCAGCAGGAGAGAACTCCGCCATTCGCGTAAATCTGGTTTCGATATCTCTGGCTTCCTGGGTACGGGCCGCGAGTTGTTCGGATAAGATAATGCGATCCTCAGCAGCCAGCTTCGCAGCCTTCTGGCCACGTCTAATCTCCTCTTCAAATAAGACGACTGAGGCTAGGGATGTTGCAAGTTGTCTGCTGAGAAGTTGGACAAAGAGGCTATAGTCGTCATCGTACGGCCTTCGTGGATTGACTCCCATTACTAGAAAGCCAAGAATAGATTCGCCCGTGGTTGGATGGATAGGGCAAACGACTACAGACCGACATGAATCTCCAAAACCGCGCCATTCTAGTCCCTCTAACATCTCAGCAGGAAGATCTCCAGTGCCTATATCTAATAACACTGGCTTGTCCGTTTTCATGACCTCGCGGAAAACTGGCCCGAAACCTTCACTGCCCTCTTTCAAGTCGATCTGTTCAGGCGCCGATGGATGATGGCTAGGAACTCCCAATGTGCCCTCCAGATAACAATACTTTGTGCCTAGGAGGCTGCTTGAATGTATTGAAGAAGAATCGCTGTCGGAGTCTTCGGAGACGGAATAAAGTAGCACAAATGGAGTATCGTATTCATTCACAGCCAGTGAGGCCAAAACCTGCTCCCAAAATCCTTTGATATCTCGAGCTGTTGCTGTCCGCTCTCCCACTTCACGTAACGTGAGCATTCGCCTCTCAGCAATCTTTCGACGCGTCTTCTCGAAAGCGGGGTTATAAAGACCCATCACGGAACCATCCCCACCTACCACTGGGATGATAGACCAGGAGAAGTACGTCTCTTCAAGGTAGTTGTTCCTCTTCATGAACAGGCAATCGTCATCCTTGATATCTTTAGTCAAGCCCTTCTGGATATATAAGGGTACACAAACCTTCATTGTCGCTTGTCCAGTCAATCTAGCATTAGCGAAAACATCCTTTACATCATCCCAGATTTCAGCCCAAGCGTCTTTGTATCTTTGCCCCATCAACTGAGGGTGTTTCTGTCCAGCTAATAGAACAAAAGCCTCGTTGTATATAGCCACAAGATCATTCCCCCAATACATGGCTGCTGGATGCGGACTAGCCACGATTAGATTGCACATCTGGCGTAGATCAGAAGACCAATATTCTATCGGGCCCAGTGGCGTAGCTGCCCAATCGACGCTTCGTGCGAATTGAATGTGTTGAGGAAGAGAGTCAGAAATTGGCAACCGCGTCCAATCGAAGAACCCTATTTCTTTGGACGGACTAGGGACTCTGGAAAACGAGTCAATATCACCCGCTGTAGCAGCTCGGGTAACGCACTCATTTGTAAATGAACTGTAAGAATCTGTGGAGCTTGGTATTTCTGAGCTCCTGCCAAACACCCTCTCGTTAATGCCTATAACTGTAACTCCTGGATTAGGTGGTTCAGTAGTAGACATAGTCATATCAGAATTATCTCCAGGGATGCGGTCTTGCTCGTCCAGAGGTGGCGGCGCAGTGTTGCCAAAATAATCTTGAGGTTCATCACCGGTGGTGTGAATAAGTGCAGGGATGGAACCGGATGAGCTTTCGTGACGATGACTGGAGCTGGGTGGAAGAAAGGATGAAGGTATCGCGAATTCAAAAGAGGCACTCCTAGAAGGAAATTTTGGCGAAATTGAATGAGGGCCGCTTCCACTAACAACTCGTAATCGTTTTCTTAATGTCGAACAGGACCATATTATGCCTCCGTGTTCTTTGGGAGGTGGGTTTACGTCAGGAGTTTCCCCTTGACCTCCGAGACTTAACAGCCAACTTTTGAAGCGAGGGGAAGTATTCATGAAAGGGGCTCCTGGAGAAGAATTCGCCGCTCTGCCTGTTACTAGTTCTAACAAAGAAGGGTTCGAGCGCAGCGAAAAGTTGCCAAAAATCATCAATATGGATCCAGAGCCATAATTCAACGAGTCTGTTAGGTCAATGATGAAAGTGGGCCGCGGATCTTGTTCCAGCAATTCCACAATCCCCACAGAGCCCAGTATGCGGAGGGAATCATTTTTATCCCTGCCATCAGGCGACGCTGTTCTGGGTATATTCGATCTCTCAGAGCTTCGACCGCTTGGCGCGCTTGTAGTACCTGGTGGGCTTAGTCCACTAAATGACCCTCTAGCAAGTGTTACGGTCTTTATGCCGGTATCTTCGCCCCGTGTCTTGCTCAGCATTCTTGCCGCTGCCTTGGAGCTCGAAAACCGGGCCGGCAGCTGTGGTCTTGCCCGGCGGCTGTTCGAGAAAAAGAGAGGTGATGGCGGCTGCCCGTTATCCAACCCAGCTATAGGGAAATTGAAACGATCTAGAGTATGCCGTGAGCGAGTGTAGAGGCGTCGTCTCTTGAGCGGTGGTTCGCTGGCTAGCTGTTGGAAAGTGGGCGATTTGTCCGCGTATCGCGAGGAGCGATTCCTGCCTATCGCCACAGGTATTGTTTTCTTCAAGTCCGGAGACCTATCAGTTGCCAGTGCATACGACGCAGGTCGCCGCCGAGGGTCGGATCGTTCAGGATTCCGACTTGCGGTCCATGAAGACTCGGTCGGATTGGAATTGTTTGTTGGTTCGTTAGGAGGATTCGGTGCTTCTACGCGGGAGATCCAAGTCTCGCGATATTTGGGTGTGCTTAGTCGTCTGATTTCAGGTCGTTCTGGGTTCTGCTGGTTAGAGCTACTTCCTGTGAATATGGACTTAGGAATGTTCATAAGGAGGGTTTCGGCTAGTGACGGCGACGGAGAGCAAGGAGGCGAAGCAGAGAAAGCAAAAGCTTTGCCCGGTCAATGAGGACCACAGACCGTGCTCCCTGCGCTGAGGAATGCGTCTCCAGACGATCGGCCTGCGGATATTGCTTGAGGGGAGTGTCAAGGTGAATGCAGACGCTAAGACCAGGTCGGTTAACCCACAAATATGCAGCACGACATATCAAATAATGGATTGGAAAGTGGCTCGCGGGGTTGCGGGGACTTGTTCACAATCATAATATCGATGGAGAGAATATGGAGCACATTGGAGTCGCTATATGTCTGGCAGGGTGGACTACCTCCTAGCATGCAGCACACAACGCCAGAGCTCACCAGAGCTCACCCGTGGGATTCTTCTCGATAGAGCCCAGTGCGGCGCTGGGGCATGGTAGCAATTTTACCGAAGCAGCAGGGCGAATCCGTTGGCTAGGCAACATGAAAGCCGCATTTATTTCGAGAATAAGGCAAGTCTAAAAAGAAACCGCCCTACGCTCTTTCCGTGGAGTTTACTATTAGTAGGAACCCCAACTGTATACATTTATAGAGTCGCGTTAATAGCTCGCTAACGTATATTATAGTAGTACCTTCCCTAAAGCATAAGTCTTAAATCCGCCCGTATCTACTATAGACTATTATCCTATTCCTTTTTCCCTATTATAACTAGGACAGCGGTCGCGGGACACCCCCTAATCGATATGCGGACACACCCCAATTGATATACGGACCCCCCACTGATTAAGTTTAGTTCCTTCCTAATCAAGTTAGAATTACATGAATTTAGGTTGTTTGCATCTGCGTCGCGAAAATCAAATTATTAAAATGTAACTTTTATGACTGTAATATCGATTGCGCAGTACCCTGTGAGGCGCCGCGTGAACTTATTTGGGTGCTGTCTACGAACTGCGTCTGCGAGCAAGCCCGCGAGCACGCCTGCGCCCGCTCCTGCACCCACGCCCACGCATAGTATACCGGTATTCTGTTCAAATCCTGATGGCTCGCGATAAGTTGATATATCAACGCGAACAGAGCCAGCTGGGCGGCCGCGGCGGCGCTCAAACAGTTTGAGGCTGGGGTGGGGATAGGTAAGGCAAATGCGAGGTGATGTTTTGGGTGTGGGCGCGCGACGGTCACGTACTGATGCAGATGCAAACAATCTAAATTCACGTGATATTCTAACTTGATCAGGAAGGAACTAAACTCAATCAGCGGGGGGTGTCCGTATATCAATTGGGGGGTGTCCGCATATCAATTAGGGGGTGTCCCGCTGCTGTCCAAATTAAATGCTGGTAAATTTTTTCCTGACGTACACGCGTTTCCTGCTTACATAAGCAGACTTCCTTTGTTCCGCTTTTGGTCGGTCTCGTAGCAATCACTTCGGTTTCCGTACTGATATAGGCCTATATTTTTCAGCCAGGCAGGTATCAAGACAAATAACATAAGCTAGCTGATAGGTAGAGACACAGAATTGTACGAGTGATCTCTTTTATTCAAGGTGGCTCTAAGAGCCCTAATATACATAAGAGAATTGACCCCCTACAGGGGTCCCTAGAGAGTGGTGTAACAGACCAAAATTAGGCTGATACTGATGTCTGACAGCCGTCGTTATAGGTCAATATTACCCTAGCTGTAAAGCTACCTCCGCGGCCAACAATATTAAGGCCTATATTCGTTGTAGATAGATTCTATATTCACATTCATTCCTTTCAATATCATTCAGTTCATCAGAATTGGCTATTGAGCTTAATATGGGCCTAATACATACTTCCGTCAACTCAAGGGTTATATATAATATCCGTCCCCACACATCTATTACAGACGAATAAATTCGTTGGATCAACTATCCTCTTGATCCTCATGAGCCTCTCGTACTTTTCACCCCAGAAAGTCTCTTGCCAGTTTGGTTCATACCTACAATATCACACATTCAGCAATGCCTCAGCCTCAACAACAGCACTCATAGCAAGCACCAGTGTAGAAGAATATGACAACTTACGGATTCGCCTCATTAATATAAGTACCACCATCAGGCCCCACAATCTCCGTAAACCGCCCGCTGACCTCGACCGCCTGTATTTTCAGCCGCTTCTTTTCCGCCTCGGGTGCGTTGTCACGCCAGTCCACACTCATGGTGAAGAGAGCTCGGCTATGCTTCCATATATCGTGCACAGCGGTATTGTCGCGTTCCGCAGAATTTACCTTACCGGCTACAGGAGCAGATGAAGATTAGCACCACCGCCGCTTCAAGAGGGTTGGAGCTGTTATCTAGACTTACTAAAATTGAACCCTAGACCCATCTCCGGATAGTCCTGCACAAGATCCAGCAGCTCCTCGGTCCGATTCAGTAGCACATTCGCGGCTAAAAGTCTTGACGTATCCATCACATTCGTGGCAATGTTCGGGTCCTGCAAGAACGTATTGAGGTAGTCCATCCAAGTCGGGAAGTCGAAACTCCCAATCTGTTCGGTTACGTTCGTCATGTTTGCAATCTCGTACAGCGGCGCGAAGGCCGAGCGGAAGGTTTCGTTCGTGCCGTTGGGCTGGATGAAGATTAGCCCTAGGAAGCAGCCGCCCTTTGCTAAAACAGAGGAAGGGCCTCTGAAGTTTTCTCTCACTTACATATGTACAGTGTTAAAACACCTGAAGATATGCAGAAGTCTAGCTAAAAGAGCTGGCAACGACTTAACCACTTAGGCCCCTCATCCCACAAACGAACGCAAAACTACTTAAAAGAGCCCGGGTACCGATTCGTGATACAACCCAGCTCGCTGCTTTTACACAAACTAGGAATGCCCCAATGCTGGCCCAACCAAATCCAAATCCGCATCCAATTTACATATAAAAGCCCAACACCTTATTCGCCCGATCCATCGCTTCCTTCTCCCCCGCAGCCAGGCCCTCTTTCGTACTATCCCACTCCCTCAACCCCATAGACCTAGCGCCCTCCTCCCCAACCAACTCCTCTACCTCCTCAACCTTCACCCTCCCAACATGCCGACTTTCGCCTTCCCCGCCCCCAAAATCCGGTGACGGCACCCCCCGCACAAACGCGTCGCGCTGGCGCACCAGATACTCCGCGTTCCGCTCTGTCAGCGGGCAGGCCGGAATATACAGGACGCTGGAGTCAGCCTTCCCAGCATGGACGCGGTCGACGGCGTGAATAGCGTCGCAGTGCCAAGCGACATAGTCACCCGGACGCACAGTCGGGACGTGGACCATGGAGCGCGCGAGGTCGAGATGCGGGTGCAGCAGGGGCGAGAGCTCCTGGCCGTGGCCGGGATGCGCGCCCTGCAGCCAGGCCGACGGCGCCGGGTCCAGGGTCCAGTTCGCGGGGCTCAGGAAGTCGGCCGACGCCGTGACGGCCGCGGTCGCGGTCTGCGCGCCGGCGGGGACGCCGCGGCGGGGCGAGAAGAACGGGCGCAGCAGGTAGTAGGCGGTGGTCTTGGCCAGCAGCGGGTTTACGAGGAGGGTCCCTTCGTTAGGCGCCGTGGTGGAGAGCGAGAGCCAGCCTTGGTACATCCGGAACATGCTGCAGGCGCCCACGCCTTGGTGCAGGTCCGAGACGACGGGGAGTCGGCAGCTGGCTTCCCATGGGTCGAAGCGCTCCCATTGCCCGTCCCAGATGGCGTTGTAGACGCCGCCGAGGCCGTAGCCGCGCTCGTCCCAGCGCTCCACGCTGCCGCCGTCGACGTGCGGGCCGAGGGCGAACTTCGCGTCGCCGGGCTGCCGCATCCGTAGCCGGTCGGCGTAGCTGGTTGGGTGCCGGGTTGAGATGGCGGCCGAGGGGTCGGTGCTGTGCCAGAAGGACATCAGGAAGCGGTGAGTTTGGAGGAGCTGGGGGTGGGCTCGGGCTTGGAGCTGGGTGCGGGACCAGTAGAGCTCGTAGACTTGCGGGTTGTCGGCGGGGAAGGCTGTTGAAGCTGTCAGTCAAGTAACGGGACATCTCGAGACTGGACTTGGAAGTTTTTGGAGGAGACAATGAGGCTGGAGTGATGGGATGGAGATTGACGCGCCTTTAGTGTGCGTATTCTTCCGGATATACTCCCGCAGCTCTTCCTTCCATTGCAATGCTTCCTTCTCTGGCACCACGCCCCTCACAACCGCAACGCCTCGCTTCCTGTGCTCTTGCTTGAACAACTCGGACGCATTGCCAATGTCTTTGAAGTTGATCTCCGGTACCACTTTTGATCCCAATTCAACAATGATCGGAATCTCTTCCCGCAAGTCGTGCAGCAGACGTTCCCAGGACTCCCGTATAGCGTCCTCGCGACCTTTGATCAGCCGGCCTTTAAGCTCTGCATATTGAGGGGCTAGCGGCGCGAACTGTTGGCCCGAGAGACTCTGGAATGCGTCGGATATGTCACCGGCCCGTTTCTGCGCATGGGTGGCAGCTGTGCGCAGCTGTGCGACTATGGGTCTCGTTGTGGCGAATCTGGGGAATCTTAGAGCAACGTGCATGATGGATTGTCGGGCTTCGTGTGATTAACTCCGGGGATACGATATAGTAAGTCAATCTGGAGCAAGGATGGAAGCGTGCTGGTCTTGTGCCCATGCCATTATATAACAAGCTGTGCTCCTGCTATGCCGATGGTATGGGCAGCGGATGGAAGAATGTCGAGGTGGTCAGTCGGGTAGATCTCCGTATTGGGTACTCCGGTTTCCTAGAAATCGGCTCGTCTATCTCCGGAGCTTTTGCAGGTAGTCGTTAAACCGTCGACGAATTAACAGGCAACAGGCTCTTCAAGAACCATGCTGTAGAGCTTTACAACTGCATGGAGAAGCTTAACGCGCTCGAGAATTACAGTTTAGGATTCAGCGATATTAACAGACTCAATATAGTATGCTTCGCGGTAGACCTTCCTAAGTCACTGATGAGTGCAGTGGAGTTCAGCGATACCCCGGATTAGGAGTAGCACAAGCAACGAGGTAACCGACTCTACGAGGGTGACATGAACTGATTATTAGCGGCTCGGCGGATTGTATACTCATATAGTCTATGCCGAGGAACTACTATCCGTACATGTGACCCCCTTGTATTTGGAGTCTTCCTCTCATCCAGGGATGTTCACCCCGCAACCCCACCACCCACCGTCCTTGTTTCAGCTTCTCCAGCCAAAGCCAGCGACAAGGGAGCAGATAGGGCTAATAGAACGCATACTCCAAACATGAAGTCAGTCAGGTGTCATCAGTAGCTGCGCCCCACAGCCCATCTAACAATACAAGCTCTTCCACAACAAGAGGCCGACATACAGCCGTCTAATTGAGACGGTTGTGCTACCGTCATAGCATCCTCTGCTAAGCAGATGATATGGCTGACGTTAAAGGTCTCAAGCACGCCTTTAGACGGTTCGACGGGACACTCTCCGGAATCCTCGACAGGGTTCCGGGTATTTGAAGTATGGCATCCCTCAACGCGCCCGTTACGACGCCGCTCAGTGTCAATCTCCAATCGACTTGTTACGCCCCGCCATAGTCTAGAGGAACCAACTCCAACATGCCTGACGCTGTCTTACCCAAGGATTTCCTGTGGGGTTTCGCGACTGCAAGGTACCGCTAGAATGTCTCATGACCCCACTGTCACAGAACGCGAGAATTTGCTGAAACAAGGCAACCAATTAGCTACCAGGTCGAAGGCGCACCACACGAGGACGGTCGGGCTGATTCCATCTGGGATACATTCTGCCGCATCCCTGGCAAGGTCGCTGATGGAGGCTCTGGGGATGTAGCCTGCGATTCTTATCATCGGACCCAGGAGGACATTGCTCTGCTCAAGCAGTATCGTGCCAAAGCTTATCGGTTCTCGATTTCCTGGTCACGTATCATCCCTCTCGGAGGTCGTAGCGATCCTGTAAACGAGAAGGGCTTACAGCACTATGTCCAATTCGTAGATGACCTGAGAGCTGCAGGCCTTGAACCGGTGATCACGCTGTTCCATTGGGATCTCCCGGACGGACTTCACAAGCGATATGGGGGCATGCTCAACAAGGAGGAATTCGTAAAGGACTTTGAGAACTATGCCAGGGTCATGTTTAAAGCCATGGGGTCGAAAGTTAAATTTTGGATCACATTTAACGAACCCTGGTGCTGCTCAATCCTAGGCTACAGCACCGGCCTATTCGCTCCGGGACGGACAAGTGACCGGACAAAAAGCTCCAAGGGGGATGGTAGTAGAGAGCCTTGGATTGTCGGTCACAGCTTCTTGCTTGCCCATGCAGCAGCTGTAAAAGCGTATAGGGGGGATTTCAAAGACAAGGATGGGGGTAAAATTGGGATTACTTTAAATGGTGAGCTGTCTCTGTCATCCAAGCGTGATCGCTGCTGACGGAGGCTTAGGTGACTGGACGGAACCTTGGGATCCGAATGATCCGGCCGACATCGAAGCCTGCGACCGGAAGATTGAATTTGCGATCTGTTGGTTTGGAGACCCGATTTACTTTGGCAAATACCCCGAGAGCATGCGTAAGCAGCTTGGGAACCGTCTGCCGGAGTTCACGGAGGAGGAGGCGGCACAGGTCAAAGGAAGCAATGATTTCTACGGCATGAACCACTACTGCGCGAATTACATCAAGCACAAGGAAGGAGAGGCCGACATAGAAGATTATACCGGCAATCTCGAAATACTTTTCGACAACAAAGCAGGTGAAAGCATCGGCCCGGAGACGCAGTCGGTCTTGCTGAGGCCACACCCTGTGGGATTCAGGAAGCTTTTGAAGTGGCTGAGCGACAGATACGGCAGCCCTACCATTTACTTGACAGAAAATGGGACGAGTGTCAAGGGGGAGAATGACCTGAACTTCGAGCAGTTGCTGCAAGACGAGTTCAGATGCGAATACTTCAGGGGATACATCGGGGCGTTGGTAGATGCGTACAACAAAGACGGTGTCGATATCAGGGGCTACATGGCATGGAGTCTCTTGGAGTAAGTCTCATCCGTCCCGTCTAATCAGATTACTCGCATTCATAGCTGCGTGATGCCGCCCTATGTCCCGCATCTCGTCTCAGACAAAAATAAAAGTGTACACGCAATGGCTAACGGGGATTTCTACAGTAATTTCGAGTGGGCTGAAGGCTATGAGACGCGGTTTGGTGTTACGTATGTCGATTATACAGGGGGGCAGAAGCGGCACCCAAAGAAGAGCGCCAAGGTTATTGGAGATATCTTCGAGAGCTACATCAAAAAGGAGTAAGGGTGCAGATGGCGAACGTTGCACTTCTGCAGGGCGTCGATGGCGTGGTGACCGTCGACCGTTGTCTGCTAGCTAGCGCAGGTAGGTCTTGATGTTGATTCTGGCATTCGGATTCGCATCGGACGCTCTAGGATAGACCTGCATCTCCTAGATCTGCATGCAGGCTATTAGCTCGGCGGATTTTCCTCTGATGGTATCAAATTGAAAGGATGACACCCAATGATGACGATCTGTGCTAGCTGTTGGTGCGCCCGGGCCGTATGCAGGTATGGACGTTATTTTACTCATAAACTCTATCGTGACCTGCCCCGGCAATTCGTGTCGTTTCAGCTTGCCATGTGGTGTCCTCGTGGCCGCTAATATTTTGAAAGAAAACGGCATGTCAAACGGGATGCCCGCGAGTCGTACGCTGGCAGCTGCTGGCAGCTGCTGGCAGCCACGATGGGCAGCATACGAGATGCCGTTGTGGAAGGATAGGCGAATGGAAGGATACGGATCGCCACCAGCTTGGCTTCTAGAAGCCTTCCATTTACAGAGAGTCGCGCACGGGAAGATGAAGGGTTGGAAAGTTCGGTGAGAGAAGGAGCGACGTGGGTGGTGGAAGAGTTTCCTCCCTGCCGCTGGCAGTGCAGGCGTCACACCCTCGTCGAGGTGATTGAAGAATATGATTTGTTGTTCGGGTTTCCCGAGCAATATGATTGGCGGATGGAGGGTAAACCTTCTTTGCAAAGGTTGTAACACAAAGATCCAATTTTCTTCGTATTCATTATGGGCTATTCCTCTAGCTTGAAGCCTCACGTCTCGAGTCCATCACCATGGAAAAAGCCGCGAACTATTGGCCATTGTACACGCAAGACCCAACTGAGACAGCGCTGGCAGCACTGAGGGCACTGGCAGCATTGGGCAATTGACAATTGATCCCCCAGATTGGCGCTAGCGCGGCTGAGATTTGGAATCCTTCTGTAGGCTTCGCCGAAGCACTCGTCGTCAGCCACTCATCGGCCACCCAAACTCTAAAATATTCAACGAAAAATATCTGGTCCAATCAGGTAATTTGCTAGATTTAGATCATCGCCGATGGCGTCTTTTGCGTCTGGAAGCCACCTGCATCTGATGGGCATCTTGGTTGTCGCCATGGCCCATTTGCTTTTCCCGCTGCCCTCCACATATCTCCCGATGGCAATTGAGTTTCGGCATCGGGACCACCAGCTCCAGGCCAAAAAAATAACAGAGCGACGATAGTTTGGCGTAGTCTTATTTGCTGAGTATACCTGATACCTGGACACACATGAACCGAAAAGGGCGCACTGGCGGTCGCTGCACAACGGATGAGGGCCAATCCACACACCAATCCACACACGACAAAAACACCCCAAAGCACCGACCAGCGCTCCCCGGCATTTCGCTGCATTAGCCGGCATTAGCCAGTATTCGCAAGCACCCGCCAAGCCAACACTGTTTTTGTCGACCAGACGGCAAATCTGGGAATCTCTAGCAGCATGCCAAGCTGTGCCGGGGCGTTGATGAATGCTTAGCCGCATGATCGTCTCGTTGAGATTCAAAAATATATATGAGTGCCGATTGGATGTGGCGAGCGTTAGAGGGCTTCGGCTTATTGGGGGATCCTTTTGCTCGGTATTCGGGGTTCATCGCGCTAATCCTCTTGCTACAAGCCAGGCAGAGGTGATGGCGACGCCGCAGCCGGGCGTAGCCGTTTGTCATCACCCTTCAGAGACAAGAAGTGTCAATTTTTGGATCGTCTGATGCAGTCGCCACTGTCAGCCCCCTTTCCTGTGCTTTTCGCAATACTTTCGCTGCAATAAACCTTATCGCAATATGTTGCAAGTTTACTAGCAGTCCCCGCAGGGGACTGTGCCACCTAACGTGCCCTCTCCCCAGATTCTGCCCGCATTTCTCTCTCATCATCCTGCCGAAAGGTTTTTTGTTGCTTAGTGCGGGTAGCCAGCTACCAGCAACAGCCTGGAGAGTTGAGGGAATTTCGGGGCTAAGGGCTCACCTTGGGCGACAGCGATTTGATGCTTTTGGATTTTGACTTTCTGATCAGATATTGAGGCGCCAGGGTGCTGAAACTGGATTGGGGGAGAAAATGAGTGCGCGTTCTTCATAGCATCCATGTATCCCCGAAAGCCCCCCGGCGGACGCATGCGCAGCAAGGACATGGCCTGCGGCAGTTTGCGGTGAATTCGACACAAGCTTCTCCTGATGGAGAAGTGCTCGGGCACAGGTAGGGTGCTGGCGCCATCGTTTAGGGCCAATGCGTGACGACCGGCGAAGGAGCTGTGAAAGGGCTGCACGGGCTGCGAGGGCCGCTGTCAACGGCAACTGTGGTGGTGGTTGTGGTGGTGTGTGGGCGGTCTGTCCACAACGCCAGCAGCAGAAAAGTTCAACTCTTCTCGAAGCATGATTGTCGGGCTAGCTGGCAGCTAAGCACCGAAGGTAGCGCCTGGCGCATAATCCTGTCGACGGCCCTTGTGCCTTGCTCGCGCGCATCCATGCCTCGTTCGTCCATCCCCTTTGCACCCTCCGTTGAATATCCCTCCAGTCCCACTTAACAGAGTTTGCCGGACTCTGCTGTGCCCCTGTAGCCACGTGCTGTACGTGGTCGGCAAGGCCGCTTAGTGGGCAAGGGTGTGCACACCAAGATGCAGGAGGACAGGGCAGAAGGGTCAGCTCATCTTTGCTGCAGGGGTCGGCTCTTGCAGCATTTTGCCGGGGGCACGGGGCACGAGGAGCAGCGATTGATGCTAAGCCAGCTGAGCGACCCCTTATACGACGCCCTAGATTAGGGAAGCAAAATAGCGGCGAGATAAGCGTCGACATCTTTGGCCTCTGATCTTGCCCTGCCATGTGGGCCCTGCCGGGATATTCCACGTCCTTGGAGTGAGCTCAGACTTCATTGACTGGCCGTAGATGGGACTTCGTCTGGCAATGCTAGCAAAGTTCTGGCAAGTTTGGGAGGACCCTCCAAAGGAGACCAGGGAAGAACAAGGGGATTTGGTCCGAGTCACACCAGCATCCACAGTCGTGCCAACGTCTTAACCTCTCTCCAATACCATCGTCATCTCACCATCTCGCCTTCCCGCCATCTCATCAACCCCGGCTAGGACCACGCATCTTCCGCGACCGAGAGCGAACACGACGGGCAGAGGATCGCGGGCGGATCGCGAGCTGCACTGATGACGGTGCCGAGATCTGCCTCCAGCAGGCCCTGACACCGCCTCCGGGTCCAACCCGGAACTCCATTAGGAAAGGCATGGTCAAGGGCCGGTGGCTGGTCACGTTGGGCTGGGGCAGTTTCGGGGCAAGCGTATGATTATGGCCCGATGTAAGCATATCGGAGGCATGTACGCCCGACGGTGATAGGAAGCTGCACGCAGGGCTACGAGCGGTTCTCGAGCGCCTCCTTCTACGCCTCGTGGGCTCGTCTCCAGAGTTTGAATGTGAAACCGCTTCCCCGCAGATATACGCACGTGTATGCTTACCGGCGTCTTGGATCTAAAAAATAGTGGCAGCCATGATGCAGGGCAGTCCAGGGCAGTCCAGGGTAGGCACGCCTCCTGGCAAAAGCGGTCTGCTTCCTAGGGCCGCGAAAGTGCTACATTAAGGTTGCGGATGAGCTCTTACGACTGATAGATTAGTCCCTGCATGCCCTCGACAAACTTCCTCGAGATCCATATGCAATCCAAGAAGCAATTTCTCCTGACTATCCACTACTTTCCAAGCTTTCCAAACCCTTTTCTCCCTCCTCATTCTCAAGTACCAAGTCCCTTCCCCCAGATCAAACCTCGCAGATCACAAAAACCCAGCCTGCGACCATTGTCCCCGGCAACCGTGCGGGTCTGCAGCTCGCATTATTTACATTAAAGCCAGGTCCGCCGGCCAACTTCCAGCATTTCTTCGTCGTACTGAGCTGCTCCTAGCTCTCCGGCTGCTACTGCTCGCTCCGCTCTGCTGGTCAGTTCCGAGAGCCGCTGGCAATCCCTCCCTTCTCCGTCACCGCCGCAAGCGGATCCTTCATGACTTCAATAAGACAATTCAGGAACCCCGTTCAGTGTCGGAGTTGCCACCCCATGAGTACTCACAGCTACGCTTCGTCCCCTCATATGGCCAGCGTGAAGAAGTCTCCCTCGCACGAGGGCTACTCTTCCGAGTCTGAGTCCAAGATGCAGTCCAGCCTGCCCGGTGCCAAGCGCCGTGCCTCGAGAGCGGGCACCCGCAGCGTGACCACCCTTACGGCCGCCCAGCTGGAACGCAAGCGGGCCAACGACCGCGAGGCCCAACGAGCCATCCGGCAACGAACCAAAGATCACATCGAGAGTCTGGAGCGCCAGATAGCCGAGTTGACCGCACAACAGGACACCAGCAACCAGAGCAAGCTGGTAGAGCTGATGCACCGCAACGAAGAGCTCGAGCAGGAGAACACAGTGCTAAAGACGCGGCTCAGTCACGCTGCAGCAGCGTTTGGATGTGCGGATTCAAGCGGAGGTGCGTTGGTGTCAGATTTCTCTTCAAGCCCTGTGCGGCGGCTGCGTGCCTATTGGCTGCGTGTGGCCCGTAAGCCGACAGCCGCTTTCCTCTTCAGTCCCCTCCAGTCCCCATTCTTTTTCCCCCAAATCTCGAGTTTATCTCGCTTCGAGCGGCAAGACCATTGCCATGGGATCGAGAGCGAGTTGGTGGCCCCAAGAGCTGCGCTGACAATCCTTTTGCTTTTGCAGGCAGCATTCTAGGTAGCGGCGACAGTGGCATGCTAACACCGGGAGGCGTGCCTTCGCCAACCGACAGGATCCAGATGCTCAGCCAACCGCGGCCTTCATCGACGCCGACCGCCAGGAGCGTCCCCACAATTGCAAATCCTGCCCCAACCGTCTCGCAACCCGACCAATGGCAGCCCCAGCATACCGGCTACAGCACTGCAGCCTCCTCCCCTCTTGAAGCCTCCTCGGTGCTATCCGACATCTCCGGGCCGCCAGATACAGTGCGCTGGAGCCCGCACCCGCACTCTCATCAACATTCGACCTCGCTGCCGGTCCCGGACAGTCCTCTGCACGCCGTTGACTCCTCGCATCTGCCGTACTCCTATGTTTTGGATACCAGCGGCCGCCCAATGCAGTATCAGATGGAATCCCAGCCTATGGTTTCCCAGTCCATGGTTTCCCAGTCCATGGTTTCCCAGTCCATGTCTAGCTACGGCACACCGACGTCAAACCCCTCACCGCACCCGCCAGAGTTTCATCGCCATCTAACTCTGCAGCTGGCCACGGCTCAGCAGCCACAGTACTCGTATACCACCCACAGCCATCAGGGGTACTTGCCTACCTCGACACATCCAGGCGAGATGGCTATGATGCCACAGCCGATGATGGGCGAGCAAGGCCACATAATGTACCACATGAACCCGAATATGAAGACTGAGCAGCACTGAAGAGATTTAGTAACGACGGAGTGTGTTTATATCAACCGGCGTGTTCGAGCGGGTTCGAAAGCCAGTACAGGAGTCAGAGCGGCTGAGATAACGACAGCATTGAGCGAGTCTTGTTGTCAATTGAGTGCAGAGACGAAGCAACAAAAGTTATCTTGTCAATGTAACCCAGACCGGGTCAGCTCAGCTAGCAAGTGCAACTTGATCCCAAGTAGCACCTCCGATCCGATAGTTAGACAGCTAGATGCATTGGACGCCAACCCAGCATGGTCTCCAGCCCACCGAAATTCTAGCTTTCGAAACCACTCCCTCCCAGTTCACCTACACCAACAGCGGTACGACGAGACCGGATAACAATTTCGTTGAAACAATGGTCGAAAACGTAAAGTTACCGTGCATCGCGACCCTTGTTGCAGCATATCCGCGCATCCTAGACTGCTGGAGCGGGGCTCCACGCGTGGCATGCAGGCTTCATGCAATAGCACCGCCACTTAAGACGCCTTCTGCTTGGCCTGGGTCTCACGGGCCTGGTCCATGCGAATTTGCGCGAGGAGCTCGGGATACTGTGAGTGAGTCAGCTGGGACGCATAAAAATTAATTCCACTGTACATGGAATAGCACGATGCCTGCTGCCTCAAGAAATGACATCCGGAAGGAGTGAAGAGTAGACAATGATCACTGCACCACATACCACCCCAACCAACCAAACATGGGCGAGGAAAGGAAGAACGAAGAAGGAAAAAAAGACCACTCACCCATCTCTCCCCCACATCCGGATGACTCCTGACCCTGTTCATGAGCGTCGCTTCGCCCAGATGTCCCCACCGGCCCTTCACAAACGTAAACTCGACATCATCCCTGCGACCCATGCGCGCTTCGTCCCGCAGCGCCAGAACCTCGTCTGGTACCTCCATAGCCTCAAACGTGGCATCGTAGCTGACGCCCTGGAAGAACGGCACGCTGTAGCGGGGGCCCTCCCCCGCGCGGGGCGACAGCACGCGGTGCGTCGTCGACGCGCACACACCGCCCGTCAGGGCCTCCATGCCCTGGCCGATGGCAACTACCAGCGTGCCCGCAACCGGCGGACAGTCGATCCAGGCACCCGCCGCGTTCTGCGCCTGCAGGCCCGCCTGCCCGGACGCCTGCAGCAGGTAGCTCGTCAGCATGCTGTCCTTGTGCGGGCCGACGCCCTGGCGCGCGACATCGTGGCGCCGCCACTCCTCGTGGCTGGCCGAGGCGGGCGGCGGCGGGACGTCGCGTTCGGGGTATTTCACAATCTTTAGCTTGTGCTGCTGGTCAGGGTCGAAGAAGCGGGCGAAGGCGCCGGCGGGCAGCCCAATGGCCTCGGCGATCAGCGACGTGAAGAAGGTACTGATGTCGCTCATGCGCGCCATGTAATCTTCGAATACGGGGCGGAAGCACGGCAGCAGTGCGGCGCTGGGCCATTGGTTCGGCGCGAGTAGGTTGTGGTAGAGCGGGGCGGTTGGGGGAGGCACGGCGTGCGGCGTTGAGAGATCTAGCTGTTCGCGGTGGTCGGGGTTGTGCGCGGTGGTTTCGTTGTCGAGCTAGGTGAGAGGTTAGCTAGGGAATTTTGAAACGAGCGAAGAAGTAGCGAATACGAGTTCGAATGCGAGAGCGAATGCGAAAGTGATTATGGAAAGGGGTAGAGAGAATGGAGGCGGAAAAGATACGATATGAAAATTTAATTGATGTTATGGTTTACGATGTGTTACTAGAGCTTAGCGTAGAATGTTTGTTTAGATATGCTTGAAAAGTTTGAGATTAAGGAATTGTAATGGCTTCTTGACTTCTTACTCTCTGCTCTTCGTGATCTTGGTGCTCTGTCTGTGCCTGCTTGTCTTGCTCTGCTCTTCCTTGCTCTTCGTTGATGCCTTGCTTCTTGCTGCGGCGCGTCTCTTGGCGTATGCACCTTTCTCTCCAAGGTCCAATACGGGGTCGAAGCCGTGTAACGACGAAAACCGGATTGAAGAGGATGCACGAGCTAGGAGAAGCAGCAGCATCCCCTTCATATAAAATAAAGTAAAAGCAAAAGTATATCTGATAAGACAACACAAACTCAAAAAAATAATCTAAATCAGGGGCTTCGAAGAAGAAAAAAAGAGGGGCATGCAGAGGCTATTGGAAAAACCATTGCTCGGAAAAAAGGAAGTAGAAATAGCTCAAACTCAAAAGTGAGTGCGGTGGCTAATGTGAGACGGAAAAAGAGCAAATGCACTCACTCGACTCCACCCCAAAAAGCTCTTCTCGTTCTTCATCTCGATACGTTCCTTCTCTTCCAACGGCAGCTCCTCGAAAAACTTGTGGCACTCCGCCACTACGTCCGCGACTAGGTTATCCGGTAGGCCTGTTTCAGACAGGTACAGGAAGCCAACGTGCAGTAGGGCGGAGCGGAGAGAAGAAAGGAAGGCGGGTTTGAGGGTAGGGTCGCGCGCGTGCGAGAGGGGGAGGATTGGAATGGCGCTGAAGGGGGTCGCGGTGGCCATGTTAGTAAGGCAGAACGAAAACAGAAATTAGAGGGAAAACTTCTGGGATACGGCGACGAGCGATGGGTTAAATGAGATTGGGAAACGGTGAGTGGATGTTGCTGCTCCAGCTCAGACGATGGTGGTGCCGTTTCCGTGCTATTCCCGTCAACTCTCACCGCACTGCGGGGCTCTGCAACAGCGGTCTCGCTGCTCACACAATAAGCCCGCGCTCTCACGCCTTACCGCGCTTTCTCAGAACCTCAATGCCGCGCCCGCATGCCCAATTCCTCGCTGCGCGCGACCAAGCGTCTCTGAAGTACCAGCCCGCAGGGTGTGTGATGTGAAATGTGAGCATCGCCGTCTTTGCCTTCCCTCTCCGTCTACCCCGCCCCGCCTCGGCACGACGCCACCGCATCTGACGTTTAACGTGCAGGCGGAACGACTGTCCTGACCACGCGGATCGCCGAGCCGATCGCTCGCTCGCGCACACGCGGTGATGGAGGGTTTTTTTTAAGGTTCTTAGGTGATGCTACTAGGGGGGAGGCTAGCAAGGCCGTGGTGTAATGTTGCTGGGGATGGGTTGTGGGTAAGATAGAGACAGGGAGGAAGAGGATGGGTAGAATGTGTGCCAGTGAGGTGGATGTCGGCTAGGGCGCAGTGATGCATTATGGGATGGTTAACTACTACTATAATATTTATAAACCTATTACTACTAGGCAAGTCGACTATAAAGTTAATTAAGATGTTACGCCATCTTTGTATTAGAACTGGTAGTAGTTAAAGTACTCCTTGCTTCTTTACATAAGAGGTCTTTTTATACACGCACATTCTCTATGCTTAAACGTATTTTTATACATAGTTATACATTATAGGCCAGTAATATGCTTATTAAATAATCTTATAAGTCTTTATATGGCTAGGATGTCCTACTATAGGTGTCGGGAATAAGGCAAGCGGTCGTCACGTGTCGTCGCGGCACTAGCGTGGCGAGGAGCCTTAAGCTCTTCGCCCTTCCTCGTTCCAATCAATAATCATAAGCTTTTAACCAACATCACTGTAACCTACTCGAGTAGTTATTATTGGTGAGTCACCCTATGTAACTAATACTGATCAGTGGTTGAATACACAACCACAGAATAGTAAGGTTTTTAATAGAAGAGATAGTCTCGTGTAGGGGTGCTATATGCGCTTATATGGAATGGATCCTAGCGATACTGTGCTACCTTAGACTTGCGGAAAACTAGTAACAGAAGTGTTACTGAGTACTAGGAGATACCAAGTTGCGTCTATTACGCAGAACAACTACATTTATGAAGATTTGGTTGAGTACTTTAGGTTAGAAGTGTTACTAAACCTAGGGTCCTAAGTTAACATCCGAAACGCGTTAAATAATATCTTAAATTGCCTACCTCTTGATAGCAAACCTATAAGATTCTATAAAACTAAAAACCCTACCTACCTTTAACCTATTATGGCATTAACCTACCTAAAGAAGTATGAGGAAGATATTAACCTAAAGATATAGAATAAAGATATTAACCCTGCAAACGCCAAGCAAAAGGACCTAAACGGATTATTATTATACCATATGGTACACTACATAGACAGCAAATACAATAATACTATGCTATAGTATTGTATAAAGGAGGACTTTATTAAATAGACAAAGGAAATATAGGCTCTTGTGAATAAGCTTATTATATAAAACTTCCGTAACTTCCTTTAGGAGAATGGAGTATTTGTCCCTATAGATAGAAGCGCCATTAGAGACAATATTTAGGAGTAAGTTATTAATGTAAAAGAAGAGTACGAATGGACTCTATAAGAGATTAAGCACTAACTACGCACTATAAAGAAGCTTAACTTACAATAGAATCCGAATGATATATTAATAGAGACACGTTTAAATTCTATTGCTCTAGGTACGAGTTCTTATATTCTATATCTATTACTTCCATTATCTTTAGCTCCCTAGGATCTACTAATCTAACCTATAACTTTAACTACTAAATAAGAGCAAGCGCAAGATCCCTTTGCTTTATAATTTAATAACCTTTAAACTCTATTACAGCAAGATTAGGTACTACGCCGTGTTCTATTAAGATTTATATCTTTACTGCAGCCTATAAAGCAATCCCCACCTTAATCTCTAATGCAATTTTAATGTAGCCTAACACCGCTTAGAGGCACCTTAAAAATACTTACAGAGCTTATAAAGCTCTATTTAGACTAGGAGAAGAGGTTTAGCAGGGAACTATATAATATCCTTAATTTAAAGCTACGCATCTTTTATAACTATTACCAAAAGGTTAGACTAGAACCTAACCAATATTATAATGCTTATTCCATTATACTTAAGGGCCACGCCAGTACCTTCTATTATAATTATTTGGTAGGAAAAGGATACAATTTTAACCAAATAATATATAAGATAAGATGCCACTTTAAAACAGAAGAGAATAAGCAGCAGTATATATTAGAGTGAAGAGAGACTACCTTTCTAAGAATTATTGCTATAAACCCAGATGCCTCTCAACTTAATTGTCTTTAAAAGCTCTTTAATTAACTTTAGATAATTTAGTATAGTTTATCTAAATTATATTAAGAGGACTTCAGCCTACGCAATTAAGTTATTAGTGTATACTAAGGTGTTAAAGAATGTAACCTTACCCTCTTTAATCCTGTAAATACTTATAAAGGAGTGTGTGCTTAATTAAGATCCTCTATTAACACCGCTCTGCGCTCTTAAAAAGTATAGTAATTTAATACTTAACCCTAACCTACTTTAATCAACCTAACTAACCAACACAATTATAACTAGACTAATTAAACATATAGTGGCCGGGGTAGAGGATACAGTAGAGGGTATAATTAACGTTAACTATAAAGTAACTGTGGAGGTCCTTATGGAGGTCTATCTTAAAATAATTAATAGAAGAAATGCTACATTTATAAGAAGCCAAATTACTAGTTAACTAGGCACCCCCTTAACAGGCAAAAGGAGGCATATAATAAGTTTTACCAGAGCGTATAAAACGTTAGAAATTATAAGGTTATTATAGCCTACTTCCAAAGCTTCCTGATTTAATATAAAGGCAAAGAAGATCTTAAGGGTGAGGTTAATGAGGCTAAACAGCTCCTTATAGATATGGAAATTAAGGACTACTCTCCTAACTAATACTTTACTAAGTATAGTAAGGTAAATGGCATATAAACTGTTGCTGTCCTTAATAACTAATCTACGCTCCATTCTATTATAAAGTTAGATATCTTTAATAAGCCAAAGGAAAGTTCCGCGTTCTCCTTTAATAATAGATACTCAGCAAACATCTTCTATGGTATTATGCCAGATACTAGAGCTGTAGGAGTATTTATAGTAGGAGAACCATAAGTTCAAGCTCTTCAGCAGCTTAATAGCTCTATTTAGATTAACTAATTAATAGTAGGCTAATATACAATTTACTTTAGCAAGGGTATTGTAATCTCTCTTAGCATAATTAAGGTCCAAACCCTGTTAGGATATATCACTTTCCATATTATTCCCATAAACACTCCATTTCTATTCTACATCTAAGATATAGATAAGTTAGGCGTCAAGCTCAATAACCTTAAGAATATGCTTATTTAGGGAGATAATTAGGTGCCCGTTATATGTAAGTGGGGTCACCCTTAGTTGCTCCTTTAATAGCTAAAAAGGAGCATTGCTTAGAGCTATTTAACTAATTTAGAGTTACATTAACTACACCGTTGCTTTAGTTACCTATTAGTTTATAGATTGCTTAGGGTTCTTTAGCAAGCAGGTTATAAAGTTAAGGTTAAGATAATTAAGCATCTTATAAAGTACTGCTATCACTACTAAATAAACTAGAAGTCCCCTAGCCGATTTAAGTTCACCCTTACAAATAACTATAACTTTAACTTCTATATTATTATTAACATTATATATCTCAGCGGCAAGCCAGTACTCTAAATTATTAACCTCTTAACCTTCTTCTAAGCCGCACGTTTCCTAAAGGATATATTAGCTAGGAACGCATAGGATACTCTTTAATTGTGCTGGATTAATGTCTACCTAGGACCCCCTAATTAAGTCATTTATAATATAGGAAGGAACTTCTCATCTACAGAGTTTCAGTAATAGGTAAAGGTAATGGAAATTAAGGTTAAGGAAGTTCCTATTAAGGCACATAATAGTATTAAAAAAGTAGAATAATATTATACGCTATTACACCAAGCATATAAGATTATTTCTTCAGAACTAGAGGGCGCTAGCGAAGAGCTTATCTTATAGATGGCTATTAAGGCTATTAACAATTCCGCTAGCCTAGATAGGCTTATACCTACATTACTAGTCTTTAGCGCCTACCCTTAAATAACTAACAATTCTCCACTATCTCTATCTATTATGTAATGAGCTAAGGCTATCTATAAGGTAATAAAGGAGGTACGCCGCATCTACGCCACGTGCTAGGTTAATAATATACTAAGAATAAGAAACGGTTTAAACACCTTAATAATAACAGATCTGCCACTCTAATCTAAAGTATAGGTATAGTGTAAGAAGGGAGGCTGGTTAGGCCCATATAAACTCATTATAATTAATGGTTAAACTTATACTCTTTAAATGCCCCATAAATCCACTTAATTCTACTTAACCGTTATTAAGCCCTACTATAGAGATAACAGTTTTAAGCCTTTATAAGATACCCTAGAGGATACCCTAGAGGAGAACCATAATTAATGTGCTCTAGAAGGCAACTACAATTCTAATATAATTATAGTAGATATGCCGCAACTATAACACGGTAGAGGTCGCCTAAAAGGATCACAAAATTGCCAATATCTTATTAATTTTAAAGAGCAATTTATTACCACTATTGAGAGTAGAGTTAAGTTATTATTATTCATTGCTTAACGTCCGATTCGGATCCCTGTTGGGCCCATGCGGACTACTCCTTATATACATATGGGGAGAAAACTCTATTTGAGAAAACCCTATAATCCGTCTCCCTGCCTTTTGGGGCTCGCTTGCGAGTCGCCTATAAGTCACTAGTAGTGCTCTACTACCTTACTTTTTAACCTTCTTAGGAACCACTGCTGCCGTAACAAACCTACAGACGCGCTAGTATTATACACTGTACTCTACTCCTGTAGAGTTATTAGGGGGCGCCTATTACTCGCCCCTTTGCCTTCTATTGCTATTTCCTTTGCAACCCAGAACTGGTCTAACATATTTTGGCTAATAAGCCACCGGGTAGCCGCCTTAAGGCCTTTCTATATTAAGAGCAGTGTATTATAGTTTTCTGTGCTAGCTGCTAAGAGCATTGCTTCTTAGCTGGTGCGTAAGGGGCATAATAGTATTACATATTTTGGTGTCTGTCTTAGCTAGCTATATTTACACCTTAGGCTACCTACTAGGACACCTACCCAGTAAAGCCAATCTTTTAGTCCTATTATTCCTATCCTTAAGAGTGTTGCCATTGTATTTTCCGCCTTTATTAGGCCCTCTTGGAGCCCTTAAGTATTTACCCCCCATAGCATTACCTATACTATGGCTTAGGTTCCCCTTACCTAAGTCTACCTCTATACCTTTAACTCCTATTCGTCTCTCCAGCATTGGTCCAACCAGTATTATATTACAGTAGATGGTTTTCTAGTACTCTTTTATACTCTACTTTGGCTCCTTTCTCTCCCTTGCTGTTATCTTTACTGGCCTCTTGCGCGTCTCCCTTCCTCCTCTATATAGGCCTGGGCCCTAGCGCCGTACTATTCTTCTTCTACTTTCTCCACCTGTTTTCCTAATATATCTTCCCTATTTTGGGGTTGTTGGTTCCTTCTCCTATAGGGCACCCTAGGGTCCCTCTATAGTTTGTTTAGGCGTGTCTTGATATACTTTATAACGTTAGAGTTGCGTTCCTTTTGCACCCTTTGCATTGCATTGGCTTCAATATATAGTTATAGGGGGGGAATATTGGCTTCCTTCTTAAGCAGTGCTGTGGCCGTTCGCTTATACCCGCCTGTTATACTCCTAAGGCAGGCTGTTTGGACCTTTTGGAGTGGTTTAA
>Ga0307507_10003432_pt1 | contig 30774 bp, 39 predicted proteins | sample 7_EM_MG_FD_207223 | JGI IMG/M metagenome (GOLD analysis project Ga0307507, IMG submission 207223) | Populus trichocarpa ectomycorrhiza microbial communities from riparian zone in the Pacific Northwest, United States - 7_EM | ecosystem: Host-associated > Plants > Roots > Unclassified | place... | reverse complement strand
GTACTCGTGTAGTGAAAAGAGAAGGCTGGTAGGATAGTAAAGGAAGAGAGAGGTAAGATGGAGAGATTAAATGGTTTTGAGGGAGAAAGGTTACCCTGTGTGTGTGGGTATCATGGTAGGGGCAGTCACATTTGTGGGCTGGCATACCCCTGTCTGATGATCAGTGATTCATCAGATGATCAGATCCGTCATTGTGATAAGCTTGTCTGGTACATATATGATATCCTTTTCCAGCAGGTAGTCCACCCTGCGCGCAATCGCTCTGGGATCTTCCGCAAGATCGTATAATTTTCAGATCTCATCTTTAACCTGGGAAATAACCTCGGACCTTATCCCAGAGTGTCTATTGCGTATCTTTCAGAATTAGTACTATGACCGGCTTCTGGAGGGAGATATCCCCGTCTATATGTGGCCACTTACAATCTTGATGTTTTCCTCCAACACTTCCATTTTTCCTGCATCAGCTATATAATCAAGGGCCTTAAGCCAATCACCGTATCGCTCAGACGTCAAAGTAATTGGGCCTGGGAGTGGGTCAACAAATATCGTGTACCAGAGAATGAGAGCCTTGGCCCGTGTTACTATAGCCGCCTCAACTCCTGTCGCTTTATTTCGCCGTGACTGGGTACCCGGCCAGATGTCCTCAGAGTGTGGCGTACTCGATTCGCCCGCTAGACTCCAACTTATAACTCCCGACCTAGTGGCACTGTGAGTCCCCAGTGGGGATGAATATTGGGCTACCCTGGATGACGGGAGCACTGGCTGAGTATACGCTCCACAGGGCGTTATACGTCACGGAGCTGCTGGGGTCCCCCTAACCAGTCCTGCCTCCTGTGATCCTGATATGCTCGAAACTCGGACAGTCATTAGCCAATTGTTTGTTTCTTGCTCTGCAGTTCGTGACCGGTGACGCAGCCCTGCTCGAGTAGCATCTGGAATATCATCGTCATCCGGTTCTGGCTCCGTGTCCCCTTCAGTCTGATCTGATCTGCGAGAGTCTTGTACTCATCACTGCTATCATCGCTGCGACGAAATTTTTCCATTGGTACTTGTGCGTCAGGTTCGGTCTCAATATCGGTATACGTCGTGCTCTGTATCTTCCTTCTCCGGGGGCGCTTTGCTGGTCTTTCGAGTGGTCCAGTTCCATTTGGTGGTGTAGGGCGCACATGCGATAGCTGCTCGTTCGGCAGTGTACTCGGCAAGCTGCGGATTCATTTTGTTGCCTTCCCCACCTCGATTTCGCTGATCGTACGCCATCGGGTACAACTTGGCGTCTACGTCCGTTCAGATTTCCGACTCGGGGGGGTGGCTGGCTGGGTGAATTGGCCTGCTGTTGGCTAGACATGGTGGAATACTGAAAGGTTGATCAATGTTAGGCAAAATAAGAATTAGGATGTAGACCAATGGAATGTATGTTTCGTGTCGCGAATAGGAGGAATGTGTGGTTATGTTCAATGGACGCGTCAGGTCTTATATGCTAGGACTTATGGGGGGGGATTGCGAGAATCAGACACTATCACTGGGTATTGAAAGAACATATGTGCCTGTAAAAAGGGGTTTTCTGCTTGTTCAACATTATGATCATGATCTCGACGTCATCAGGTATCATGGTCGTCCTGACTCTCGTTGAAAAGGTTCGGGGTGCTGGGCGTCGCTAATGTAGGAGGCTAAGCAAAATCTAGCCACAACAAGTATCAGTTAGCGACACTAATTCTAGCAAGACACTGGCCACGCCCAAAGCAGATTAGGATTATCGAACCTCATCTCCTAACGTCGAAATGAACACCACTAAACGTCTGCAATTTCGTAATCACGCCATGGTCTAGAGGTCCTGAGGTATCATGGTCCTCCTGACTCTGGGTGAAAAGGTTTGACGCAATGGGCGTTGCTAATGTAGAAGGTTAAGCAAAATCTAGCCACAAAGAGTATCGGTTAGCGACACTAATTCTAGCAAGACACTCGTCAGTCCTAAAGCAAATTAGGATTATCGCACCTCATCTCCTAATGTCGAATGAACACCACTAAATGTCTAGAATTCTGTATTCACACACTGCGCTCATGTGTTTGACTAGTTTAGTCCGCCGATGCCAGCCCAGTTAAGGACAGACTGCGCGGCTTGCTTGATCGTGGAAAAAAGAATTTTCGTATCTTAAGGGAAAGAGGCGTACGGAGTAGCAATAGAGAATACGGGAAGCTGAAGCTAGGGCGCCCAATGATATGTTTACTATTACATACCAGCTAATGAACCACAAACTGAGTATTCTGACTAAAGCGAAATAATATCTAGGGAAAAAAAGGAAAAAGAAAAAAGAAATAGCCAAGCAACTAGGAACTCCCAGATTATATTCGTCCACCCCCGCGTCTTTTTGAACAGCGCGGTTGGGGCCATGGCGATTTTGGTGTTGTTTGGGGCACTATTCAAACTGGACGTTGAAGAAGCCCTGGGCGCCTGGGGTGTCACGGGGGCTGCTGGTTCGGTCGGGGCTGGGAGCGTGGTGGGGGGCTGTTCAGTTGTCCGAGTTGCTTGTTCTGTTGCTCTCACTGAAGTTGTGTGAACCTCCGTATCAATTGGAGCAACGGCGGGGGAGGCTAGACGTTGGTCGCGGATTAAGGGCAGGCTGGTAGGAGGGGTGTCGTGGGCACCATCACGTTCTCAAGGCAGCGCGGCTGCCGGTTCAATTGTGCGAGCTGATGGTTCGGTCGCTTTGACTGGAGTTGTGTGAGCCTGTGTATTAATCGTAGCAACGGCGGGGGGGACTGCACCTTCGGCGACGAAGCTGTGTCAGCTAGCAGGAGGGGTGTCCTGGGCACCATCAAGTCCCTATCGCAGCACTGCGGCCACCCGTGTATCGGTAATCTAGTCTGCCATCGAGGGCATCTCCCGTAGAACCTTCCGGACATCTTGGGGTTTTGTTTGCATAGATCACGCAGAAGGCCTAGGGGCCGACAGTGCGAGACGGGAGCCAACGGATTATCCCTCGGGCCGTCATCTATTTCTCGTCGGGTTGACCTCCATCTTCTCGAGGGGCCTGGGGCTCCCAATTCCTCGTCCTACGTCATCAATTAGCCATCGTGTTTTGATCTTCAGGTCAACGTTACGTGTCGATACTTAAGTCGTCCAAAACAATCGCCCCCCGTCAGGAGGCGCCGCGGTTCTCTCTCGCTCTCGCCCTCTAACCATTCCTCCTCCTCCTCCACCTCATCCTCATCCTCATCCTCATCCGCTTGCTTGATCCCCACGGCATCTTCCTAAACCTTGCGATTGAGCAACACGTATCTCCCTTTGGCAGGTTCGGGCGTCTCTGCTCTATCTTCTCGATTCTTATGACATAACTCGACGACCAAGAGATCCAGGGAATCTTGCCAGTGGTTTGGCAGGAGCCACGCTAGAATGTCATTATTGCTATCGAAAAAGATGAGCTATCACTGCAGGAGAGGTTTTCCGGGCTCTGGACGTAGCCTGAGGACACCGTCACCAGTCGCCCCGACCGGATATCGTGGGCCGGGGATTCCCTCCTCCTCCCGATGCTGCCTTCTCCCCACCACAACCAGATTTTTGATGCTCGGTGTTGTCAACACACCCCATGGGATTCCGCGGTCCGATTCGCTAGCACACCAGCGATGGTCGAGGAACAGATGTCCCTCTTCTGGGGATCGCGTTCGGCGAACGATATGGATTGTTACTGCCCGTGGGCAATAAGTTGACGATTCAGACTCTGTCAAAATAAGTTAGTGCGAGGCTGACCAGAGACCGATGGGAATAATCACTTGCTCGGTGATTCTGCAAGGTCTCTACCACTGGCCGGCTCCACGATTCGACCCAGGTTAGAGGTGTGGAGTTTCCTAGCCCAATCTTTAACTAACATCCCCAGGTGACGGGTGAGTTCCACAACGTCATCTGGGTTCTGGTTTTGTTTAATGTGGGTGACGCGATCTTTCACCGGCGGAAGGGCGCGAGCGAAGACAGTGATTGCTTCCACTTGCGGGTCTGTCAAGTGACCGGGGTCAAGGTTGCGGGCTGTCATATAGGCATTGAGCTGCACACGCCAATTGAAGTAGGCACAAGATGTGACCCCGGGATCGTAGAGCCCACACCATGATTTAGTGTACGCAATTTCGCCATACACCTTCCTAATTTGTGCTGAATTCTTAGAGTGACAGATTCTGATAGCTGGGTGGGGGTTTTCTTGGACCTACCCAGTGCCCGAGTCTTCGACGGATGGCTCGAAGTGCGCATGCTCCGCCAGGTGTCTATTCCTAAGAAAGTTCGTTATGAGCGCTGTATCCTACAATGCCAATCGGGTGCTTTGTGTGATTACTTACACTTTCTCCTTAGCGGGGCGACGGGCGACTATACGCTCCAGAGTCTTTCCTCGTTTTGCGCACTCAGTGTCAATCTTTTGGGACTGCGCAGGGGGGCGTCTAAGGCGAGTGGAAACATTAAAATTGCTAACGACTATATGGACGTAGTTTACATCCTTTCCCTTCTCTAACTGCTATTTCCGTGAGCTCGGAGGTGCCATGGGGACATGTGCCATGTTTGGATGGAATTGAACTCAATGAAAAAGAAGGGAAAAATTATGGATACGTCAACTAAGAGACGAGGATCTTGGAGGGAGGTTGATGTAGGTAGGTTAGAATTTGGCGCCAGACGTGGGGAGAAGAGTGAAGAGGAATGTGTGGAGAGTGGGAACGCCAAAGTGGAAGGAGGGATAGCAGCGGTCTTTATATACACCTCGTCGATGCCGGGTGTACATTTCCTGACGGTTAGCCCTGGGGGGGTGTACTGGACGAGCAAAGAACGCGAAGTATGGTCTGCTAGTACAACCACGTCGCACACCGAAGTGGATACCGGTATCATGGGCCAGATGAACTACCCATATTGCAGATCTACGAATTGTGATGGATAAAGATATAGAAGATAGACAATCCAATGATTGTGAACACTTCTGAGTCTCAAAGATTTGCACCGCCTGTAATAAAATAAGGTTATAAGCCTTACAAGGTGAGAGATGCCAAGGTCCCATCGACGTCACTTGAATTTTTCATCCATGAAGCGCAAGACCACAATGGAGCGAAGGCAGATGAACCTGAACTGATCATATGGAGATCATAAGGCAGGCAGGCAGGCAGGCAGGCAGGCAGGCTATAAGAAATATATTCGAAACCCCTAAGAACTCTGATGCTAAACAATATCCCTAATACACTCTACGTCTAGGTAGACTCAGTGAACGATAGACGCGGCGTCAAATCAAAATCTGAGACGCTCGAACCGTATCTCTTGGGCTTACGCTTCTGACGATCCTCGTCATCGAAAGAAACACTGCGCTTTGGTACCTCCTCGTGTTCCAATAGTTCTCTAGGCCTGGAAGCCTAAAGGAATCTCTTGGACTTACCCTCTTCACAATTTTGGTTGTCGAACAGATCCTTGCGGTTCCGTGTCATGTCGCCAAGCGCAGGAGGCCGCCACAGTTCCGCCGAGGGTTGTATATTCAACTGGCTCGACCATTTGGGGCCGGGTGGTATACATTTCGCTGGGGATTCCCTTCTCTCTCCACCTGGGGATGACGACATCCTAATGCTGCCCTTGCGACCATCCTCGGCGCCGGAGACATCCCATGATGCACCGGATAATGCTACAAGACAAGCGTCAGGGTCCGCTCCCTCTTGTGGTTCAGTTGGTTCCTTAGCCCGCCCGGGATTAGCTCTGGGCTCCGGTGGTCGGGCCTCCGGATCAAATGAACCTCAACTCAATTTGTCTGGTGCAATCGCTTCATTCCCCTGTTGGTCATGGCGCCGGGTACAAGATACTTGTGCCCCCTCAACGCGGGTGTGGGTTACCTACTTATGTTATCCAGACTATAACAATAGATTAAGTGATCAAGCAGGTCTTCAAGAAGTGGATTCGATAGGAGCCAGGTCCTTACCGCTTCATCGTCATCAATGAAGACATAATTGATCCACGAGAGCGGCGTGTTGGGATAGTCTCGGAGGAGTCGGCGTCCTTCGCCTGTAGCGCCAAGCACGTACCAAATCATCTCATGTCGTATGGATCTCGTAATGATCGCTGACAGTCCACGGACGTCATAGGAATCCCACTCAGGAAACCTCACCCTGTTGACAGGGCGCCAATTGAGCCGGCAATGATTAGGGTAGTCTGAGGCGCTATCAGCCGCGTTATAAATCGAAACAATACGCACTGCGCGTGGATGTACAACTAGAGCACTCCAATCTACAACTCATTAGTCAGTAAGTGAGACACCCAAACACGGGGATTGTTTCGAAAGGGAGTCACCTGTTGGCGCCCGGCGATTGAGCGGGGGATAAGGTATGATTGGTGCCGGCGCAGGGCTGTCAGGTGGGCTCTTAGGGGGGCTGTTAGGCAGGGTGTTTGGTGGGCTATTTTCTGGGCTGTTAGGTGGGCGGTTTGCTGGACAGTTTGCAGGACTGTTTGCTTGGCTAGTTCCTGAGCTGCTGCCTGGGCTGCTGAGAGGGGTATCGAGTAGGATTGGTACATGTGGCGACCCAGCCACCGGGGGTGCGTTTTGTGGACCAGCTATTCCTTGTCGTTGCATCGGGTGAGCAGCTTAAGCAAGTTCTCTTTGCCCTTGCGGTTGGTTCATCGCAGGTTGAGGTTGACCGGGCACGACATCTGGAGCGACTTGTGCTTGCACCAGAACGACAGGAACGACTTGTCTTTGCGCTTGCTATTGAGGTTGACCCGGAACGACCCGTGGAGCAAAGTGTCCTGGCCCTTGCGGTAGAGGTTTACCCGGAAGACACCTGGGAAGACGTGTGCTTGCGCTTGAGATTAGTGCATCACCGGGCGAGCGTTTTGGGGAACAGGCGCTGGGTTCGGATTAGCCGTAGCAAGACCCCATTGAATTAGGGTGCCCAGAGGTCGTAGCAGCGGGGGAACAATCACCTGCGCAGTGGGCACTCCCGCCTGGCCCAGTGCCGGTGCAGGCTGGCTCTTAGCCACAACCTGAAGCTTCTTGTTCATGGTGGTTGTTAACTTACTCATACCGTCCTTAACAAGTTGAACGATTGCCTAATCGGCCTCCAGCATGCGAGCCATGTTATTCGCAGCCGATTCCGTGGCGAGCTGATCACCCGCAGGGCACAATCGCCTCATTCCTGCGAGGATTTGCTGGAATTCTCTGATAGCAAAATTAGCAAGTGGCGTAAAGTTCCTTGCTCCCATCTGATCTTTCACACGGCGCCGCCATTGGTCATACACCACTGCCCCTGAATTATTAGTCGGGAAGCCCATTCCTCCCTTATAGTGAGTAATTGACTGACCCGCAGGATTAGAGCGTGTGTCGCTGATCACCCGGAGGAGAGAATTAGGCGGAAGTTCGTACCTCTGCCCCGCCGGAGCCTGCTCTGCTCCTGGATTATGCATCAAGATGTATCGTAAATCAATGATATTGTGGGCCATATTGGTGGATCCTTTGTATATCTAGATGAGAGTATTGGAACTAGGGGGCTGAATATGATGGCACTTGTGGACATTCTGAATGTTGGATGGTTTTTGGTATGAAGTCCCTTCTATGGCGCTCTATCGACTATATGGATACAACTCCCAGAGGTTATAGGGAGTTTGCAAGAATCAGGCTTTGTTTTCAAGATTGGCTAACAATAAATAAAACATGTCGGTCAAAGATGGGACTCTGCCATTATCCGATTCAACTTGAATAACGGATGATACTCGCATTTGCTCAGGAACGCCTCTGGTCTTCAAAGAAACTATAGCTGACGCAAGTGACGTCTGCGCTAAACCCCATGGGCGACCTGTTCCTCTTGGGAGCGTCTGAGGGCCTTGACCCTGCGTGCGAACCAAACGCGTTGGGCTCAAGACTAAACATAGCGGTACAAGTACCATCTAATCTAGACCTAATTTACGATATAGACTGAGCTGACTCCCACCATGCCTACCATATGTCCATTCTGCCGACGAATATACATCCTGTCAGGCGCATATGAGAAACACCTGCGAACAGGGCACGCAAATCTAGACATTGTTCTAGCGTCCACCGTAGGATATCCATCATCCAGAGATATTATCAACGAGGTGGAAAGAAGCATATTGCACCACCCAGAGGGGAGCGAGCTCGAGACATCCCACTATGAATCTAATCCGGATCCCACCGGACAGGAGCGCGACGCATTTTCTGCTCACGAGTCTGATACCGAGATACCGGACGACTCTACGTCTTCGTTACCGGGGAAACAGGAGCATTATCCACGCAGCAGAGCAGAAATTGGAGACGTCGACGGAGTTGCGCAAGAAAACAGCAATCCCTGTGAGAATCCGTGGGCACCGTTCAGTTGTGGGCAGGGTTTCAAACGGGCGTCTTGGTTCATTCAGAGTAAATCACCTGAATCACAAATCAATGAATACTTCTCGACTCGGCTCGGGAGTTCAGCGTTAGTCGACTCTAGCTCTATGCATACGCGCGAGAATCACCTGCTGTGGGGGACCCGCACTGTTCGTATCTGCAATAGTTGGACCGACAAGTTGAGGATAGCAAGAGAACTCTGCCATGCTTTTATCGTAACGTCCTGGATTGGGTGAGATATCTCCTTCGCATGATAGCATCCCAGGAGGACTTGGTCTATAGGCCGCGGCGTGAATTCGATTCTAATGGTGAAAGGATCTATGCAGAAATGCACACCGCGGACTGGTGGTGGGATGTTCAAGTATAGCGCCCTAACCTCCTTTACCGTAATGTTAGCTCACTAATTATAGAACACACTTCCACATGGTGCGACTGTAGTTCCAATTATTGGGGGGTCTGATCAGACCCATCTCAGCAACTTCCCTGGTGACAACAAAGGGTGTCCTGTCTATATTACGCTCGGAAATCTTCGGTCAGCCCGCCCCAACAGCCCTGTATCAATGGCTGTTCTGCTTCTCGCATTATTGCCTGTCCCCCCCAAACTCTAAAAGTCGACCAAAGCAGATCAATACCAGAGACAAGTGAACGCCGACACACTGCAAGACGTATTCGGATTCATTTTTGCACCCTGCAGCACGCGGCGGTTTATGCCGTCCCAATTGATTTTTGCTGACTGCAAGGTTCGGAGCTGCTTCCCAATCTTGTCTGCCTGGATTGCGGACCATATGGAAAACGTGACACAGCAAGCGTTAAAATCCAACGCCTGTCCTACATGTGAGGTGCCTGCAGGGGAATTAGGAATAAACATCAAGAACTATTGAGCTAGAGATTACACAAGATACAAACGATATGAATAGGGAAACCGGTTTCCAGGCTCAAAGTCAGACGGCACCTACGTCAAGTTCCGCGGCCTGGGTATCAATTTGGGCCAAAACGTTCTTCATAGACTTCACCGGGTCTTGGCGCCTGATTTGGACACCCGGGACATGCTCCATACGGTTTATCACGGATTATTTAAGCACATGATGGACGGGAACCGAGCCTTTCTCAAGAAACACAGGCGACTGCAGGTTTTAGACGACCTTTGGAAGCCATTACGGCCGTACCCACGGTTTTTGGTACCCAAAAAAGCCGACCACGAGATTGCGCAGTGGCAAGGGAAAGAGATGAGGAATGTGGGGCGCTGTAATTTGGGAGTTTGCGCAGTGGCACTGCGTCAGCCACTGAGTCCACCAGTGATATGTTGCAAACAGGGTCTTGGATACGTCAGGGCGCTCGTCGACTTGGGTATAATGGCACAATACCGAAGCCACATGTCTGACACCATAGCGTATATGGAACATTGTTGGGACCAATTTCACAGGATGAAAGCTATTTTATTGGAGTTTTCGAGTAACTATGCGTACACTGGCCAAGGTTGACGAGCAAGGGCGGGAGATACGACATCAAACAACCCAGATGAGCCAGCCCGTGGCTCACTCTAAACGGCGCCAGGTCCGTGACGACCATCACCAAAAAGTGCACGAGCGAAGTATGGACTTGATCCATCACGAATTGCATTTCAACTTTATCAAAATACATCTAGTAAGTCATTTTAGTGATCATATAGGCCAGTTTTGCAATATACCGATGTATTCAAGTAGTTTGGAGAGCTCGCACAGAAGGAACAAATCAAGGACGGATGGCGACGATCGAATAAAAAGTGATGCTGTGCGCCAAATCGTGCACAGCTATAGTCCTCAGCACGCCATCCGAATGAGGTTATTGAACCTCAAATCTCTTCAACGCCGCAGGGCCGATCTCTCTGTGGATGCCCTGCAACATTTAGAGAGTACAACGAGTGGAGTAACCGGTCCAGTCGTCCATCGGAGGATCCTGAAAGGGCGTTGGGACGACGTGTCCAACGTCTTGGATTTTAGTAAGGTGTCGGGGGTCTCCCTCGAGAGTATATGTCCCTAATTGATCCGATATAGCCGGCATAACCTGCCTACCGAGGGCTAGCTTCCTATATGTATAATATATAGAAGCAATTGCCTAGAAAATAAAGAGTAGTAGCTAGCCTATGCACGTAAGATTCGGAATGGGGGGGGCAGGCTGACTTCAGAGATATCAGGAGAAATACGTCTGCCCGCGCGGAAGAGGCAGTGTGAAGCTGGCGGCCTCATGAGAAGGAAGTGAAGAAAACCGTAAGTAAGATGTAGACACGGCGTCCGTACGACCCAACGTCGCGTCAGGAGATGGAGGGGGTTGCAACGAAATTCAAGGTGCACAGGGCGTAGAGCACGCAGAAGTGACGTCACTTGAGTCAGGGCGCAACGCCGACAGGTATGACGCAAGGTACCTTTTTTGCTGATATGATCCTGCAGCATTCTGGGATAAATTGTACAATCGTAGATGGAGTTGGACTGAGGTGAACCCTCCATCAAATGCCTCCGGTTTGAGGTCTTCACGATCACCTCTGAATTTTTTAGGTAATGGAACCTTGATGCTAAGCCTTGGTAAAGACTCTGGTACTGGTTCAGGGCCTGGTCTGCCACCCCCTTGACAATGGTCAGACATGTCGTCCGTGTCGCTGCTTGAGCTATCTGGATCGCCTGCCGGTGCCGCTACTGGGGCTTCGCTGGTTAATCCTTTTTGTGCAGTCTCAGGGAACCCGCCGGAGGTGACTGGCCCCACTTTAGCTAGTTCTTTTGCTGATTCCACAAGATCTCGTTAAGCACCATCTCTCGCTAGTTTCCTAGCTGCTTCGTCTATTGAGAACTGATCCTTTCTAGGTGCTTTGACAAATCGTCCCGAATCATCTCTAGCTCCCTTTTCAACCTTTTTCTTTAGAGGTCTGCTCCCGCTGGGTTCCTGGTTTTCTTCAATCTTGATAACTTGTTAAACTTAAAAAAAGGTGTAACCGCCTCCTGGGTGGTGGCGGGAATCGATAGGGTAACGATACTATCTCTATACCAAAGTTGGGTATTTCACGAGACTAAGTACCTGAACCTGAGACTAAGTGGTTGTAACAAACCTCTTAATATATGGCAACTACCAAGTAGTTCCTAATAGGGATCTAGATTTGGTCATATTGGGTTCTCGAAGCGAACTGAAGAATTAACTGTTCAACCAAGTATATTGAAAACTCTGTCGGTCAAAGTCTGCTCTCTCTAAGTTCCGAGTATAGCAGGTCTTGAATACACTTGTTAGGCTAACTGGAGCCTTGTAAGCAATAACCCTAAAGATTCCCAAACGGTAGCCTAGAAACATTACATAAAACATATCAAGTATCAAACGATCCCTGTATACAATCAATAAAACATACTGAGTATCAAACCATACTAGAAATCAAACATAAAACATCAGGAGTATCAAACTTGATCATAAAACATACTGACTATCAAGCGATACCCGAAACCAACCAGTAACCTGTACCGGTTACAACCCTGATATCACCTGATTCACTATTCTTTCATCACACCTCCAGAGCACGACTGGAGTATTAGCCGCTGTGGCTGTCCAGCCATCCCTCTTGACTGGAAAGGGGGTACCCTTAATACAAATGATTGGGTTAGTGAGGAAGCCACCGTATGCTTCATTTTAATTTTGCACGCAGGCTAAAGACACTTAGACTCTGAGGTTCTATTTTCAGAACTTGATCTTTCAAAGAGCGAAAATGCCCGTTCACTCAAGTCTGAAAGCCCGTGATAGCTATGACAGTCTCAAGCACACTTCATTGTTGTACTTTCCCAGCACTTACCCTGTGGCGGGACGTGACCTGACTCCAGATTTTCCCCGCACCGCTCAATCTCCTCACCACCAGGCCCACCCTGAAGCCTCCACCCAAGCCTCAAGAGCAATTCTGAATCCACCATCAGCATCAGGCAGGGCTCGATGCCAGTTACCCACTGGTATAGGATCCATCCCTACCGGACTATTATTCATGGAGTTAAAGGTATACAGGCTGGCGGAACTTTACACAATAGCAGATTACGCCACAACTGCTGAACTGCTTCAGATCCTGTTTGATGGAGGTTGTTGGGCTCAACGCCAGCTACGCAACGGTAGAATGGACGTCCTTCTGGCATCAAAGCCCAGGACTTTGCTAACTTCTCTGGAGAGGGTCTTAGGTAGCATGAGGGGGGAATTGTACTAAATGGCAGATTACTCCACAACCGCGAGATGGGTTGAGATTCAGTTTTCTTGGAGCTTATTGGGCCTGATGCCGGCTAACCAAAGGTATCGAGGACGTCCCTGTGGCATCAAAGGTCAGGATTTCGCTAACTTCTCTGGAGGGGCTCTTAGGTAGCATGCTGGTGGAGTTTACCTCAATTGCCACTTGCTCTACAACTGCGGGACGGATGCCAATTCTGTTTGCGGGGGGTTATTGGACTCGACGCCAGCTACGCCACGGTATAATGTACCTCCCTGTCCCATGAAGACCCATGAAGTCACTGTCTTATGTGGAGATACTAAGCTGGTGGAGGTTTAGTACATTGCTGATTAATCCAGAACCACTTGACAGATTCCGCATTCGTTTCCGGGAGGTTGTTGGGCTCAACGCCAGCTACGCAATGATATAAACTACCTCCCTGTGGCATCAAAGCCCTGGACTTCGCTGTCTGCTATGGAGGGGGGTCTTAGGTACTATGCTTGCGGAACTTTACCAGATTATCGTTTCCTCAACAACCGCTGGACACATTGCAGTTCTTTCTCCGGGAGGTTGTTGGGCATGATGCCAGCTCCACGCCGGTGTAAGGCCCACTCCTCCGTCGTGAATAACAATGAGGTTAACCCTGTGACTAGAAGGAATACACGGAGGGCCACAAGGACCCGTCATAGGGAAGCAATGAGTGATGTGTCATCTGTATTTAGTAGAATTAGAAATTCAATAGAAGACTATCTAAATGGACTCTATGAGTGTATAATATATTGTGACCCAGGTCCGAAAGTAAAGGGGGGACCCTTGACGCGCTCCGAGAGTGAATCTTGAAGATTAGGTTCCATCTGAGGCTGTGCCCGGCAAAGATGATGGTGCCTCGGTGATGCCCAGTAGATATGGTGTTGTCCACAATAACGCCCGGAAGATATGGTTTTGCGCCAGGTGACGCTCTGAAGATACCATGTTGCGCAAGTTAATGCCCGTAATAGTTAGTTTAAGTGGTTGTGTCCTGATTGGCGGTTGACGTTATGTGCGCTAGGTGTACCAGACGCAGTGGGTGCACTAGGCGCCCAGGATTATTTTTGATGATGGTTCTATGATTAGTTACGCTCTCTCCGCACCGGGGAGACAGGGGACCATAGCCGCTGTGTCAGTCTTCGTTAGCTGCTCTCGGTGTCAATCTTCTGGGGGTGCCCAGTTGGGCCTCTAATGCAAATAGAAATGTCAACATTGCTTACGAATGTAAGGATATAGTTTATTCACTTTCGCTTCTCGAACTGCTGTTTCCGTGAGCTCGGAGGTGGCATGTGGACAGGTGCGATGTTTGGATTGAATTGAACTCGATGAAAAAGATGAGAAAAATTATGGAAACAGCAACTAGAAGATCAGAATCTCGGAGGACGGTTCACCTAGCTACGTCGGAATCCTGCCCCAGACGTGGGGACAAGAGCCCAGAGGAAAGTCTGGAGAGTGGGAACACGAGAGTGGAAGGAGGGGTAGACGGGGTCCTTTTATACATCTCGTTGACGCCCGGTGTACATTTGCTGATGGTCAGCCCTGGTGGGGTCTACCGTACGAGCAAAGAACTTGAAGTAGGGTGTGCTACTACAACCACGTTGTACACTGAAGTGGATACCGGTGACAGGCTCCCTGACTACCTGCCCTCTTGTTTGATGGTGTGCCGCGCCCTGCGGGATCCACTCTCCGGGTGTGTTGCTGTTCACCCTCTACTATGCTGGATAATATATGAATGGTGAAATCCTCTGATGCAGTATTGCTTAATTGACTGAACAGGGTAATATGAAAGAGAAAGAAATGGACTCAATTGAATGAAATGGACCCAATTGAAATATATGGACCCAATTGAAATATATGGAACGATCTCTATTTGTTGAGTGCCTGAGTGTCGGTTGGTTGAGTTCTTTAACTAAGTGAATCGCCTAGTTGTCTACATACAGAAAACTCTGCATGCCAAGCTATATACAATGTGGGGTGCTCTGCATCACTGTCCTCGATATCCTCATCGTCATCTTCATCGTCAGCATCATCCTGGAAATTTCCAGCGCCGTCTGTGCAATACCCTTTGACTCTGAGTTCGGTCGCCAAACGCATAACTTCTTTAACAACCTGAGACGGGGTCTCATGGGAATCACGTTGGCTGAAAGTCAGAACTGCCAACTCTCGTAGACCTTTACCCCTCAAGCCATCTAGATAATAGCCTACCAGAATCCTGATGTAATGCAGAGAACCGCTTGGTTGTCTTTGAAGAAGCTTGAGTACCTTGCCTGCATATTTGAACAATTCTTGACATCCCTCACGGAGTGTGCTCATCGAACTCAGAATATCCTCGTCGAAGTGTTCTTTCTTTGGATGTCATGGAACTGACTGATCAATGCTTGTCTCAACAACTCCTCGTCCTAGTAGACGTAATTATCTAGTACGCCAATAAACTTGTGCCCGGGCAAGTGAATTGGACATGCAATATGAATTTGACCAACTCGCATTATCTTTGACTTGGACGTATCTCCAATCCCATCATCACCCATTGTAGCAAACCAGAACTGCATTTGCCGTAAGAATTGCATGACTCCAATTCTACCGTTCCTGGTAAACACAATCCCTCGGTCTCGCCGAGCACCCATGGCTCAAATCCAATACCCAGTAACAATCTTATCGAGCATGATAGGAGGGGGTCAAGTGGTTGAGTTTTACAGCAATCTGTTTCCGAGCACCACTGGAGGCGCTCCCTTAATTACTACCCTTGCGTTGGATGGTTTGTCGCGCATGCCGGAGCCACCCTGCGTCAGTGTTGTTGTGACCTCATACGATGCTGGATAATATATCGATTGTGAAATCCTCTCATGCCGTATTGCTTAATTGACTGAAAAACGGGTAAGATGACAGAGAGAGAAATGGACCAAATTGATATAGATGAAACGATCTCGATTTGGTGATTGCCTGGCTGTTGGTTGGTTGGGTTCTCTAAATAAGGGAAGAGTGTGGTTGTGTACTTACCGAACACGCTGCATGCCAAGCTATACACAATGTGGGAAGTTTAGTGGGCGCGCCAATGCTCTCTTGACTGTTAAAACTATGCTAGGACGGGCGCCGTCGGTCAGAGCTCTACACCGGTAATGTGGGCCAGATGAACTAGCCACATAATGGATCCACGAATTGTGATAGATAAAGAGATAGAACATAGACAATCCAATGATCGTGAACAGTTCTGAGTCTCAAAGGTTTCCACCGTGTGTGATGAAATAAGGTTTTAAGCCTCACAAGGATATTGATACCAAGGCACCATTAACATCACTTGAATTTTTCATCCATGGAGCACAAGAAGACAAATGAGCGAAGGCAGACGAACCTGAACTGATAAGACGGAGATCGTCAGGCCGCCCGGCAGGCAGGCAGGCAGGCTATAAGAAAGCTATTCGGAAACCACTAACAACTCTAATGCTAAACATTATTACTTATACACTATACGTCTAGGTAGACTCAGCGAACAATTGCGGCAGCGACAAATCAAACTCTCATACGGTCGAATGGTATGTCTTGGGCCTATGGTCATCCCCATCCTCGTCATCAAAGAAAGCCCTACCCATCCGTACCTACTCGCCTTCCAAAATGCCCTAGGCATGGAGGCAAAATGAAATCTCTTGGACTTACCCTCATCACAATTTTGGTCGTCGAAAACACCCCTACGCGGCCCTGTCATGTTTCCTTGAGCAGGATGCCGACCTCGTTCCGCCGAGGGTTGTATATTCAACCCGGTCGACGATTGGAGGCCAGGTGGAATATGTTTGGTGGTGGATACCGTTTTCTCGCCACCCGCAGATGACCACATCCGATTGCTGCCCTCATGTCCATGCCTGGCGCCGGAGCTATCTAATAACAGGCCGGATAATGCTACAAGTAAAGCGTCAAAGTCATCTCCCTCTTGCAGTTCACTTTCTTGATTAGCACGCCCGGGATTAGCTCTAGCCTCTAGTCGTTTAGCCTCCGGAGCAAATAAACCTCCACGCAACTGGTTTCATGCTATTGCTTCATTCGCCCAATTGGTCACAGCTCATCGTACAAGAGACTTGTGCCCCCTCAATAGGGGTGTGAGTTCCCTACTTATGTTATTTGGTTGATAACAATAGATTAAGATATCAAGCGGGTCTTCAAGCACTGGATTCGCGAGGAGGCAGACCCTGACAACTTCATCGTCATCGAGGAAGACATAAATTATCGATGAGAGCGGTGAGTTGGGATAGTCTGGTTGAAGTCTGCAGCCTTCGCCTCTAGCGCCAAGTATATACCGAATCATCTGATGTTATATCAATCTCATAATCATGGCTTACAGTCCACGGATTGCATAGGAATTCAACACAGTAAACTGTACCCCGTTGACCGGGTGCCAATTGAGCTGGCAATAATTAGGTGGGTCTGCGAGGGTAACAGTTCCATTGCGGATGCAAATAATAGGCAGTGCATGTGCACGTCCACGTACCGCGCATGAATATAGAACTCCTTAGTCACTAAGTGAAAAACCCAAACACAGGAATTATTTTGGAAAGGACGCAGGTGTTAGCACCCGGGGATTTAGAGTGAGATAAGGTCTGATTGGTGCTGCCGCAGGGGTGTCCAGTGGGTTGTTAGGTGGAGTGTTTGCGGGGCTATTTGCTGGGCTGTTTGCTGTGCTGTTTGCTGGACTCTTTGCTGGACTGTTGGCTTGGCTGCCGCCTAAACTGCTGCTTGCACTGCTGAGTGGGGTATCGAGTAGGATTGGTGCTTGCGGGAACCAAGCAAGCAGGGGAGCGTTTTGTGGGACAGGTATTCCTTGTTGATGGATTGGGTGAGTAGCTTGAGCGACTTGTCTTTACCCTTGCAGTTGGTTAATCACTGGTTGAGCTTGACCTGACGGGAGACCTGGAGCAGCTTGTATTGGCGCCGAAACGACAGGAACAACTTGTCCTGAGCCTTGTGGTTGAGGTTCACCCAGAATAACACCTGGACCGACTTCTCCTGGCGCCCAAAAGACAACTGGAATGACTTGTCCTTGCGCTTAGGGTCAAGGTTGACCCCGAGCGACCCCACGAGCGACTTGTCCTGGTACTGGAACCACTGGATGGACTTGTCATGGCCCTTGCCGTTGAGCTGGACCCCGAACGACCTCTGGACTGACTTCTCCTATGATGGAAACGACAGGAACGACTTGGCCTTGCACTTGCGGTCGATGATGACCAGGAACGACACCTGAAGCGACTTGTCCTGGCACTGGCAGGACAGAAACGAGTTGTCCTTGCGCTTCAGGTTGAGGTTGACCCGGAAAGACAGCTAGAGCGACTTGTCCTGGTGCTGGAACGATTTGAATGCCTTGTCCATGCCCTTGTGGTTGAGGTTGACCGCAAACCACACCAGGAGGCACTTGTCCTGCCGCCAGAACGATAGGAATACCTAGACCCTGCACATGCGGTTCAGGTTGACCCTGAACCACACCAGGAACGACTTTTGCTGGGGCTGCAACAGTACCTTCAATGATTTACGCTTGCGCTTGGTGTTGGGTAATTGTCGCGTGACCGTTTTGGCAAATGGGAGCCGGGTTCAGATCAGCCGTAGCAGGACCCCATTGAATTGGTGCGCCTCGAGGTAATAGCAGCGGGGGAACAATCACCTGCGTAGTGGGGACTCATGGCTGGCCCGTAGCCTCACCCTGAAGGTTCTTGTTCATGGTGGTTTTCAACTTACTCATAGGGTCCTTAACAACGTGACCGATAGCCTGATCGGCGTTCCGCATACGACCCACGTTATTCGGAGCTCATTCTGTGCCAGGCTGAACCCACGCAGGGCGCAATCTCCTCATTCCTGCGACCATTAGCTGGATTTCGCTGATAGCAAAATTGGAGAGTGGCGTAAAGTTCCTGGTTCCCAGCTGATGGTTCACAAGTCGCCGCCATTCTTTATACCCTACCACGTCTGCCTTATTAGCTGGAAAGCCCCTGGCTCCCTTGACGTGAGTGCTTGACTGACCAGCAGAATTAGGAGGTGTTGCGATGATCCCCTGTGGGAGGGAATTTGGCGGAAGTTTGTACCTCTGCCACGCCGGACTATGCTGTTCTACTCGATTATGCATATAGACGTATTGTCGGTCGATGGTAATTATGGTCCATATTGATGGATCCTTAGAGGATCTAGAGGAGAGGATTGGAACCAGTGGGCTAAATATAGTGGATGTTCTGGACGTTCCAAATGTGAGATGGTTTTTGGTATGAAGTCCCTTCTATTGCCCTCTATGCACTTTACATATACAACTCCCAGACCTTCCAGGAAGTTAGAAATAATCACCCTATGTTTTCAAGATTGGCCAAAAATAGGTAAAAACTCACCGTCAATGACAGTCCTCCGCCATTATCCAATTCAACTTGAATAACAAGATGATACTCGCATTTGCTCAGTAACGGCTCCGGTCTTCAAAGAAACTATAGCTGACGCCATGTGACGTCTGCCCAAAACCCCATTGTCCACTAGTGCCTCCTCTTGAGTGTCTGGGCTCCTTGACCCTTGATGCGAACCACACGCTGTGGGCTCCGGACTAAATACAGCTGTACAAGTACCCTCCAATCTACAGATAACTCCGCCTATAGACTGAGCTGACTCACACCATGCCCAGGAAATGTCCATTGTGCCGACGAAAATACATCTGGTCAGGCGCATATGAGAAACACCTGCCAACAGCATACGCAAATCTAGACATTCTTCTCGTGTGCACGGTAGGATATCAATCATTTGGAAATATTTGCAATGAGGTGTAAAAAACCAGATTGCGCTACCAAGAGGCGAGCTAGATCCAGGTTTCCGACTAGGAATCTGATCGAGATCGCACCGGACATGAGCTCGACGAATTTACTACTCACAAGTCTGATACTGAGAGACCGGATGAGTCAACGTCCTTGTCACCCACCAGACAGAAGTATTATCCTGACGCTGGAGAAGGAATTGGAGACGTCGACTGATTTGAGCAAGAAAACAGCAATCTATGCCACGATGTGTGGTCACCGTTCAGTTGTGTGTAGGGTTTCCACCTAGGGTCTTAGTGGATTCAGAGTAAAGTACCTAAATCACGAATCAATGAATACATCACCCGTGGCCTCAGTAGGTGATGGTTGGTCGCCTATAGCGCTAGGCATACCGTCGAGAAACATCTCCAGACATTGGATCCGCACAGTTTGTATCGGGAATTGTTCCAAGGACACATTGAGGATTGCCAGAGGACTCTGCATCAGCAAAGAATTACTGTGCGGCAGGTCCACTGCCGTTCCATCAGGATACCAGTTGGGGTAACTTGGCACCCTTGACGTTAGGTGCCCCCTTGCGCTGTTGGCAGTCGCACTTATGCCAGGTACCTCAGGAGGCCCGGTTGCCATAAAGAATGACCTCTGGACCCTATTGACTACACAACCTCACATCTCATGCTTCCGGACGCAGCTCACAACACCATCATATCTTTCGATTGACTAGGCCTTGATCCAACCTCCAGAGCACCACTGGAGTATTAGCCGCTGTGGCTTTCCAGCCATCCCTCTTGACTGGAAAGGGGCTACCCTTGGCACAAATGATTGGGTTATTGAGGAAGCCACCATATGCTTCATTTTAATTTTGTGCTCAGGCTCAGGATAAAGACACTTAGACTATGCAGTTCTATTTTCAGAACTTGATCTTTCAAAAAGCGAAAACGCCACCTCACTCAAGTGTGAAAGCAAGTGATAGCTATGACAGTGTCAAGCACACTTCATTGTTGTTGTTTCTCGGCACTGAGGCTTTGGCGCCACGCGACCTGACTCCTGATTTTCCTCTCACCTCTCAATTTCCTCACCACCAGGCCCACCCTGAAGTCTCCACCAAAGCCTCAAGCGCGATTCTGAATCCACCATCACCATCAGGCAAGGCTCGATGCCACTTACCCAGTGGTATGGGATCCATCCCTACCTGACTATTATTCATGGAGTTATAGGTATACAGACTGGCGGAATTTTACTCGATAGCAGATTACTCCACAACCGCTTCACGGATTCAGATCCTGTTTGCTGGAGGTTGTTGGGCTCGACGCCAGCGACGCAACGGTATAAAGGACGTCTCTGTGGCATAAGAATTGAGGATTTTGCTAACTTCTCTGGAGGGGGTCTTAGGTAGCATGCTGGCGGAACTTTACCCGATGGCAGATTACTTCACCAACACTTGGCGGATTCCGGATTCGTTTGAGGGGGGTTGTTGGCCTCGACGCCAGCTACGCAACGGTATACACTACGTCCCTGTCCCATTAAAACCCATGAAGTCACTGTCATTTGTGAAGATACTAAGCTGGCAGAACTTTGCTTGATTGCAGATTACTCCACAGCCACATCACGGACTCCAGATTCGTTTGCGGGAGGTTGTTTGGCTCGAGGCCAGCTATGCAACGGTATCAACTACGTCTCTGTCGCATCGAAACCCAGGATTTCGCTGTCTTCTGTGCCGGGGGTCTTAGGTACTCTGCTGGTGGAACTTTACTCGATTGCAGATCCATCGACCACCACGGGTCCGATTCCAATTCTGTTTGCGGGAGGTTGTTAGGCATTACGCCAGCTACACGCCTGCATAAGGCCCATTCCTACGCGATCAATAATCATGAAGTTAACCCTCTGACTGGGAGTGATACCCAGAGGGATAGCAGGCTGAGCCATAGGGAAGCCATGAGTGAGGTGCCGCCTGTATTTAGTCGAATTAGAAATTCAATAGAAGACTATGTAAATGGACTAGATGAGTGTAAAATATATTCTGACCCAAGTCAGAAAGCAAAGGGGGAACCCTTGACGGATTTCCAGAGTGAATCCTGAAGATTAGGTTGCGTATCTGGGTGTGCCCGGCAAAAGTGATGGTGCCCCGGTGATGCCCAGAAGATATGGTGTTGCACCAGGTGACGCCCTGAAGATATGATGTTGAGCAAGTTGCGCCTAGTGATAGTTAGATTGAGTAGTTACGTCCTGATTCGCGATTGACTTTATGTGTGCTAGGTGGGCCAGACGCAGTGGGCTCACCAGGCGTCAAGGAATATTAATTGCTGATGTGCGATTCTTTTATCGTAACGTCCTGGATTGGGTCAGATATCTCCTTCACAATATCGCCTACTGGGATGACTTGATCTACGCACCGCGGTGTGAATTTGATCCTAACAGCGAAAGAATCTATGCGGAAGTGTACACTGCGGACTGGGAGTGGGACTTTCAAGTACAGCGCCCTAACCTCCTTTATGTAATATTAGCTGACCAATTATAGAACACCCTTCAACCTAGTACGACTGTAGTTCCCACTATTGAGACATCCGATCAGACCCATCTCAGCAACTTCTCCGCTGACAATAAAACGTGGCCTGTCTATACTACGCTCAGAAATCTTCCTTCAGCCCGGCACAACAGCCCTGGAATAATGGCAGTTCTCCTTCTTGCACCATTGCCTGTCCCCCCCAAACTCTCCAGGTCCACCAAAGCAGATCAATCCCAGAGTCAGCGGAACGCCGATATGCATCAAGGCGTATTCGAAATCATTTTTGCACCGCTGAGGCTCGCGGCGCTGGATGGCGTCCGAATTGATTGTGCTGACGGGAAGGTTTAGAGGAGCTTTCCAATCTTGTCTAGATGTGTTACCTACCAGATGGAAAATGTGACAGTGCATGGGTCAAAATCCAAACCCTGTCCTACATGTGAGATGCCTGCCTGGAAATTTGGAATGAACATCAAGCACTATCGAGCTAGAGATTACGCAAGATACGAACCATATGGTATGAAAACCGGTTCCCAGGCGCAAGGTCAGTCACCACCCACTTCAAGGTCCGTAGTCTTGGTATCAATTGCGGCAAAAGGGTTTTGATGGACCGCACCAGCTCTCGGCGCCCGACTTGCACAGCCCGGACCTGCTCCCTACAGTTCATCTCCATTTATTAAAGGACATGATAGACTGGATCCAAGCCTTTGTGAAGAAACACGGGCAACTGCAAGCTTTGGACAATGTTTGGCAGGCATTACCGCAGTAGCTTGAGTTTTTGGTACCCAAAAATGCCTACCGCGAGGTCAGGCAGTAGCAAGGAAAACGAGATGAGAAATCCGGGGCGCCGAATTTTGCGAGTTCTTGCAGTGGCACTGCGGCAGCCACAGAGTTCACACGTGATACCTTTCAAAAATGCTCTCCGATATGTCAGAGCGCTCGGCAACTTCCGAATGGTGGCACACTACCCAAATCACACGTCTGACACAATAGCTGAAAAGGAACATTTCCGGGACCAATTTCTCCGAAAGAAAGGTATCTTCTTGGCGTTTCGAATCACTGAGCGTACACGGGCCTAGGGGGACGAGCAACAGCGGGAGATAAGACATCGAAGAACGGATCTGAGCCGACAAGTGGCTTCCTCTAAATGGCGCCGGATTAGTGACGACGATGGTAAAGAAGAGCACGAGCGACGTCTGGACTTGATCCATCACGAATCGCATTGCAACTTTATCAAGATTTATATACTAAGTCATTTTACGTATCATATACGCCAGGTTGGGAAAAAACCGATTTATTCACCCCAATTTGGAGAGCTCATGCACAAGGCACGAATCAAGGACACATGGCGAGAATGGGATAATATGATGCTGCGTGCCAAATCCTGGACAGTTACAGTTAACAGCAGGGCATCTGAATGAGGATATTGAATGTCGAAATGCTCTGACCTCAGGGCGCCTATCTCTCTCCTGATGTCCTGCCACATTTCGGGAGTACAACAAGTGCCGGAACAGCGCTGGTCATCTGTAGGAGGATCCTTTAAAGGGGTCAGGATGACCTGTCCAACAGCTTGGATCTTAGTGAGCTGTCACGTGTCTCACTTGAGAGTATATGTCTTGAATTGATCTGATATAGCCGGCACAACCTGCATTCAGAGGGCCAGCTTCCTGAAGATCATGCGAAACTTCAATCACTCCAACTTGAACCACTAACGCAACTCGAAATCCCTGTTGTGGCGTTCCAGGAAAACGACCTTTATGACATCCATCTTCCGCGATGCATGGGCGCCCTATACTTCAGGAACCAGGGAGGTTGCAAGGACTGAGTTTGGGTCCAGGCTGGTGCTGAAGAGAGGCATGGTGCACTGAAGGGCCGTTTGCCAGCAAAACTCGTGGCGCTCTTCAAAATCATGGACGATACCTGTGAGAATGCTATGCGTCAGGTGGCGGCTCTTTTGATGTTGAGTGCAGTCAACTCGGGACTCCTCTCAGACATACATGGCCTTGTTAGAGTTCCGATGAGAGAGGATGCTCCAGAGTTTACAATAGTTGACGTGAGGACAATTCATCGCCTGGCGCACCTGATCCCGGGAAGGGAACGGCGCTGGCCGGGTAATAGCCGGATTGATTTGAGAACGTTGAATGCAGCATATCAAGGAATCAGGAAACGGCGGGGACTGGAGGCTTGCTGTGCCGGTATAACCTGGTACTCGCTCAGCTTTCCCATAAGAAAAAACTCCCCATGGCACATCGTCAAGTTGTATATGTATGATATATAGAAGCAATTGTCTAGAAAATAAAGAGTACTAGGTATTTTACCCTATACACCTGAGATTCTGAACGGGGGCGGAGGCCGACGTTAGAGATAGCAGGAGAAATAGAGCAGGTTACGCGGAAGAGGCAATGTGAAGCTGGTGCCGTTATGGGAAGGCAGTGAAGAGAACCTGAGCTAATCTGTAGAGAGGGCTTTAGTACGACACGATGTGGCGTCAGGAGATAGACGCCGTTGTCACAAAATGCAGGGCACACAGGGCGTTGAGAACGCAGAACCGACGTCACTTGCGTCAGGGCGCTATACCGACTGATATGACAAACGGTAGTTTTTTGCTGCTGCCACTGTCAAGCCTCACAGGAACCCACACTTTTAATATACTCCATCGAACGCTGACTCCTCTAGTTTATAACCTTTTTATTATCTCTTGTAGAAAATTCCATCGACGCTGGTCCTTCCGGTCCTTACACTATCACCGGATCTCCCTCTGGGAATCTCGTGATACTCAGGAGCAGGTTACAAAAAGGATATCAACTCATTAACTGAAAAGCACGACCTAATCTTCCTAATGAAATTATTAAACCTAGGTGACAGACAATCAAGGGTACAGAGTGGCGATACCGGAAAATCGGTAGCACGAGTCCGATCAGAATAATTATATCAATCACATATAACAGGTGAAATAAATAGTGCGTACAAGGCATACTGTGGGATAGATATAAAGATGGAGAACACAAAACAAGCCTTAGTACTATGGCCTGGTTGACTTGACATTCTAGAGAGAAACCTGATAGCTGTGTATGGCTGGTAGAATACTCAACAACCTGTAGTAAAGTCATATGTAATGAGCCAGGTGGACGTGGAGGAATGAGCTATTAGACAGGATGCAGTCATCATAAAACCTCAACACAAGTAACCAACTTCAGGGGATCTGATAGTGTAAGAAGGCACTTTATACCAGTGCGTAGCTGGCCAGAAGCGCAATAACCCCCTGGTTATAGAATCAGAATACGCCCCTGAGGGTTGGGCGAAATCCTCTATCCAATATAAAGCCGCACGCAGAGTACCTATATCGGCGTTCCAGAGAGTGCAGTAACATCTGGACTTTAGATGGCATGGTTCTTTTCTGTTTAATGAGAATATCATTATTATTTCTCACCAAAGCCTGAAAAGTGAGACTGTTGGTACAGGGAATGTGCATTCAGCATTAGCTAGAAGACTATCTCGGGCTGGCATCACACTGTTGATTCCATAGTGCCATACTTTGTTTCCCAGTTCTTTATCCTCGTAAGTGGTATTTACCATATCCCTTTTCAACAAGCCTAGTGCACCACTGCTCGAACATGGTTCGCTCCTCCCCTGGGCAACTTGTTGCAGCTCCCATTAATGGTGAGGCCCTCAATCATTGTCGAGCATAGTCTCGCACTAATTCTTTGATCATATTGTAGATTCTTGGCTCTGCTATACCTATTAACTTTGCGTGAGGAATATTTCGACTCGTATCTGCTCCTCCATTTTCCCTTTGGGTGATGAGGTTTTCCTCTGTGCTGCATAATTGTTTTTTCCTTTGTTTTGCCTGGCATATAGCCGTAGTTTTACGGTTGTTTCTGGCCAACGTTATTGTTTGATTTCTGAGACGGGATTTCTTTGAATTAGTTTGTCTATATGTCGGGTTAGTACAACCCATTGCCAATTGGGCAAAGCGCCGCAAACCCCACCGGGGGGGTAGGCCGGTATGCCTAGGAGGTTGGTGAATCTTGGTCTTTCCGGTTCCTGGGACAGTGCGGGGTCATAGCTCTTCAACCCACGGCGCATTGAGGCTTACTAGACCAGTCCGCCTTTCTGCTTCTCCATAACACATCATCACACCTCTTCTTGCAGCTCGCCTTTGTTATTTCTTGCATTCCTTATTGCCCTCAAACCACTATCCTTACTCTTGTAAAGTCACACCTACCCAGTTTTATCCACTAGCCAACACCACAAATACACTATGGCCCCCACCGAAGCTTCAAAACGTGGACGCACCACCACACTAGCGATCAGGGGAAGGGCACCAGCAGGTGTAAGGAAGAACATGCCTGTCCCAAAGGCCACAAGCCGCCATAGCCAACAATATCTGGATCACAGTACTCACGGGACCAAAAATACAAATTCCCCATCTGGCAATAGTGAGGGATCCGAGCCGATCACCCCCCAGTATAGCCAGTCCTCACCCAACAATTACCGGATACATATCTTGCATGCCCTGTCCTCCAACACGATCTCACTAGAGCCGGCTACCCTAATATCACTAAGGGAGGTCGATAGCCACACCTTATCTCGCTCCCCCTCAAATATAACAATGAATCTCAGTTCAATGCATCAACACCTCCGCTCAGATGAACTGGATATTGGCGACTGGGTTGTCCTCCAACTCACCTCAAATAACCGGAATCCCCAGAGTCCCACCCACCAGCATGCCCAGCAACTCACTATACCAACCCAAGGCACCCAGCCCCAGGCAACCCAACTCTACACAAAGTAGTATAGCTGCACTAGAAAGCGAATTGGCCGAACTCACAAAGCAAGGTGAGCAGGGCCCAGCTAATATGACAGAACTGAGGGCTCTTGGTATGTACAACCCACCCCTACCGCTATTCCGGGACTGGAGTGCCAGCGCATCAACTATCGCAGGGTTAGTGGAAGTACTATTCCCAGGAGTTGAACCCACTACCCTGGTAGAGATTATCGAAAATAGGTTCAAGTCGAAAATATCTACCGGCATCTAGCTTGTGAAAATGGGCGACTCGAGACACAACAAACGATCAACATCAGAGCAATTGAGTGTGAGCAAGCGGAAAGGGATCTCAGAGAGACCGAGTATCGTATTAGTTGCCTCGTCCAAGCGTGGGCGGCCTACTGAGGAATCCTGGTCAAGATATCAGCACCCCTACTCCAAGGGGACATCGCCACAGCACTCTCTATTTATACCATGAACCGGTACGACCTACTAGAAATGTATGCCTGGGAGGGAGTGAAGGCTTAGCACTTCCCATTCCACCAGAAGAGGGTCGCTAGTGGATAAAGCATTTATCATGACAGCGAATGGCGACTCCTTGACAGTGAGCATGTAGCCTGAAAACTCTTTCCGCACCCAGGACCCCAAGCCCTGTGGCCACAAAGCAATAAGCCAGCCACCGGATCGCTCCGCTGGATACACGAGCTCCCTATAGCCTAGAATGTCCTGGGACAAGCGTGCCAGCCCGTCGGTAGCAGCCTTACATTAACTTGGAGTCAACCCTAGCATCTGAGAGGAAACACAGGGTCCGTACTAGCTAGGGCTCCACCATGCAGAAATTTGGAACTATCAGGAGTGCAGAATCAGCAACTGCCGCTACCAGCATTCGTACATTTCCTGCTGTAGCAACCCCGCTGCAGCGCAATGACCCGCACGGATTGGATACCAAGAGCCCAATAGACGTTAGCCTTCCCAGCAACCCCCAATTTTCTCATGCCATTTCCTAGCCAGTTTCTATACGCCTAGACCGCGTATTTCCCCTTGCACAATACTTAGCTCACTCCTACCCATGCAGCTCCTATCAGAATCCCACATTCAAAGCAGACACCCCACAGCCCAAGCAATAGTTGACTGCCCCCCAAACCTAGAATAGCATCCACAGGCCCTAATTGATCACTGCAGTACCCACTATTTGGCACCAACAGCCTGCCAATGTATCAGGAAAATGTCAGAGCGTGGTCCAAGGGGGTCCTGATCTCTACCGGTCCACCAAGGGGGGTTGTGGTCCCCGTGGTCTACCTGGTCCACTTCGATCCATTCTGAGGCACACTGTTGGAAACTTTACCGAAAATGTGCAGCAAGGTGGATCAGGGCGGACCAGGGGAACCAGCGGGACCATAACCCCCCTTGGTGGATCAGGACTGCTTCTTACATTTTGCTGATGATGCATACCAGCCAACTAGGAGGAGATGGATGGGGGAGGCTTACACAAGATTCTCCAGCTCCCGATGTGATCACAGCTGTCTTAGGCATATGCAGGATCGGTGCAAGAATAGCCTACGAAGGTTACTGCAATACTACCACAATTCGCCCCCAGCTAAGGACTGCTATAGCGGAGGCCCCAACCATATTAGCCAATATACTAGTAGAGCTTGATAAATTCTGCCTAGAAGTCTCGCCTGATCGTATTAGCTGACCAAGCCACTTCATAGCATCTCCACTAGGCCTAACCAATATGGCAGACGGAAGCAAGAGGGGAATCCATCACCACTCTTAACCAGCAGGAGATGTGAGTGGGATTAAGGCGGGAAGCCCAGAGCATTATGGCGCTATTTAATATACTGGGATTGAAGACACACTTCAGACGGTTCAAGAATTTGAGAAACGCAGCATACTAATTAAGCGCGACTTCGAGTCTGCTTTCTGTCACCTACCTGTATCGCAAATAGACACTCCACTCCTCAGGTTCCAATGGGATGACGGCTTTTATACAGAATGTTTCCTGCTATGCGGACTGTGTACGGCTCCATATCTCTTGAACCTCTGTGCGGAGGTTTTCCACTGGATTCTCGAACGGAAACTCAAAACGGCGAGTATCAGTGCTACCATAATCGACTACCTCGACAATGTTAGTTTCGTCTTAGACCCAGGAGCGAAAGCCAATCTCAACAAATCTTGCCAAAGCTTTACTACACTTTGTGCGCAAGTGGGATTGAGTATAAAAAGATCAAAAAATGAAGAGGTGACTGCCGTGAGCTTCGCCAGGTTGGTACTCGATACCGGTAACATGGGAATTCGACTCCCTGATAAGCAGCTGCAAAAAGCGAAAAAGTGATCTGGGAGACATGCAACAGCCGATCCCTCTCCCGGCTTGAGGTCCAGAAGCTTACCGGATATCTTAACTTGGTCCCCACTATTGTTCCTCTAGGGAGGACAATTCTTCACCGCCTTAACAACATGGAGCTGTATTTCCCCCCACAAGCAGCTAAGTATTATAAACGGCGGATATTTGGCAAGGTGCATAAAGATCTTCCCTGGTGGTCTTAGGCAGAGCGGCACCCACCGGAAAGATCAATTACAGCAAGAGAGGGGTGAAGTTCTTAGATCCAGGTCCAACGCAGCTAGCACCCAAGGACTAGGGGGATACTACCTTAGTCAAAGCCCGGTACACCGTGAACCCGATTCTGCATTCTCAATACCGATACCCTTCCCTATCGCCAAGGGAAGAGACTGCATCAACGCAGCAGAAATGGGGGTCGTCGAATAGGTTCTACTGCATTGGGCCTCCAAGTGGAAGTGGAAAGCACTTGTAATGCATGTCGACAACCAAGCAGGGGCCCATGGTATGGCCAACCGGACCATCCGAGGCGCCTCCATGCAAGTCTTCCGGAGATGGTTGTTGCTCACTATAGAATACGACTTCGAAATAGGGGCATTATGTGTCCCAACAAAGGAGAATGCCCTAGCCAATCCGCTCTCACGATCGGAATATAACAACATTGCGGCCCTCGCCCCACCGTTACTATACCTAAGATGTAGCCTCCAACAACGTTGAGTTCTAACATACTGGAATCGGCATTGTCAGAGGTAGCTGCCTACTACCTGTGGCGCAGGCTCGCTCCTTCAACAAGAGGGTACTACGACACTCCGAAATCCTGGTTTTCCATCTTCTGCACACTGGGTGGGTACATCACCAAAAAATTACTGTGCATCAGGTGAACTGCCGTTGCGTCATGATACCAGGTGGGCTAACATGGCACCCTTGACGTTAGGTGCGCCCGATGCGGTGTGGCCAGTCTCGCTTACGCCAGGTACGTCAGGAGGCACGGTTGCCATACAGACTTACCTCTGGACCATAGTGGCTAGACAACCTTACATCCCATGGTTCTGGACGCAGCTCACAACACCATCTTATCTTGTGATTCACTACTCATTCATCCAACCTCCAGAGCACCACTGGAGTATTAGCCGCTGTGGCTTTCCAGCCATCCCTCTTGACTGGAAAGGGAGTACCCTTGGCCCAAATAATTGGCTTAGTGAGGAAGCCACCGTATGCTTCATTATAATTTTACACTCAGGCTAAAGACACTTAGACTCTGCAGTTCTATTTTCAGAACTTGATCTTTCAAAGAGAGAAAATGCCAGCTCACTCCAGTGTGAAAGCGAGTGATAGCTATGACAGTCTCTACAACTTAGCAGAGTTTGTTGTGGTTTCTCAGCACTTAGCCTTTGACGTGACGCGACTCCACACTTTCCCCTTTTCACACCGGGTTTCCAAGCCTCCCCAGAGGTCAACTCCACAACCACTTCCCCGAGTCGAGATCTGTTTTCTGGAGGTTACCCAGCTCGATGCCAGCTACACGCCAGTATAAGGCTCATCCCTACGCCGTCAATACTCATGGAGTTACAGGGCTGGCGATCTCAAATACTTGATAGCAGATTACTCTACAACCGCAGGACGGATTGAGATTCGGTTTGCTGGAGGGTGTTGGACTCGACGCCAGCTACGCAACGGTATGGACGACGTCTCTGTGGCATCAAAGCTCATGATTTCGCTAACATCTCTGGAGGGGGGCTTAGATGGCATGCTGGGGGAACTTTACTCGATGGCAGATTACTCCACAACCGCATGACGGATTCCAATTCGGTTTGCGGGAGGTTGTTGGGCTCGACGCGAG